>Ga0206684_1000450_pt1 | contig 16351 bp, 21 predicted proteins | sample M210012015metaG_FD_155467 | JGI IMG/M metagenome (GOLD analysis project Ga0206684, IMG submission 155467) | Ammonia-oxidizing marine archaeal communities from Monterey Bay, California, United States - M2 100m 12015 | ecosystem: Environmental > Aquatic > Marine > Intertidal zone | place: USA...
ATCTGCACGAGAACCATATTCAACTGTAACCCTTATAGGTGTATAGTTTGCTTTAATACGGTCATAGTATGTAGATGTGCAGTTTATAATATCAGCAATTTCTATATTGTTATAATTTATGGTATCGTATGCAGATAATATCATTTTTATCGTGCTCCTCTAACATTAGGGCCTAGGTTATGAACTTCCGTATAGTTATTTTGGGCATCATATTGTTGGCTATCTAGTGGGATTAGTTCAGTAAATGTTATTGATAAGTCTACAGCAGCAGGATCGGATGCGGTGCCTTTCAGAGTTTTACTAAATTCATCGGGAGTCATATTATATTCTATATTAGTTATAGCCGCAGGACCAAAAATGAATCTAGGTGTATGTCTTTTTATATCTTTTCCTTCAGTGCTACCAAACATTTCATCAATATACCACATTTTTGGTACATCATAGTAAGTTGCGCCTTTTGTTTGGAATGCATATTTATCCAGATCAACACCATCTATTAGTGTTTCTGCATCTGGTGCATTAAATGTAGGTAAGGAAAAGTAATGGAAATAGTATATAATTTTAGCCATTGACTCTAAATCTTTTTTATTTCTCGGATTAAATTTAAAGTTAAAAGCTTGAGTACGGACATTAGTGCCTTTATACATTGCCGCGGATGGAGTAAGATACGCTTTACCTGTGGTTTGTTGTTTAGCTGAGCTAGTTGCATTATTAAGAAAGCCTTTTGCTGAGCCTGCAAGTGATTTTGCAAGTCCTTCAGCGCCATCTGCAATTGATTCGCCAACGCCTTTTCCTTCTGCATTTTTTCCTTCTACTTGTACGTTAGAAGGGTTATCTTGTGCTTGCGATTTTTCATCACTTGATGGGCCCATTACTGCTTTAATTACATCGTCAATAATATTACTTTTTACTGCTTCATAGTTATGAGCTAATTTAGTAACCATTAGTGGTTTGTATAAATATATATCAAGTAAGTGTTTTTTTGTAGGTACTGCTGTTACATTACTACTATAGTTTAGAGCTGATTGTCTATATGAAGTAGACATTGCTTGTACTCCAGAAGTAGTTATAGGGTCTACACAAGCAAAATGTAAACAGTTTTTATAGAGTTCAGTATCGCTTTTTAAGCTATCTGGGAATGACAGTAGTGTTTCTGGTGCTTTTTTAGGTGTTGTATCTCTAACAATACCATAACCACCAGGAGTTGCTAAGCCATCTATCACTTCATTAGTGCTATCTTTTATATTATCAGCCATGATATATTTTCCTATGTTTTTATTATATATAAATATATATTTATATGAATAAAATTTAAAGGTTTTTTATGGCTTATTCTGGTAAATTTTGTCCAGTTAATAAAGATAAATACAAGGGTGATTGGAAAAAGATAAAGTGGCGGTCTAGGTGGGAATATAAGTTTTTAAAGCATTTGGATGCTAATCCTCATGTAAAGTGGTATTCATATGAGACCGTAATAATACCATATAAGAGTACAGCTGATGGTGGTAAGATGCGGCGTTATTATATGGATTTCATAGTACATTATGATAATGGTTTAACGTGTTTAGTAGAGATAAAGCCACATCATGAGACAGTTATGCCTAATGCACCAGTTAAATTATCTGAAAGTTCAAAGAATAAGTATTTTAAGAAAGCATATACATATCAGGTTAATCAGGACAAGTGGAAAACAGCTCAGTTATTTTGTAAAGATAAGGGATGGAAGTTTTTTATATTAACAGAAAAGAATGCTGCAAAGATAGGTTTAAAATTTTAAAGATGTGTAAAGGGTTATTATATGGCTAAAAAAACAAAGCAAGAAGAGATTTCGGAGTTTATGGAAGGTATATCTATAACTAAAGATATGTCTGAAGCACAAGCAGAAAAGTGGTATAATAAGAAACTTAACGAAAATAAAAAAGAAGCTAGAAGGCTTGCAACTGCTGAGCGTAAAGAAAGTCAGCGTAAGAGTGTTAAGACCCATAAAGTTTATAGTCCAACACCTGGCAGAATGTATCAATTTGGTTATAATGCAAAAACTGCAAAATATTTGCCTTATTGGGATAAATATCCATTAATGATATGTTTAGGAGTTTCAGGTAAGCATATATTAGGGATAAATTTGCATTATATACCACCTAAGCAGCGTGCTGAGTTTTTAGATACAATAATGAGATATAGTTCTACTAAGAATACATCTAATAGTACATATTTAAAAATAAATTATAGTAAGATAAAGCGTCATAAGTGGGTTCCACATATGATTAAAAAGTATTTGTTTTCACACGTAGTTGAAGTTTTTCAAGAGATATCGCCGAAAGATTGGGGTAAAGCTATTAAAATGCCTACACAAGAGTTTACGTATAAGGATACTGGTAGTAATATATCAGCTGTAGTAGCATATAATGACAGAAATAAAAAATAGAGGTATATAATAATGGCGGGAATATTTAAAAATTTAAAAGAAAATCAGCCAGGGGTAAAAACACAGAAAGCTCCCTCATTACAACGGGAAACTGATTTATTTTTATCAACATTATTAGTAGAAGATTTAGCAAGAAATAATTTATTTTTGGTTAGGATGGAGCCACATCAGAGTTATTCTACTATTGAGACTGCTACTGGTGGAGCATCCCTTAATGGTTTATCTGAGGTAATACCATTAACAACGGGTTTATTGGCTAATGAAGATCCAGAAGCTTTATTAAGATTTTTAAATGAGGAAAATTCATCATCAAAGGATTCTTTGGTAAGAACTGGTTATGCTGATTATAATGATAATGATATAGGTATAAGTAAAGGTGATGTTAAAATAGATAAGTTTAATCCAACTAAGACTATGGGTTTATATGCTGAGGCTGTCACATTGCCATCAGTAACAGCTGATGTTCGTAAAGAGCATATGCAATATCAGCGTAAGAATTTATTAATGACATCTAAAGATCATAGTGGTTTATCAATAACATTTAGGTGTTCTAGTAATTATACTGAGTATAAATATCTTAGATGGTTAGTAGATCAAAAGTTAGATAATAAGACAAATACTGTAGATTTTCCAGATAACTTTTTATTGCCACAAATTAATGTTTATATATATAATAGAGAAACAAGTGCAGTAGCTACTGCGATACATAATAAGTGTATAATTACGAGTATTTCTGCTTTGGAGTTTAGTTATGAGAGTAACAATGAAGTAGCTAAGTTTACAGCTGAGTTTATGCCAGAAGACATTAAGTTTCAGACTTACAGTCCTAAAGTTGCGGCATCGGCTAAAAGAGATGATAGAACTGGAATATACAATTAGTTTGTATAAGATACAAATAATATTTTAAATAATAGGATTATATTTATGAGTAAGAAGGGTAAGTTTGACATTAATGCGGTAACTATTCCAACATTCAGTGTCAAGTTATTGAGTGGTAAGAGTGTTACAGTTAGAGCAATTGTAATGAAGGAATATAGGAATTTGTTATTAGCAAAAGATGGTTCTAATGAATTATTAGATCACCTTACAGCTATTGAGCAAGTAGTATTAAATTGTATAGAAGAGGATATTGAGCCATCAACATTAACTTCTTTTGATTTTGAGAATATATTTGTTAAAGCATTTGAGTTTGGTACAGGTACTAAAGAAATGCCAGTATCATTTCAGTGTTCTAATGAAGTGCTTTTAACTGATGATCATGGTAAAGCTAAGATTAGTACGTGTAATACAATAATTAAAAGTAAAATATTGTTTGACAAGATTGAGCCAAGTATTACAGAAGTAGAAATTCCAGAAGAGATGGAGTTTGAAATACAAGAAGGTATTACAGTAACATTAACTAGACCATGTTTTAAAGATACAGCATTTTTTAATATTAATGCAGATGCTGGCGAGAGTGTTATACAAAATATAATTAGGCATTTTAAGAGTATACAGGTTGGTGATGTTATTAGTGACATTACTATGATAGATGAAGAAGATATGAGTGAATTGTTTGAGCGTATACAGCCACCAACAATTAGTAAGATGCATAAATATATATTTAACATACCTAGGATTAGTTATACTCTTAAGATGAAGTGTCCATCATGTGGTAAGCGTTACAATCAGAAGTTAGTAGGTATAGAAGATTTTTTTATCTAATGTTCGCTGGTGATACATCTCAGTATTATTATCAGAGAGTGTATGCCTTGATGCGGACAGATATAATAAATTTCAATTTATCTGATATAGATTATATGATGCCTTTTGAGATGACTATATATTTAGCTCAGCTTAAAGAATCATTTGAAAAAATAAAAGCCCAACAAAAGAAAAAGTAATTAAATAAAAAGGTAGTGCCATGGCTTTAAACGATAGTGCCAATTATAGTCCAAGTTCTAGTGCGGTAGAAAAAGCTAATGCGGCTGTTGGCAGTGGTACTGCCAATACTGCTACAATTAACAGAGTTACAGCTGAAGAAGATGCTGATTTTAATATGAGTAATTCTTCAAATATTCTTGGCGTTTTAAAGAGTATAGAAAAACAGCAATCGGCTACTCGTGTTGATAGTGACAACAAGTTAGGCAAAATAATTAATATATTAGACAATAAAGACGATTCAGCTGTTAGAAATAGAAATAGTATTGTAACTTCTATGATAGATACAATATCATCGTTAAGAACGGGTAATACCGTTGTTAGTAGTGATAATAGTAGCGATGAAGATAGTGATACTAGTACAATAGAAAGACGTTCTAATAATAATGATAATAATGAAGGTGATACTAGTACAATAGAAAGACGTTCTAATAATAATGATGAAGGTGGTATTATAGAGGAGCAGTCTGGAACTGGTAATGAAATTGCTACTATTATTGATGATAATGTGCTCAATCATGAGATGCTTGATGAGTTAATGAAGTTAAATCAGAATGCTGAGAAGATGGGTACTAATATAACTAGTGGGTTTCAAGCTTCATTAGATGAAGCTGAGAAGATGGCGGCATTAACTAAGAAAATTGAAGATATTAAAGCTCAGCGTAAAAAAGAAGATGATAACAAATTATTAAAATATACAATTAAAAATTCAGCACGAGTTTCCGCAGATATAGGAGATGCGGTAGGTGCTGGGATGGATAAGACTGTTTCTGGAGTAACTCAAGCTATTGGCGGAGCTATGGGTGACAATGATAAGATGTTAGTTGCTGGTTTAATGGCGAGTGTTCAAACTTTTAAGAGTACTGTAAGTGGTTTTAAAAGTATGGGTGAAGGAATATCTAAAGGAGTAAAATGGTTTTCAGGTGTTGGTAGAAAAAATTCACAGGGTAAAGAAGGTTCTACAATAGAGGAAAAGACTTTAGCTGCATACGAAGAACAGCTTGAAAAAGTTAAAGAATCGCATACTGCTTTATTAGGAATTGGTGGGAGTTTAGATTTAGAAAGTGAACTAGCATATCAACAGTTAATGGCTGAGTTAACAGAGGATATAGAGAAAGATTTAACTGAGATATTAAAAGTTTTTAATAATGGTATAGCGCCAGAGGATGCGACGACTGACAATTTAATATCAGATATGGATGATGTTGGTGAAGTTGCAAGAATTAATGGGATTGAAGATATACAGAGTGCTGTTATAACGCCAACAGATTTAGCTGAAGATGATGTAAAGGTTGATGCAGATCAAGACGCGCATGAGATTGAGCAGAATAAAATAGCTAATGAGCAGTTAGGTGCTAGTGAGGAGTTAAATTCAACTGTTCAGAAAATAGCTGAGCATATGAATAAAGCAGAGCGTGATGATCTTAAAAATGAAAAGAAAGATCGTTTAGATGAGGCGTTTGCTGCTGCTGAGAGTAAAAATAAGAAAAAGAATGAAGAAGAGCAGAGTGGTGGTGGTTTAGGTGGTCTTGGTGGTATGATGAAGTCCATGAAGAATATGAAAGGTATTGTTGATGTTATACGTGGAGTATCAAAGGCATTTAACGTATTAAAAACCATTTTCAATGTTATACGTACAGTTGTTATGGCATTAGGTGTAGCATTTTCAGCATTAGGTGCGTTTATATTTTCAGTACCTGGTGCTATAGCAATAGCCATAGCTGCAGTAGCTGGAGCTCTTTGGTATTTTTGGGATGATATAACGGGTATATGGGGTGATATATTTGATTGGTTCGCAGATGGGTGGAATAGTTTAGTTGAAGGTTGGAATGATTTTTGGGATAGTTTATTAGATCCAGTATTTGCGGCATGGGATGGTTTTATTGGATGGATATCAGAAAGTATAGATAAATTAATATGGATGATAAAAAATCCTTTAGATGCTGCAGCTGACATAGCAACTGGTGATAATGATAATTATAATGAGTATAAAGAAGAACAGAAGAAAGAAAAAGAAGTTGCTGCAGAGAAGGAAAAGCAAAGACTAAAAGAAGAAGCTGAAGCCGAAGCTAAAGAAGAAGAGGAGTATAATAAGCCTAAGCCTGAAGATGAGTTATATACTAAAGAAGAAATAAAGGCCACTCCTAAGTTGTTTAGAGATGCTAAGAAGGAACACAATCGTAAAGCGCGAAGCATTATAGCAACAAGAAAAAATGAAGAAAGAGCACAATATGAAAAGAAAAGAGATGAGGACATTGCAAAAATTGATAAACAGAATGAGGGTAACCCGTTAAAAATAAATCTTCCACAAATGATGAAGGATGCGGAAGAACAAAATAAAACTGAAGAAGAGCTTGCAGGAGACAGAGAAATAGCTAATTTCTTTGATACTGATGATGTTATTCGTAATAAAGAACGGAATGAGTTATATACTGAAGATGAAATAAGAAGAGCAGCCCCTGAAGCTAGAAATAGATTAGAGGGTCATAATGCTGCAGCTAGAATGATGATAGGTGCTCAGAAGCAAAAGGAAGTGATGCAGGCTAAGGAGGCTAAGGTACAAGCTGCTGCTGAATGGGAAGAGCAAAATAAAGATAAAAAGCTGCCATTAGTAACGCCTAAAGAGGATTCTGAAAGTAAATCTACAGGTTTTAATTTAATGGGTATGTTAGGTGCCCAAGATAAAAAAGAAGCTGATGCTGCTAGTAAGACGGAAAATACTAGTGTAAATATACAAAATAACACTAGTAATAGTAATGTTACATCTAATGGTGGCGGCGGTGGTAATAAGACATATGTTTATAGTGGTATTGTACCAACAGCGCCACAAGGTGGTGTTATCATAGGAGCGACTGATTAATGAAAAATACATTACAAAGTAGAAATTTCAGGTTTGAGATTCTTTCGGAGGATGGTGCTAACAAATCTGTAGCGGATTTTATTTGGCAGATTGCAGATATAACAACACCCACGCTCACTTTAAATGAGACTAGTATATCAGTACCTGGCATAACTAATCTCAGGTTGCCTGGTACGGCTATAACATTAGGTGATATTGATATAGAGTTTTTAATGGATGCGGAATATACTGCATATACTAATTTATATAAGTGGATATTATCTGCTAATGCTGGGTTATATGGTGAAGAGCCATCATCATCATTTAAAAAAGATGCAATATTAATGATATTGGATAGTACACAGCAAAGTATAGTTACAGTATATAAGTTTTATGGAATATATCCAACCACATTAAGTGCATTAAATTTCACATATAGTGAGACTGGTGGTATTGATGCTGTATCGTGTAGTGCCACTTTTTCATTTTTACGTCAAGAGTTATTGGATAGTGATTTAAATAAAATTGAGTTATAAATATATTTGAAAAGTGTTCAATATAAGAGAATAATAGTATAAAATAAGTGTTATATATAAATACATCGAGCACAACAGAATATATAAATATATTTTAAAAAGTGTTCAATATATGAGAGTATTGGTATATAATATAACAATAATCAGTTGAAATGGTTCAGCTGGTGGTAATTAAACTTAAAATAGTATAAATTATAGGATAAATAAATATGTCTGAAGCTAAAGTAGAACAAAAACTTACAGTAGAGCAATTGGAAGCAAAAGTAAAAGAATACAAGTTGCGTATTTTTGATATGGCTGAGCAAACTGATAATATGAATAAAGCTTATCAAACGCAGCAGTTGCATACTCAAGAATTTGTTACGGCTATTATGAAAGTTGTTGGTATGGAAATGACAGAGTCAGTTATGTTAAATGATGTATTAACAAAAGTGAAGGAAAAGACCGGTTATAAGGAAGAAGCTCCTGAGATTCCTAAAGAAGTGGTTGAAGCTGCTAAGGATGCAGAAGCTTAAAATATGATAAAAGTATATGGGAATAATTGTGTGTCGTGTAGATATGTGCGGAAGGTGTTAGATGATAACAAAGTCCCATATACTTATTATAATGTTAAAGGAAAGTCTATACAAGATTTAAAAAATATTCTTGGTGATGATTATGAACCTGGTTTATATATGCCAATAGTGTATGAGAATGGAAAATATGTAATTAATATTAGAGCCTTTATTAGAAGGCATAATAAGAAATAAGGGTATTTATTATGCAGATTAGACAGACTAAAGTTGATTATGCTTTAATACATGAATATTTGTCTTATATAAATTTCGAGCATAAATATGAACGTATATATTTAGTTGAGCCTGTTAGTAGCAGTCAATTTGTAATACGTTTAAAGTTTCCACAGACGTTAGAGACGTTACCAATATATGTTAATAATAGGCAGTGGGAATATTTTTTAGAAAATCGTGAGAAGAATTTTGAATAGTAGTTCTCCGATTATAGGTCACTGGCTCAATTGGTAGAGCTTCGGTTTCCAAAACCGACGGTTGGCGGTTCAAGTCCGTCGTGACCTGCCAAATTTTTTAGAGAATAGATAAAAAGTGTTCAACAATGAGTTGGACTATGATATAATAAGTTATATAAATAAAACTATAAGAGCTGTTTAGGCGGTTTTATAAATTTAACAATTTGTTGTGATTTTAGAATAATATGTAATACGCAGTTGTATCTCTGCTATAAACAAAAGAAACATGACGTTGGTGCGGTATTGAACCCCTTCGATCATGTCAACATCTGACCGGTTTAAGCGAAATTAACTGCGAAAGGTTTTTAGGCATTTACGTCAAGGTATTTAAAGTACTTAAGGAAAATGTCACATATGGATGAGAATTCCTAGTACTTGAGGAAGTATGAATTGGCTGTTCTAATAGAACCACCGTTATTTGGTCGACTGAACATTGGGGATTTAGCTGGGAATTGAACTCGATTTCAATAACCCCAATATAGAATTATTAATAATAATTAAAATTATTTAAAGGAGCCCGCGGAAGGCAACGGAACAACAGATCGGGAGCGAAGCGACCTACCCGAAGGGTATAGACTAATACTTCAAACGGGGGCCGCGGAATTAAACGCAGAATATATAGATAAACGTTAATTGACCCCTTCGGGGTAAGGTCGCAAGCTCCCTGCGCTGAATAACATTATCCCCTTTCTTTTTCGGACCATAGAAGAAGTATCGAGCGAGCTCTCGTTTATAGATCTTTTAAGCATTCTATTCAGATTGTTTTGGTTTTATTAGGTATTTTTGTTCAGACTATTTAGTTTCTGTTCAGATAATCGTTATTTTGTTCCACTATTCAGACTATTTAGTTTCTGTTCAGATAATCGTTATTTTGTTCCACTATTCAGACTATTTAGTTTCTGTTCAGATGTTCGTTATTCTGTTCCGCTATTCAGATGTTCGTTATTCTGTTCCGCTTTATTAACAAAAGTTAATAAATAAAGTGTTCAAGATATGGTTAAAGTGTTATATAATAGACTCATGTTAAACGAAATGCTACTTAAAAATATTTAAGTGAAAGTGTTCAACATCTTAGAAAAGTATTATAAAATAGATATACAAGATAAATTTAAAAAGGAAGATATTATGTCAGTTACATTAACTAAGCCTGAGTTAGAAGTTGTACAGAAAGCTGCTAAAGAGATGAGTGATTCATTAACACGTCAGCAAGCTGAGCGTGATTTACAGAAGGATATTGTTGAGAGTATGAAGGAGAAGTTTGAGTTAAAAGCATCTGATTTCAATCGTATTGTTAAGGTATATCACGATCAGAAGTTGAATGAAGTTATCGAGCAGCATGAGAATTTTGTTGATTTTTATGAGTCAGTATTTAATAGTAATGAATAGGTTATAGATGTCAAATCAAGAGGATGAGTTAGATACATTAAGGTCATTTAGTAAGTTAGATACAGATTATGAATCTAAAAGCGAGTTAATGGGGTTAAGTTTCCCCATTACCGAGCAGACTAAAAATAACATTAGTTATGAGATAGAGACGATACATAAAGTTATAGGTTGTATATCATATGTAGAGTCTTTATCAATGTTTATGGATTTATATAATTATGAGTATAGTGATATAAATAAGTTGATGTCAACAACTATATTTAATAAGATATCAGCAGAGAGTTTAAAGAATGGTTTATTAAAAGCTTCGGTAAATGAGTTAAGGTGTCATGACGTTCATAGTTGGGCCGTATAGAAAATAGGAATAAATTGATGAAAAAGTTAGTATTAGCTATATTTGTAGTTGTGTTATTAACTAGTTGTCATAAATTCGAGAGAAATAGGTGTATACCGCAGGATGTTGCGGTAATTATTTAAATAAAGGAGATAGATTGATGAAAAAATTTTTAGTAGGTATGTTTATTAGTTCTGTAGTTTTTTTGAGTTCACAAAGTGCATTAGCTCATCATGAGCCAGAGGGTGTATTAACTAAGCAAGATGTAGAAGTTATCAAGAAGACTAAAGTTAAGAAGCCAAAACCTAAGACTAAGACTTGTGGTAGTGATATGATTAATTGTTTTTAAAAGGAAGAGATGGCTAAAAAATTATTGAAAGTGTATAACCCATTGCCTAGTATTAGGAAGGATGGTTATGAGACGTTTAAGACTTATTGTTTGGTAAAGGCTCATTTCAATGGGTCTTATGATTTAAAGAAATATTCGGTTAGTTCGAAGATAACTAAGGATGCCTTTAGTCGTAGGAGCGATAAGTTTTTCTTTAACAAGATAGCTGAGAAGTTTACTATTGAGCATAATTATATGATATTTGTGCATAATTTTTTGCATAATTCTGATAAGTCAGTTTTTGATTTAATGGATCAGGATGCTATAGATATATATCAGCAGCGGAATGCTAATGTAATTAATGCTTATAGTAATTATATTAAGGATATTAATTATTTGTTTGAGTATATGGAAGTTCATAAACTCAAATTTAAGGAGTTGATATATTCTGATAGTATTCATCCACCTATATTAAAGATGGTTATACAGGGTTTTATTACTATAGAGTCATTTATGATATTGGATTCTATTTTAGGTTTAATTAATAAGATAGAGTCAGGAATACCTGATTATGATCCTTTATGGCCAACGGCATCGCCTAAGTTAAAGTGTTATAAGAAGATATTAGATATAGATACAGAGATGGCAAACGGTATTTTTAAAGAAATAGTAAATAAGTATAAGAAAAGTGTTCAATAGTTTTTAGTTTTGTTATATAATAGTCAAATATTACTTATCGTGATATAGAACATATTAATCGGTAAGTAATATTTTTTATAAAAAGTGTTCAAATCGTGTAATAGATATGATATAATAGTTACATATAATAAGTTGAATATTTTTTAAAATGTATTAGAAAATATATTTTAAAAAGTGTTCAATATCACAGAATTTGTGATATAATATACACTCAATTGGATAACAATGACAATATAAAATAATTTGTTAAAAACATAAATTAGAAAAAGTATATAATAGTATATATAGTTTAAAAATAAAATAGAAAAGGAAAGATATTATGGCATTTGCCCGTAAAAATGTAAAAGACATTCAAGCACAACTAGCATCACTAACTAAAACTGGTAACGCGGATTACGGTCCAGATCTTACTGAGTGGAAACCAACAACTGATGCGCAGGGTAATTCAACGGCAATTATTCGTTTTTTGCCAGCCACAGATACAACTGGTCACGTAGTTCCATTTGTTAAGATTTATAATCATGGTTTTAAAGAAGGTTCTCGTTGGTTCATTGAGAATTGTCCGACCACGGTTGGTGGAGAGTGTCCAGTATGTGCTATGAATGGTGATTTGTGGGATACAGGTGATGAGGGTAATAAAAACCTAGTACGAGCACGTAAGCGTAAGTTATCATATTGGGCTAACATTTTAGTTATTAAAGATACAAAAAATCCTAGTTCGGAAGGTAATGTATATAAGTTCCGATTTGGTCAGAAGATCATGGATAAGATCAATTCAAAAATGAATCCTGATGAGGATATGGGTATTGATCCAGAAGATGTAACTTGTGTTTTTGAAGGTTCAAATTTTGTTCTTAAGGTGAAGCGTGTACCGGGAGCTGTACCAGGTCAATATTTCCCTAATTATGATGAATCGGCATTTCAAGGTAAGTCTGAGTTGTTTAAGGGAGATGAGAAAAAGCTTGGTGAGTTGGAAACGCATCTTCATGATTTGTCAAAAATTGTAGCACCTAGTGAGTTCAAGTCAGCTGCTGAGTTACAAGATAAGTTGAATAAGACTTTAAAAATTAGTCCAAAGGCAAAAGTTACAGAGAGTACACCAGTTAGTAAAGAGTCAAAAGCGAAAGTTGAGAAGGTTACGAATGATAATGCGGATGATAATCTTGATGATTTGCTTGAAGATTTAGGTTTATAAATATAATAATATACTATGGGGTTTAAACGCCCCATATTTCATAAGTTTACTAAAAGGTTACAAAATGGCTACAGAAATTATATTACCAGAGTTTGATACATTAACATCAACCAAGTATACTATCCCTGGTGATGGTATGACATTTGAAGTAAAAAGCAAAGGATATGGAACTAATAACAATTATTTTGCTATAATGTTTGGAGATGCGACTGGTGTTGAGATTGCATATGGTGACAATCCAACAGCAGATAGTTTTATTGATATGAGTTCACAATTTGCTCTTGAGTCAATTACTTCAGGAATTTTAAATTCAGGTACAGTTAGGATTACATTAAAGGGAACTGGCGACATTCATATAGTATCTAAATAATAAAAAATAAATAAAAAGGTAAAAATATTATGCTAACAATGAACAACATGATCACAGCACCAGATAATAAAGAAACAATGAAGCCGGCTATGGGTAATTTATTTGGTGCTTCATTAATTCCGGTTACAGCGGTACCGCTTTCAGGTATGAAGTATGATTTTGATATTTCAGAAATTGGTCACAGTGAAGATTTTCAGCAATTGCTTCAAGTATTAAGATTTGCTCAAGAAGAGGATGAGATTCATTTACATATTAATTCTCCGGGTGGTTCATTATTTACAGCTGTTCAGATATGTACTGCAATAGCGGGTTCTAATGCTAAGCGAGTAAGTGCTCATGCTGAGGGTTTAGTAGCTAGTGCAGCTACATTAATTTTTCTAGGTTGTAATCAGTGGAATATTTCACCATTGGCATCTTTTATGTTTCATACATCATCTAGTGTAGAAATTGGTAAAATGCCAGATATGTTAAAGTCAATTAAAGCGCACGAAGCTCATTTAAACGTTGTATGTGGAACATTATATAAAGATTTTTTAACAGAAGATGAGATTGATTTAATTATTAATAAGAATGATGATATGTGGTTAACAGCTGCTGAAGCGACAGAACGTTTAGAGCATATGATTGAAGTTCAGTCTGATAGAGCTAATGATGAAAATAAAAAAATTAAGAAAGTAATGTCAATAGTTGAGGATGCATTATCAAGTATTGATGAAGAAACATTATTACAGTCTGAAGATGAAGATTTTGAATATATCGAGCTTCCTACCGTTTCAATGGATATGAAAAAAGCTGAGATTATCAGTATTTATGAAGTTTTATGTAATGAGCTTAGTAGAATTGCACCAGATTTTGTACCGGTGCACGTAAGTAAACATATGACAAAGAAAGCAATTATTCAAGTATTCGATGATTTAGTTACAGAATTAATAGAGGCAGATGGTTATAAACTAATGCCATTAGATGAAGAAGGAGTAGAATAAAATGGAAATGATTAATAAAGAAGGTATTAAGGGAGTACGGTTATTAGGTGAAATGGTCGCAATTGAGATTATTATACCTGAGCCATATGACGTTCAAGCGGTCGACCATTTAGGTAATGAAATAGAAGGAAAATTTAAAACTGAGTTTCCAATACCAACGTGTGGAACAGTAGTTCAGTTAGGTCGCGATATTAAAAATAAACCTATTGGGTATTCAGTTGGAGAAACAGTATTATTACCATCAGGTAGTTACGTAAAATTAGAAGACCCGCGTATTGTTGCTGGTGAGTTAACTGAGCATGATAAAGAAAGTACTGGTTATATTATGACCCATTATAAGAATATTGCGGTTGTATATACATAATAATAAGATTGATTAATACTTAACCACCTTCGGGTGGTTTTTTTTGTTTATATGGTCAGTATTGTATTGCAGAGAGAGCCCCTCTGGTGTCTGGAATTAGACTTTGACGGTATAACTATTGATTGTTTATTACTAAAAGTTAATAAAAAGGGATGAAAAAGTGTTGACAATGGTCCGCGGCCTTGATATAATATACCCATATTAAACGGAAAGGCTTAGAGGTGTTATTATGGATAGTAAAGAAAAGATTAAGATTCTGTTAGATTTTTGTTATGAGCAAAGCCAAAGTCGTAATGACGTATTATTTGAATATTCACCATTTACCAGTGCAGTTAAGATTGAGGTATATATTGGTGGTTATGAATCAGCCGCATATAAATCTGATGAAGATGGTACAGAAGTTTCACCTGGCTTTAAGAAATGGTGGAGTTTATATAATAACGATTTAGACGTTGAGAAGGTTAAACAGCAGGTTATAGAAATTATTACTGAATGTTAACAAAAAAGTGTTGACAATTGATTGGTACTGATATATAATATATGCATAAATTGAGGAAAGGAAATATTATGAGTGAAGTAAAAAGTGTTAAAGTTGTTAATGGTTATTTAGGTCGTGGTAACGAGACTTTCAATGGTGAGTATAAAATTGAGACGTTGGCTCGACGAGTTTATAAATGGTCAGATGATCCTGAAGTTCCTGCATTAATTAAGGTATTTCTTCTTGATGAAACTGGTAAAAAACGTGGTGTTACAGTAGCTGAAGGTAATTATCAGTATATTGATAGTGATGGTAATGATTATAATGTTCCACCGATGAAAAAGCCACGTAATAAAAAAGAGACAACAGTTAAAGCAGTTAATAATACAGCTCAGATTAAAACAGAAGTTAAGGAAGCCACGATGGAAAATGTAAGTAATTTTGAGTTAAAAAGTGTTCCAACAAAACCACAAATTATACCTATCAAGCATGATATTGAAGTTCCTAAAGCTGCAATTAATTTTGTTCCTGGAACCAATTTTTCTACAGTTAAGTCTATTATATCCTCACAGATGTTTATGCCAATGCTTGTTACTGGTCCATCTGGTAATGGTAAGACTTTTATGATTGAACAAGCTTGTGCTAAAGTAAAGCGTAAAATGATTCGAGTTCAGATCTCACCAGAAACTGATGAAGATTCTTTAATTGGTGGAATGCGTTTAATTGATGGTAATACAGTTTTTGAGAAAGGTCCTGTAGTCAATGCAATGGAAGCAGGTGCAATACTTCTTATAGACGAGATTGATCGTGGTTCTAATAAGATAATGTGTTTACAGGGTATTATGGAAGGGAGTTCTTTTGTTATCAAGCGTACGGGTGAAACCATTCATCCTAAAGAAGGTTTTAATATTATTGCTACTGGTAATACCAAAGGTAATGGCTCAGAAGATGGTTCATTTTCAGCAGCAACCATTATAGATGATGCATTTATGGAGCGGTTTGCGGGTGTTATTGATCAAGGGTGGCCTACACTTTCTCAAGAAAAGAATATATTGATTAAGCATTGTACTGAGTATGGTATTGATTTAACAAGTTCTGAGAACAATAAGTTGGTTGAACGTTTAACTCGGTGGGCAAAAACCATTCGTACTTCTTTTAATCAAGGTGGCATTGAGTGTGTTATCTCGACTCGTCGTTTAACCCACATTCTCAAGACCTATTCAGTGCTTGGTAAGTTAGACTTATCGGTCAATATGGCTTGTTCCAAGTTCGATGAAAGTGAAAAGGAAGCATTGTTATCGACCCTTTCGCTAATAACTGGTGATGAAGTTGATACTGACGAAGATGATAAAGATACACCATTCTACACGCCAGACAGGCCTGTCTGGTAATAGGTATACCTTCAACTAGGTATTCCATTCACGAGAGGTGTCTTTATGGCACCTTTTGTATATATTATAATAGTCATAT
>Ga0206684_1000459_pt1 | contig 16152 bp, 8 predicted proteins | sample M210012015metaG_FD_155467 | JGI IMG/M metagenome (GOLD analysis project Ga0206684, IMG submission 155467) | Ammonia-oxidizing marine archaeal communities from Monterey Bay, California, United States - M2 100m 12015 | ecosystem: Environmental > Aquatic > Marine > Intertidal zone | place: USA...
AGAATTGGCCTTGTGGTAGGACTACAATTCGAGTGAATTGATTGGCATTTAGTCGAATGATACTGGTAATTTTGCTACCAACTTCTTGTACTGCATCCCAAGTGCGTCCAGCAATCACATTTCCATCTGAATCAATTTCGGCCAAATTGACTTTGTGCGCGGGTTTGATTTTCCCGGTTTCTGGATCTGTTCTTTGTGGACTTCGAACCACGCGATATGTGACTTCATCGACTTCAAAATCCAAGGTCACAGTAGTGTTTTGCTCGGTAGATGCAGAGTTTCTTCGTACACCTTCGGTACGCCCTTTTGAATCCTTACTGTATAGGGCGAATACGACTCCTTCGATGATTGTACTCTTCCCACATCCAGTCTTTCCTTCAAGCAAGAACAAGCGTTGCTCATTCAACTCGGTGAAATCTATGGTTTCATCAACGTAAGGGCCGAAGTTCTCCATTCTGATTCGAAGAATTTTCATGCCTTCTCACCTCGAATCTTTTCATCCATTTCGGTCACAATGGTAATTCGCTCGGCGGTTGCCTTTCCTTCACCTGCAACATTCTCAAAGAATGCTTTTGCTTGATCACTGGCACTCTCGCCCTTGGTTGCTTCGGTGATAGTGGTCCCATCTCCAGAGATGGTTGGACGATGGAACTGAATGCTTGCGGTTTTCTTGAATTTCTTCTGTAGGCGAACAAGGGGGTTTGTCCCTCGTGCGGACCAAGGAAGAGTGACTTCGACCCAATCATCTACGTGCTTGTCAAACTCCGAATTCTCTAACACATCTTCGACAGAATCTCCAGATATCCGAGCCATTCCGCTGGGGAGATTCAACTCGACCTTTTCAATTACAGATTTGCCAGTAGACAAATCATAATCGATGATTGAGCATGACTTGTCATGATTAGCCTCGCTGAATGAATAGCGTAGAATTGAACCTGAATAGTGAGCAACTGGAATCTTCTTGTTCGGCGTATGGCAACGGTGTAGGTGCCCGAGGAGAACGAGATCTGCTCCCTCGAATGTCGAGGCTTTGATATCGTGTACGCCACCGTACTCAATATCACGTTCAGCCTTGGACTTGCTTTGCTGTCCACCTGTGATGAATAGATGGGCAATGGCAATGATGCGGGCGTCATTCGCTTCAGCATCTTCGCGAACCTTCTCCATAACAGATTTGACTACTCCTTCGTGAGTAAGTTTGATGCCCTTGAATCCCTCAAGACCACGGACGTTGTTAGGTGCAACAAATGGGATGCCGTAGATGCGTACCTTGGAACCATTTTCCTCAAATGTAAATGCTCTCTCAACAACCTCATGGATTTGGCTGGTGATGTGAATTTTGTGCGCTACAGCGAATCCTTCGATTGCCTTGAATCGATTACGTGAATCATGGTTCCCTGGAATAATCAAGACTGGTGCAATCTTGCCCAACTTGATGATGTACTCATAGCAGAGATTCTGCGAATCTGCACTAGGACTGGGTAAATCAAAAAGGTCTCCAGCGATGGCGATGACATCGGGCTTTTTCTCATTGGCCATCTCTACAATTTGATCCAAAACAATGCGCTGCTCTCCGTGCAAATCGTTCCCGTCGAGGGTTCGACCAATGTGCCAATCAGCTGTGTGTAGAATTCTCACTTTTGCCCCAAAAGAAATCCAGCTCCCGCCTCTTATCAATCCAGCGACAGCGCCAAGTCCCTCGAAACCTCAAATCGACCAAGATAATTGACAATTTCTCTCTTGGATTCTTGACTTTGAGACAACCGCACACGCCAATAGAGCGACAGCCTACGCAGGGCGTGCGCCAGCGTCGTCTCGCTATGTTACTCTCCTCGCTTCCAGGGCATCCTTGCTTGGATGTTGGCTTGGAGCAGTATTCGACTAGTGGCGATTTGGCTGCATCGTGGTTGGCGCAAATCGCCGCGTTCGGCGACCTTGATGCTGATTCAGTGGTCGCCGACTTGGGAGCGGGCAATGGAATTCTTGGAATCGGGGCCGCGCTGATGGGTGCTGGTCAGGTGGTTCTAGTCGAATGCGATGAGGCTGCTTGTGCTGCAGCATTCGAGGCAGTCGAACATTCTGGGGTTGGTGATATCGCTGAGGTGATGTGCAAGATCGTCAATGAGGATCTAGATATCACTGGAGTCGACCTTGTAATCTCGAACCCACCATGGGGTTCTCAAACACCGAAAAGCGACCGCCCATTCCTCGAAGCGATGATTCGTAGTGGCGCGAATTCTCATTTGATGCACAGCGCTGAAGCAACTCATATCGAACCGTTATTTGAGGCGGCTGGCTGGACTGTTGAGCGATATTGGGAAGCGGACTTTGCTCTGCCAGCTGCCTACGCCCATCACTCCAGTCGCCAAGGTAAGACACGAGCCGCATTCTGGCGGCTGATTCCACCCGAGTGAATCCATCCTCGCTCCTAGAGCGCTGAAGGGGCCTTCCGCTGCCGTGCTACGCACGGGCGGACCGTTCATAGGGGGTGGTCCGGTCGCCGGCCTCGATGAGTGCTGCTGATGGAGACTTCGTCACCCCGGGGTCCTCAGTCATAGTTCCAGACGGAGTTGAGACGGGACATGGCATCCACAGCGATGCCTCGGGCTCTATGGCAGTAGTTACGGGAACGATTGTCCAGAGCAACGACACGATATCAGTGGACCCATCACGGCCATCGGTCAACTCGCCTCAGATAGGAGACGTCGTCATCGCCGAGGTGAACCGACTCAACCCCAAGACGGCCGAAGTGCGCCTGCTCCACATCGAGGGCAAGGATGGCGGCCACAGAACCGTCCCCGCCGAGGAACTGTTCGCAGACATCTTCGTCACCAACTTCGTTGATCGCTTCCTACCCTCCGCGGGAGATGCGATGCGTAAGAGGGACATTGTCCGCGCGCGCATAGTCGAACTAGACCCCATGCTCAAGGCCACAACTCGCGACAACCCCGAACTTGGTGTCCTGCACGCTCTGTGCCCGCAGTGCGGAGAGGATCTCGAGGCGAGCAGCGAGACCCCCGACTTCAATGTCGCATGCCCTCGTTGCGACTATACTGGCTACAGGGTCTTGTCCAACGGCTTCGGACACGGACACGTCCTCGGAGATGACATACAATCCCTGAACCGCCCCGGGGCCCGATGGTCATCAGAGGCCGAGCCAATGCTCGGTCACGACGGCGCCCGCCCTTACCTCTCACCCGTTGCAGATCATCGTCGAGGCATGTCACACGAAATGCCCGATTCCGTCCGCCGCCAGAGGGCGGCGCAGTCACGAGGCGGAGGCGGAGGAGGAAGGGGAGGGCCTAGGCGTGAGATGCACCCAACTACGTGTACTCTATGCGGAACCAAGACACAAGTGCCATTCAAACCCACTCCGGGCAAGCCGATACGCTGCAGGGACTGTATGGACAAGGTCAAGGATGGCAAGGCTTCGAAGGACGAGCTCGCCAAGGAGCGCAAGGTCCTGAATTCGGCACGTGCTGGGGCCGAGGGGACAATGGGACTCAAGTTGTTCATTGGAGGCGTCTCCTACGACGCCACTGAGGATGATCTCCGCGAGGCTTTCTCCGTACACGGCGAACTCAAAGAGGTCCACATCGCCACAGACAAGGAGACTGGACGCTCGAAAGGTTTCGCATTCATCACCTTCCCAAATAAGAAGGATGGTCTCGCAGCAATCAAGGCACTTCATGAGAGCAAGATTCACGGCCGCAAGATTAGCGTCCAAGAGTCGAACCCAGGCGGCCGTGACCGCAAGCGCCGTCCACGCCGAAACTAGCGAAGCCGTGAATACCCAGAAACCGACCGTCCCAACGGGGTTGCAATGGAAGGATGGCTGGTTCTCGACGGCTATGAGGATGAGCCCGCTGCATTTGGAGTCCCTAACTACCTCGGGTTCCACATCCGCTACATCTGCGGGGTGCTCGAATCCCGGGGCGTGTCGTACACATACATGACCATCGACCAGTGGAGGATGCATCAGAAAACACGGCTGGAAGATCCTAGTGAGAGGGCGGCACTGCGCAGGGAACTGTCAGAGTTGGATGGCACTGTCATTCTAGCAGGTGCTGTGGTTCCAGGTAAGTACGTCAGGGGGACTCCAATCAGTCGCCGCGAGATGGACAACCTGCTCTCAATTCTGCCGAGCGAGCAGCCGGTGCTGTGCGGCGGCTGGGCAATCCGCAATTGGCGCTACGACGGTTGGACACCTCTCCGCTCGAGTCTGTTCTGCGCGGTTCAGGACACCGACGCCTCACTGCATCACTATCTGTCGACGGGGCAGTGGGGGCACAGAAGGAGGACGCCCGAGCAATGGTCTGAATGGGCACTGGCGGGAGCATCTTCGAAAGCGGTCACCAAACATCCCGATCTCGCATCTCCCGAAGGTTCTCCCGGGCCGTTAACCTACGAAATCGAGCTCTACCAGGGTTGCGTCCGCTTCAAGCGCGGCTGTAAGTTCTGCATTGAGCCGAAGAAGGGACTGCCGCTGTGGCGGGACGAAAAAGACGTTCTCACTGAGATATCCACGGCTCTTGACTCAGGAGTTAGAAACGTCCGCATAGGAGGCGCTACGGACATCTACACATATCGTGCTGAAGGCGTGGAGAATCTCGAGTACCCGGTCCCGAACCCTGAGCCGATAGCCAAGGTTCTACACGGCGCGCGCGAGGATGAGAGGCTGACAATCCTCCATGTCGATAACGCCAACCCATCAATCGTCGCCGAGAGCATCGAACCGGCTACTGAGATTACGAAGACTCTTGTCGAGACCCTCTCCGACGGTGCAGTGCTTTCGTTCGGGCTAGAGTCAGCCGATCCCACCGTACACGAGCAGAACTGGCTGAACTGCGACCCGAATCAACTCCGGACCGCGGTCAGATTGGTCAACGAATACGGTAGGGAGCGCGGAGAGAGGGGACTTCCGAAGTTGCTGCCGGGACTCAATTTCATCGCCGGCCTGAATGGAGAGACAGTGGAGAGCTACCGGATGAATCTCGAACTCCTCATGAGTATGCGAGAGGAGGGGCTGTGGCTCAGGAGGATTAACATCCGGCAAGTTGAGGGGCAGGGTTTTCAGGAGATCCCAGAGCAGGCCTTCAGCGAGTTCAAGCGTGAGGTCCGTGAGAGTATCGACCGACCTCTTCTAGAGGAAATGCTGCCGGTCGGTACAATACTCAAGGGAGTCTGGTGGGAGGCCCATAACGACCGCATTCGTAGGCCTGAGCAGGTATTGAATCCAAAGCACCGTGACGAATCTATCCGAGGGGCAGCCGGCATAACCTTCGGTCGGCAGATAGGGGCATACCCAATCCTTGTGGGAGTCCCGTACAAGATACCGCTAGAGAGTGCCTCGGAAATCATTGTCACGGGTCACGGGATGCGCAGCATCACCGGTGTCGAGACAGGTCTGAATGTGAACTCGGCGACCCAGCACCAGCTAGAGGCCATACCTGGTATCGGCAGCAAGGGCGCTTGGAGACTGGTAAGCGCTTGTGCAAGGGTTTCGTCAAAGGGAGGTTCCTACTCGCCAAACGAGGCTTTTGATGCCGCCGGACTAGACGTACCAGATTTTGCAAAAGTCATTCTGAGCACCGATACAAGGGCGGTCGCGACGCAGGAATAGTGATATTGTGAACTGCATCGGTTTCCCCTGTAATGGGGCACTAGTCGGACTGGTCCGACGAACATCTTTGACCGAGACTGAATGAGGAGACAAGGCGGGCATAGTATGGATAATAGATATTCAAGGCAAATCACGCTTCTAATTTTGCTACTACTAATCTTTGCTGTCCCTCAGGAGGCATTCGCCTACAGCGCAGGTAAGACTGGTTCGTCCAGCACAGGTTGCGGGGGTGGCTCCTGCCACGGAGGTGCAAACACAGTTACTCCATCCTTGGTTGGTCAGCCCAGTTCTGGTTACACGCCCGGGACAGTTTACTCCCTCACAATCGGAGGTAGTGGCGGGACCTCTGGAACGAATGGCGGATTCAATCTAGACACGACCCAAGGCACTTTCTCCAATGCTGGGGCCTACGCCCAGGTAGCGACCAATGGCGAAGCTACTCACTCCAATTTCAACTCGCGCTCGTGGACAGTTGACTGGACGGCTCCTTCAAGCGGCTCTGGTGACGCAACCTTCAATCTAGCAGTGAACTTCGTAGATGGATCAGGAACAACCTCTGGAGACTCATGGGGGACTGCTTCATGGACCATTTCCGAGGCGACCACGTCACCCCCTTCATCTCCTTACAACCAACCCGGCTCGCAGAGGGACTCGGTGTTCTCACACTCAGTGTTCGAACTAAACTCGGGCTCGCCAACTCTAGTCCTCTCCAACGGCACTCTAGTGACCTTCTCTTCTGCCCAGAGTTTGAATGGTACCTTGACTGGAGGGGGAAATCCTGTTTACACCAATGATGACGTCAAATCAATCGCCGGTGATTGCGCGTTGCTAAGTAACTACAGCCTCAGATGTACTGGATCTAACAACTACGGCCAACTCGGCCTCGGCTCCTTCTCCCTCAGCAACGGGACAGTTGACTTCGGCACCAGCATGCCCGCTGCGATATCCGATGGAAACAACCACAACTGCGCCATCCTCACAGACGGCTCGGTCAGCTGCTGGGGTAGGAACAACGTCGGACAACTTGGAGACGGGTCCAACGCAAATAGGAACACACCTGTGAGTGTCGACCTAGGGGCTAACACCACTGCTGTAGCTCTCTCCACTGGAATCGACTCTACATGCGCGATAACGAATACTGGCGCAATCAAGTGCTGGGGAGGCAACTTCTACGGAATTCTTGGGGACGGCACTACGACTCACAGCAATGCACCAGTGGAGGTCAATCATTCGACAGGAATGCGAGCGGTCGCTATAGCCACTCCAGGCTATGGGGCCTGCGCCATCTTTGAGAATGGCTCCGTATACTGCTGGGGACAGCTCTACACAGTCACCACGATGTTTGGGACAGTCACAAATGGTTCTGTCCATATCGACTTCACCGCTGGTAGGACTGCAACCGCCATCGATGGAACCTCTGACCACATGTGCGCCATCCTCGACAATGGCTCGATGAACTGCTGGGGCGTGAACACCTACGGCCAGTGGGGCGACGGTTCATGCAGTTCAGTCATCCCTTCCAGTGGGTGCAACGGCGTGAATGGAAACGCCCCAGTGTACGTCAATCTGAGCACTGGAAGCAGTGCAATAGCCATCTCGGCCGGAGCATCTGCGACATGCGCGATTCTCGACGACTACTCGCTACAGTGCTGGGGGCAGCAATATGGCGAGTTCGACGGAACCGCAGACTCACTCCTCAATCCTCATACGATGAATTTCACACTCGGGGCGGATGTGGCCTATTCGGACCAGGACATGGACGGCGACGGCACCGTCAACGCCCTTGACACCCACATGGCAGGCGACGACGACGGCGACGGTGTTCCAACTCCGGATGATCCGTATCCGAGTAATCCCTCGAGATGGATGGATTGCGATTCCGGTTCGTGGGGCAGACTATCATGCAGTCCAGCAGAGGCTGGACATTACGCGGAGTCAGGCGATCTATACCACACACCCTGCTCAGTTGGAACATATCAGCCTGATGCCGGCTATTCTCTGTGCTACGATGCATCGGCTGGCAACTTCGTGGATATCTCCCAAGCGACCGCGCAGTCTCTATGTACAGCCGGCACCTATCAGTCGAACCTCGGGCAATCATCGTGTGTCAACAGTTCAGCCGGCAACTATACCAACCCGAGTTTCGGCGACGCCGGTTCGTACTCTTCCTCAGCGTTCAACATCTCAGCGATGAGCGCAGAGTACAATGGTTCGATACACTCCTCCAGCGACGCGCAAGACCTGTACATGATGGTGGTCCCGAAGGACCACGGCGTCACAGTGGGGTTGACGTCCCCCGCGGGTGCTGACTTTGACTTAGAAATCTACAACGGGAGCCTAACCCTCCTTAACGGGAGTTACTCAACCTCCTACGACAAGACCTCGACCAACAACACAAACTTCTCGGCAGACACCAACCTGTACATCCTTGTTTCTCCGTTTAGCGGGACCGGTCAGTACACGTTACAGATTTGGCTGTTCTATGCTGCTGATGGGACCTTGGTGGGCAACCCCTCGATGTCCGTTGATGTTGAGATTGGAGCTGGCCAGTACCAGTGCTCCTCCGGGACCTACCAACCAGGCACTGGTCAATCCTCGTGTATCGACTCCTCGCCTGGGTATTACGTCGCAGGTAGCGGCTCGACCACTCAGACACCATGCAGCCCTGGCTCATTCCAGTCGGGAATGGCACAGGCCTCATGCCTGCTAGCCACCCCGGGGAATTTTGTCAATATCTACGCTGCAATCGATCAGACTCCGGCTTCTCCAGGCCACTACGTAAACACCTCAGGCGCGACCGATGAGGTCGCGTGCACCATTGGCACCTACCAGCCCAGCATGGGGCAGACCTCGTGTCTCGACGCAGATGCAGGATACTATGTCCCCTCTACCGGGGCGAGCTTCCAGACGGCCTGCTCTCCCGGAACCTACCAGCCAAGCACCGGCCAGTCATCATGCATCGATGCATCTGCTGGATACTACGTACTGTACTACAACTCAACTAGCCAGACGCCCTGCCCTGTGGGCACCTACCAACCCGGCACCGGCCTGTCGTTTTGCATTGACGCATCCCCGGGAAATTATGTCAATACCGTGGCTGCTACCGCCCAGACGCCTTGCGATATCGGCTCCTACCAGCCTCTGGCAGGTCAAGACAGATGCAATGTTGCAGATCCGGGATACTACGTGCCCACTACTGGATCGACCAACCAGACTGCATGTGATTTAGGTACATTCCAGCCTAACTCAGGCACTTCCTCCTGCATGGATTCACCCCCGGGGCACTATGTAGACACTACAGGGGCGATTGCAGCCACGCCGTGCTCGGCGGGCACGTACAACACCAATATGGGATCTAGCAGTGCCGATTCCTGTATCCCATCCGATCCGGGGAACTCCGTGCCGGCGGACGGTGCTTACTTCCAGACTCCATGCACCCCCGGACACTTCCAACCGTCATCTGGCCAGACCTCCTGTCTCGATGCCGATGCAGGATACTATGTCGCAGTTCACGGTGCCAGCTCCCAGTTTACTTGCGGCTTAGGAACTTTCAATCCCGACACCGCTCAGTCATCATGTACAGACGCGTCCCTAGGGCACTACGTCGACACCCCGGCCTCCACGTCTCAGATTGCCTGTACTGCAGGAACCTACAATCCAAGCACGGGATCATCTTCTGCGGCCGACTGTTTACCCACTGACGCTGGAAACTACGTTCCTATGGCTGGAGCAGCCGAGCAGATTCCATGCGCAGCCGGCTCATACCAACCCTCCTTTGGACAGGCCTCATGCATCCTCGCCGACCCCGGTCATTATGTTCCTGCGACAAGTTATCAGAATCAGTTGGAATGTCAATTGGGTACCTTCCAGCCGTACTCTGGTGCGTCTTCGTGTTCAGATGCGGAGTCGGGCCACTACGTCGACAGCAACGGCTCAGCCTCACAAACGGACTGCCCACCAACTACCTACAATCCTGCTACTGGTTCGGACGACCGGGATGACTGTATCGATGTAGAGCCTGGGCACTACTCGGCCGAATGGGGTACTGCTGAGCATCTCGAGTGCGCCTCTGGGACATACCAGCCAAATTCTGGTCAGATGTCGTGCATCGATGCCGATTCCGGGCACTTTGTACCCTCCAGTGGCGCGATTTCCCAGTTAGCCTGCCCTGCCGGGACCTACAACCCGTCCAAAGCCTCCGGAAGTGCTGCTGACTGCATCCTTGCAGACCTCGGCCATTACGTGGGCAATCAAGCCAGTTCCGCACAGACTCCATGCAGTCCAGGTACCTACCAAGATTCACTTGGCCAACTGTCGTGCATCGATGCCGCACCAGGGCACTACGTTTCTGTGGAAGGACTTGACCACCAGGCCCCTGCTCCACTGGACACCTATGCAACAGGAACAGCCAGTACCAGCACGGAGGACTGCCCGGAGAACCACATCACCCTGCAAGAGGGTGCCGATTCTTGGGACGATTGCGTCCTCGACAGTGACGGCGATCGGATTCACGACATGACAGACTCAGATGATGATAACGATGGAGTCGGTGACGGCACTGACATGTGTCCACTGGGCTTGATGGGATGGACAAGCAGCCCCGGATCAGACAACGATGCGGATGGCTGTAAGGACACCGAGGAGGATGCGGACGACGACAATGACGGATTCCCAGACGACGGCGATGCGCTACCGTTGAACCCCGCGGAGCATTCGGACAACGATGGCGACGGACTTGGCGACATCGAGGATCCAGACGACGACAATGATGGTCTAACTGACTCCGATGAGGCGGTCGCAGACACAGATCCCAAGGACTCGGACACCGACGACGACGGCTTCAGCGACGCCGTGGACGCGTTCCCGAAGGACCCGACTGAGTGGGCTGACACCGACGACGACGGCTATGGTGACAACGGCGACGCCTTCCCTAGTGACGCATCCAAACACCTCGAGGATGACCTGATTGGCAAGTATGGCTTCATCATCGCTCTCCTAGGTGCGATACTAGTCTTCGGTCTTGGCGGGTGGATGGTTATGCGACGCAGGGGGGAGGTAACGGTGACCGAGGCGGCCGAGCACACACACAGTGTCGAGGCACCAGTCCAGCCTGTCTACGAGACGGAGCCCGAACCGGAGATGAACACCGGGCAGTTCCTAGAAGAACTCGAAGCAGACCTGAGCCGCCCCACTCCTCCTCCTCATGCTAAGATGAACGAGCAGGGGCAACTCGTGTGGGTTGACGATGCGGGTACTGTATATGCCCAGAATCCCGACGGCAGCACGGTCACGTTCAACGTCTCGACTGGATTGTGGGAACCTCTTGAGTAACCTGATTGTTGTTAGTTAATTCAATGAATGTGTGACAGATCATCTTCAGCAACATCTCTTCTGACCCATATGGCCATAATTGCTGTCTGAGCAATGGATAGGACAGCTGCCCACCAGACCCAAATCGGCAGACCTAGGTGACCTGGACTGTTGTCCGCCCACCACCAGAAATCCTGAGCTAGGGCAAAGATGGTGAAAAGACCCAACACGGGTATCACCGATGCCCTCTCAATACGAATGCCACTAAAGATTCTACTTGCAGAATCAGGAGAGCATACAATCTGAGTAATCAAGAGAGCGCCCAGTGCTGCGATTAATGAAGGAATTACTGCAGTCGGCATCGCAGGACCTACAGGGGAAATCCACCAGCCATCAAATGACTCGGGTGAGAATACAGCCAGAAGAACAACCGCCTCGCCCGCGATAATCGATGTGATAATCGAACGCCCATCTAAACCGTCAACATGAGCAGCAATGAATACCGACGGAAACATAACTGCATACATGGAGAATGCAAGTAGCCCGAGATCCAGTATAGAGAGATCTGACCAAAGTGAAAGCATCAATCCTAGAATTGCTAAAGCGATTATTACCATCTCTCTCTGACCCGGTCTACGATCGTCACTCGAAATCAAATCTCTAGTCACCAAAGACCCTGTTGCCAGAAGTTGAGAGTCCATTGTGGACATAAGGGCGGCCAATCCCGCAACTAGTACGAGCCCCCCTAACCATTCTCCTCCTACATCCACAATAAGATTGGGTAGAATGTTGTCTGAGCCGGCTTTGTCGAGGCCCGGATAGCTTAGATGCCCAAGTGTACCAATCAGAATTGGCGGCAAGAATGCAAGCCAAGCCACAGCCGGGTAAAGTGTGGCCATCCGACCAATAGAATAGTCGTTTTCTGCGGCGCACAGTCTTTGGTAAAGTTGGGGAAACATAGGATCGGCAAAAAGCCAGAGCAATAGTGTGCTTATCCATATCAATAGAGTATAACTCCCCTCTCTTCCCAGTAATTCCGGCTCCGATGCTGCAAGGCTGCTCATTGCCGAACTCAAACCCCCTGCATCGCTCACAACCATTGCCAACCCTAGCCACAATAGTACCAAGGCTATGGTTCCCTGAACAACATCAGTCCTTACTACGGCCTTGAGCCCGCCAGTCAGAGTGTATGCTACAACCAAGCTAGTAACCAAAACTGCACCCACCCAATCTGGTACTCCGAAGAGTGCAGAGACAACGATGCCAGCCGCTCTTGGCTGTAACGCGAGGTATGGGATGGTGGCAAGTATCAGAACTGTTGCCATTGTAATCTGGGCTTCTCGAGATCCTGTCTGACCCCTTATCATCTCAGGTGCAGTCATTGCGTTATGCTGAATTGATCGACTACGGGCCTTTCTCCCTAATACATACATGGAGACCGCCATGAAACCGGTTCCGAATGCCATGATTGGCAGAAATGATAGCCCAATTCTGTAAGCCGCACCACTCGACCCATAAACCGTGAAGGCGCTGAAGTTTGTGGCCGCCATAGTAACTAGAAGAAGGGGTCCAGAAAGTCCCCGCCCAGCGAGATAGTACGATTCGTCTTCCCGCCCAACATCACGACGAGCCCAGATTGCGAACAATATCATTGCAATTGCATAGGCAGTTACAACAATCCAAGCCGAGGACATGGGCCTCTGCGGGAAGCAGAGGACTATGGTGATTTTTGTGTGTTTGGAGGGTATGTTTGGGCGTAACCAGTACTCTCAGATCCCTATTCAAATTCTGCGAGATCACCCACTGACTCGAATAGACTGGGACCACTGCCCAGGAAGTAGACCGAACCCAGTCTGCTGCGCGAATCCTCTGGCGTGGAGTTGTTGCCGGTAGCGCACGAGTCCGTGCAGCCGTCTGCGAAGGCCACATACACCCGCCCCTCGAGATCGATATGCAGGTCGTTGAAGTCGAGTAGGTTGCGGTTCGAGCCCCCAATGTCTCGGCAGTCGCCGCTGTTCAGGCATATGCTCCCCACCTGAACCGGGTCAGGAGAGACCCTGACGGTGTGGAACACTGGCACGGGGTCAAGTGCGTTGAGGCTGTAGGTGATGTACAGGTAGTAGCTGACATTGGAGGGCGCGTAGTGCGCATTACCGTCCCACGGCTCCCCGTCGATGTCGGATTGGTTCAATTCACTCGCATTTTCACTCCCAAGATAGGTAACCGCAATCCTTCCTGGGTCGCCTGCATCAACCTGAGGGAATACTGTCGAGATAACTGCACTCGGACTGATTCGGATACTGGTCTGCTCCCATGTCTCTCCTGAATTAGTACTTCTCGACATGTAGACGCCTTCGTCTGCCCCTGTCCAGATGTGATATGCATTGGATTCAGTGTCGGTCGCAACCTCCGAATTCTTGCGTGGATTGGGCGTCCCTACATCCTCTCCCATGGTTCGATCAAACCAAGTCAAACCATTGTCATCGGAAACGATGACGGTTGGTGTCCCAACTCGAGGTGTGACATAGACTGTGCCATCCGGAGCAGAAGTAATCGCCCCATGCAGTCCACCGTTTGTGGTGGCCAATCCAAAGATCAGTCCACCTGTGTTAAATGTGGCACCGCCATCAAAACTGGTGAAGCAGAATATTCCGGCGAGTTTGTTGTAACAATAGTACACAGCCGTCTCGTAGTAAGCCTGAGTAAACTGGCCGCCGATTCCATACCCACTGCTCGTCCAAGGGCCGGTTGCCAGTTTGATGTGATCATTAATCGGGGTCGTACCAGAGTCGTGTGGATTGCCCACCCACGTTGCCCCGTCATCATCACTATAACATATCCAAGATGTCTCCAAACCCTGCATTTGCACGTTGAATACTCGATCCGTTATCGGATCTACCCAACCCCACGGATCATTGGTTTGGAATGCACACATGGGGCCTGCGACGTCCTCCCAGGATTCTCCGTGGTCACAAGAACGCATGACCTTCTCAAAAGCAATGAAGAAAATGCAACCACTCGACGTGACACCGAGGCTCGGCTCGGCTCCGTCCTCGCCAACACTGCTGAACACGAAGTTGAGGTTCAGTGGTTGGTAGAGGTCCAGCGAGAGGCTCTCTCCGTCCGGCCCGGTGATGAAGACCCCGTCCGGTAGAGTCGGTTCGGGAGGAGACGGAGGGGGGCCATCATCCTTGAAGCAACCAGCGAGTGATGCCGACAGCATCAGAATCCCGACTAGCAGAACCTTCACTCGCATGTTCGCACCGAAGGCGCATCAGCGAATTATCTTGCCCTCGGCAACTATCAGAGAATAATTGCGTTAGCACCCCAGGCCAGCCCGCCGCCGAAGGCTACGGTGACCACGAGGTCTCCTGGGCCGATTAGCCCCTCTTCTAGGGCCTCGCGCAGGGCGATGGGCACACTCGCTCCAGCGGTGTTACCATACTTCTGTAGATTCGTAAACGTCTTGTCCATTGGCAACCCGAGATTCTCCATGCCCGCCTTGATGATGTTCAGGTTGGCCTGATGAGGGATTATCATGGCGACGTCTTCTATCGAATGACCGGTTCTCTCTAGAACGGCCCTGACCGCTTGGGGAAATGCTTCGGTCGCAAAATCCCAAACCGCAGGCCCGTCCATGTGGAAGTACTGCTCCCCGTCTTCGAAGCCCGGGGACGGAATCGGTTTCTTGACCCCGCCCGCCGGGATTTCGATGACCCCGGCTCCGGCGCCGTCGGACATCATCCAGCTTCCAAGTAGACCCCTGCCCTCGCCTACTTCCTGGATGACGGCCGCACCGGCGCCGTCGCCGCCGCGGACGCACGTGGTACGATCCTCCCAGTTGAGAATGCGGCTGTAGACCTCGGCACCCACGACCAGCACGTTGTCGTATCCAGGGGTGCCGGCGAAGCGCGCCCCGACATCGAGGGCGTGGACCCAGCCGGCGCACACTGCATTGATGTCGAATGCGGCTGCCTTGGTGCAGCCCAGTTTGTGCTGGGTGATTCCGGCAGTGGAGGAGAGCGGGACGTCGGGCGAGGAGGTGGCGAGGATGAGCATGTCCACGTCTTCGGGCCCAATCCCTGCCTCGTCCATGGCCTGCTTGCAGGCGATGACGGCGAGATCACTCGTGCAGACGTCATCAGCGGCGATTCTACGCTCCTTGATACCGGTCTTGGTGGTTATCCACTCGTCGCTGGTATCGACTATCTCGGCCCAGTCGTCGTTGGTCATGACATCGGGTGGGACGTATGCGCCCAACCCTGCGATGCCCACTGGCGCCATATTGCCCCGCATCGCCCAAGAGCGGACTTTCACTGTTGCTGCATCAGTCGTGCTTGACACAGACGTTCATGGCCTCTGAGAAGAAGCCCAGACTCCACTTGCCGCCTTCGCGGCCCACTCCGCTATCCTTGACGCCACCGAACGGGACTCGTAGGTCCCTGTGCAGCCAGGTGTTGACCCAAACCATCCCGGTCTCTATGGCCTCGGAGACCCGCTTGCCCTTCTCGAGGTCACCAGTCCATACGCTTCCGGCGAGCCCGTAGCGGGTGTTGTTGGCAATAGCCACTGCCTCGTCTTCGCTGCTGAATGGGTGGAGCGTGACCACGGGCCCGAAGATCTCCTCGGTCGAGCACCGCGAGTCGGGACTCAGTCCCTCGATAACCGTGGGCGCCATCCAGTTGCCATGTTCGAATCCTGTGGGCATGCACGGCGTTCCGCCGGTGAGCAGACTGCCTCCTTCCTGCTTGGCCAGCTCGACGTAGCCCTGAACCTTCTCGAGGTGTCCCTCCGAGATCAGTGCCCCGAGGTCGGTGGCCTCGTCTGAGGGATTGCCCACTCGCATCGCTTCGACCGCGTCGATGAAGCGGTCGCGGAAATCATCGTAGATTGAGTCCTCGACTAGGACCCTAGAGCCGCACAGACAGATCTGGCCCTGGTTGAGGAAGCCCGCTCGGACGACCCCTGCCACTGTGGATTCCATATCGCAGTCCGCGAAAATAATGCTCGCATTCTTACCACCGAGTTCGAGGCTGAGTTTCTTGAAAGCAGGAGCGGCTGATGCCGCCACCTTCTCGCCGGTTGATGTCCCACCGGTGAATGAAACCAGATCGACGTCTGAGTGGGCCACCAGTGGGGCCCCGGCTCCAGCCCCATCGCCGTGCACTAGATTGACTACACCAGCCGGTAGACCGACCTCGTCGATGACTTGCATCAGC
>Ga0206684_1000464_pt1 | contig 16064 bp, 15 predicted proteins | sample M210012015metaG_FD_155467 | JGI IMG/M metagenome (GOLD analysis project Ga0206684, IMG submission 155467) | Ammonia-oxidizing marine archaeal communities from Monterey Bay, California, United States - M2 100m 12015 | ecosystem: Environmental > Aquatic > Marine > Intertidal zone | place: USA...
GTGAGTCCTTTCGCGGGCCCGTGGTGTCCGTCGTGATCGTGCGTTTCAACTACTGTGCTCATTTATCTCATCCTTTTATAAATCTATTTTGTTTTTGTAATCCACAATGTCTTTGGGGGTGACTATTGCTCCATCACCATTTTTACCATTTGACCAAGCCTGTCTTGTGTAAGTAATAACTGCAGCTATATCCACCTCACTGTATGAATCACCAAAGGCTTGCATGGCTGAGCCTTGAATGCCGTCCATTAAAATTTCTATCTGTTTTGCGCTATCAGATAAAACTACCTCGCTTCCTTCTAATGCAGGAAATACAGGCGGTATTCCTTTTCCATTTGCCTGATGACAGGCCACACAATTAGTCATGTAAAAGCTTTCGCCCCTTTCCATCAATTCTTCTTTAGTCCATTCTTTTGATGTAAGCATCCTCTCTGCTTCGGCTAACACCATTTTTTCTGCTATAAAAGCATCGTATTCTTCCATTTCTACCGCCCTAACCACGACGGGCATAAAGGCATGTTTTATTCCACAAAGTTCTGTGCATGCGCCTCTGTAGATGCCAGTCTCGGGTACGTTTGTCCATGCGGTGTTTATAAAGCCAGGCACTGCGTCCTGTTTAACCGCAAAATCCGGTACCCACCAGGAATGAATAACGTCATTCCCTGTGATTAAAAATCTTACTCTTGTATTTATTGGTATGACCAAAGGTTCGTCTACTTCAAGTAAATAAAATTCTCCTTTAGGAATTTTATTGTCTATCTGCTCTTGGCTAGTAGAAAGGTTGCTAAAAAAACTAACCCCGTCTTCCATATATTCGTAATGCCACTTCCATTGATGCCCGGTTACCAATATATTAATTTCACCTTCAGCATCATCATAAGCTTGAACCATTACTTGAGTCGAAGGGACGGCCATCCAAATCAGTACAGCTGTGGCCGCAACAGTCCAACCTATTTCTAGCCAAAAGTTATCATCAAAATCTGCGGCAACAGCTCCTTTTGACTTCCTGTACTTCCACATAGACCAAAACATTATTCCGAACACAATTACCCCAATTACTACACACACCCAAAAGATAAGCATGTGAAGGCCAAAAATACTTTGGCTTACTTCTGTCACCCCAACAGGCATGTTGTAATCTGAATTTTCCGCAGAATAAATTGCAAAAGAAAGTGCTGAAAACGTGGCTAGAACTAACTTTGTTATTAATTTTTTTATATAAGTCATCAAACCTTATTTAATTTTTTTTGGGGGGCACTGGAAAGCGGCTGTATTTTAAACTATTCATAATGCTCGTACAACAAAATTGCCGAGAAGCTTAACATCTAGGTTTATAGATAAATTGATCTAAGTTAAGACCTTAACTTTAAGTCGATTCCTTTAACATCCGGTTTGAATTTATTCCAAATCTCGAAGCTTAAAGCTGCTTGATTTATTAACATGCCCAGGCCGTCATAGGTTTTCTTAACGCCTCTTTTCTTGGCCATTAAATTAAATTGTGTTGCTTCTTTAGAGTAGGACAAATCATAAGAGGTTGTTTTAGGTCCAAAAATCCCCTCGGGTAAGGCTAGTTCCTCTCCCAGAGTGCTCGCAGAAGTAGAGTTAATAACTAGATCTATTTCTTGATGTATTTTTTCATCAATTTCTATTTGATTTATTTCAGGGTTTTTTTGTTTATGAATATTTACCAGCGCGGCGGCTTTCTCTGGTGTCCTGTTTGCTATAGAAAGACTATTTATGTTGCAGGAAAGTAAGCTTGGTATAACAGATCTGGCAGAACCGCCAGCTCCTAAAATAAGAACATTTGAGCCTTCTAGCTCAATTCCTTTAGACTTTAAATCGAGCAGAAGACCTTGACCATCTGTGGTCTCACCGTACACTCCGGAATCATCGAGGAAAAGAGTATTAACTGACTCAGCAAGAAGGGCGCAATCTGATTTTTTGTCAGCATAATGAAAAGCCTTTTCTTTTAGTGGTAAAGTCACATTAAGCCCCGAATAACCATCTTCAAATAATTGCTTAACCTTAGAGTCAAAATTATTTTCTATAATTTCAATCGCCTCATAACTAATTTGAATATCAGCCTGTTCAGCGAAAAGAGAATGTATTTGGGGAGACAGCGAATGACTTATAGGGCTGCCTATGACTGCAAATTTCTTCATCACAATGATTTTAACCTCTAATCAGTTCGCCCGTAAGGAGATCTTCAATCTTAGAGGGTTGGCTTTGCCCACCCAACTCACCTATTAGAACTTTTATATCAGGAAAATTACCTTTAATTTCTTCGGGTGATTCTAGGGTGGGGGCGTTTTCTTTATTGGCTGAAGAAGAAATAATGGCTCCTTTGAATTCTTCACACAGTTCAACAACATTTTTGTGTGAGCTAAGTCTCAACGCAATCTTCTCATTATTTCCAGTGATAAGTTTGCTTGTCTCGGGTTTAGGTGGAACTAACCAAGTGTGATGGCCGGGCCACTTTTCAAGGAGTTTATCTTTGTACTTTTCTACTTCAATAAATTTTGCAAATTGTTCAAGACTTGATCCTATTACAATCAAACCTTTTTTTTCAGAGCGTCCTTTTAAATTAAGCAGCCTTGTAATTGCTTCGTCATTTGATGGGTCACACCCTAAACCCCATACACCTTCCGTGGGGTAGGCTATCACCTCTCCGTTCTTTAAAGAACTTACTACTGAACCCAGAGAGTCCATTTCTTTTTTAGGAATTAGCTAGTTTTTGGTTGGATTTCTTTATGGTTTCTACGCCCTCTTCTCTAACCTTAACTAAAGCGCTTTTGACTTCTTCCGATTCTATTCCTAAGATTTGGGCAGCTAGATAAGCTGAGTTAGTTGCGCCCGCAGAGCCAATAGCGACTGTTGCCACCGGGATGCCTTTAGGCATTTGCACGGTTGAAAGCAAAGCATCCATTCCGCTTAAAGGACCGCCGTCTCCCGGAACTCCTATTACAGGCAAAACTGTTTTCGAAGCAACTGCACCTGCTAAGTGTGCTGCCAAACCTGCCATGGCGATGAATACTTTTGTGCCTCCGCTCTCACAATCCCTTACATGGGTCTCGAGCAACCCTGGAGTCCTATGCGCTGAAAGAACCTGTATTGAATTTGTTATAGACAAAGAGTTTAAAGTGTCGGCACATTTGTTAGCCAGCTCTAAGTCTGATTCGGAACCTATAATTATTGAAACAGTTACACTCACAATTTTCTCCAAAAGCAAAATTGTATACTAATATAATGGAAATTAAATCATGGCCACTTTAAAAATATTAATATTTCCAGATCCAAAATTAAGAACGGTGGCTGAGCCTGTAAAGGAGGTAGACGATTCTATAATCAAACTATCTAAAGACATGCTAGAAACGATGTACGATGGCGATGGCATTGGATTGGCTGCCACACAAGTGGACGTCCATAAACGAGTTATCGTTGTAGATGTAAGTAACGAGAAGAATAACCCTCTGGTTTTAATTAACCCTACAATCAATAAAATCATTAATAATGAAAATAAGTCCTATTCTGAGGGGTGCCTATCTGTTCCTGGAATCTTTGAAGAGCTTGAAAGGCCAACTTCTGTAGAAATAAAGGCGCTCGGAATTGACGGAAAAGAATTTAACTTAATTGCTGAAGACATACTCTCGGTGGTTATACAGCATGAAATGGATCACTTAGAAGGGAAGATGATGGTTGACTATCTTTCAAACCTGAAAAGAGAGATGATTAGAAAAAAAATGATTAAACAAAAGGCATCAAAATCACAATGAACATAGTTTTTGCTGGCACCCCCCAATTTGCCGCTGATCATTTAAAGTTATTGCTTGATAGCCAGCACGAAATTAAATGTATTTTGACCCAACCAGACAGGGGCTCAGGACGAGGGAAAAAAGTTAAACCTTCTCCAGTAAAAGAAATTGGCCTTAATAATGGTATTGAGGTTTTACAACCAACCTCTTTGAAAGATGAAAGCATTGTAAGGTCTTTAGAGTCCTTAAAACCTGACCTTTTGCTAGTCGTTGCCTATGGACTTTTAATACCAAAAAAAGTTTTAGATATTGCTGAAAGAGGGTCTGTCAACGTTCATGCATCCATTCTACCAAGATGGCGAGGGGCGGCACCAATGGAATACTCTATATATTCTGGAGATAATGAGTCTGGCATTAGTTACATGCGAATGATAGAAGGCCTTGATGAAGGGCCTATCTTAGAAGTCCATAAATGTAAAATTGAAAAAGAAGATGACTTGGGCACACTAGAAAGTAAATTTGTAGAACTAAGTAAAAAAAGTCTTTTAAATTTTCTTATAAAATTTGAGAAAGGAGAATTAAAAGAAACTCCTCAAGAAAACTCTAAGGCGACATTCGCACCTAAGATTAATTCAGATTTTCAAAAAATAGATTGGAATTGTGCATCTAATGAAATTGACCGAAAAATCAGATCGCTCAACCCAAAATACGGAGCCTTTACCTTCTTAGGAAACAAAAGGGTAAAAATTTACAAAAGTTCGCCCACTGAAAATACTTCAAAACTTGGCCCTGGGAAGATAGGCATATCTGAAGATGGGAAATTATTAGTTGGCTGCAGTAAAGAAACAGCAATTAAAATTGATACAGTTCAAATGGAAGGCAAAAGCGCTGTTAGATCGGAAGAGTTTGTAAGAGGATATCGATCTTTGATTGAGCAAGAAGATAAATTTTGCAGCAATGTTCAATAAGTATTTTCTAAAACAAAAATAGGACTATAATCCGTCCTAAAATAAAGTGTCTTATTAAAAGCTTGTGAAAATAGTTATTTTGGGGGCCGGGGCTGTAGGGAGCACGCTTGCTTCTCTTTTGTCTCAGGAAAATGACCTCGTAGTGGTTGATCATAATTCTTCTGAATTGCACAGGCTTGAAGAAGAAGCAGATATTAAAACTCTCTTAGGAGGAGCCTCATACCCTAACATTCTAGTTAACGCCGGAATACAAGAAGCAGATATGGTTGTGGCCGTTACCGGAAGTGACGAAACAAACATAGTCTCTTGCATGATTTCTAAGGTTCTCAATAAATCTATAAAAACAATTGCTAGAGTTAGAGAAATCTCTTATCTCAAAGGGAAGACTAAAGAGGCCATGGATTCTGGAGAAATACCAGTAGATATACACATTAGCCCAGAGCAGTTAATTACAGAACATATTCAGGGCTTAATAGAGATACCTGGTTCCTTACAGGTTATGGAATTTGGTCAAGGAAAACTAAATTTGGTTGCCGTAAAGGCTGTTGAAGGCGGGCCAATGATAGGTCATGAAATAGGAGACCTGAAAAAGCATATGCCTAAAATAGATTCTAGGGTGGCTGCAATCTTTAGAAAGGGTGAATCTATAATCCCATTGGGCTCAACGGTCATTGAAGCAAATGATGAAGTCTTTTTTATATCTAAAAAAGGTGAAGCCTCAAGGGTGGTTAACGAAATGAGGAAAAAAGAAGAGCCTTACAAAAATATAATAATTGCCGGCGGTGGAAAAATAGGTGCCCGTCTTGCCAAAAGAATTGAAGACAATCACAGGGTCAAAATAATAGAATCTAGTCACGAAAGAGCCAAAAGATTATCTGAGAAATTAGAAAATTCTATTGTACTTGAAGGTAACGTATGTGACAAAAACCTATTACACGATGAAAATGTAGAAAATACAGATGTGTTTGCTGCAGTAACAAATGATGATGAGGCTAATGTTATGTCCTGTCTTTTGGCCAAAGAAATGGGGGCCCACAAAACAGTTGCCTTGATAAACAATCCAGCATACGTAGATTTAGTACAAACAAAGGGTATTGATATTGCTATTGCACCATCACAAATAACTATAGGGACTTTCTTGGCAGAAATAGAAGGGAAGGACGTAGTAAGGGTTCACTCACTTAGAAATGGAGCTGCTGAAGCAATTGAGGCTGTAGCGCAAGAGTCTAAATCAGGGAAACAAAGCAGTATAGGTAAGGAACTTGGTGAAATTAGCTTACCAGAAGGTGTGACCATAGGAGCTCTTATAAGAGATAATAAGGGAAAGATCGCTCATGATCACGTCCATTTAAGGGAGAACGACCACGTTATACTCTTTTTAACAGATAAAAGTGCAATAAAACAAGTCAAAGAAACCTTCGCCCCAAAATAAAAGCAGAATGCCCCTACCCTACACCACAAAAATACTAGGAACACTTTTAATGTTTTTTAGTATTGCTCAGATAATACCTGGGTTTTTAGCCTATTTTTATGGCGAAGAAGACTACGTTTATAACTTTATTTATACAGGATTTTGCACTTTCTTTATAGGCTTTCTAATGTATTTCTTAGCCAAAAAAAGAAAGGGAGATTTAAGGACAAAAGATGGATTCATAATAACTGTTTTTTTCTGGACAGTATTGGCTATTTTCGGGTCAATTCCATTCTTTTTAGCTAATTTAGAAGAAGTTACCTACGTAGATGCCCTATTTGAGTCTATTTCTGGCTTAACAACGACGGGAGCTACTGTTTTTGTTGGATTAGATGAAATGGCAAGGTCTTTGCTTTTCTATAGGCAATTTCTTCAATGGCTAGGAGGAATGGGAATAATTGTTCTAGCGGTTGCGGTGTTGCCGCTCTTGGGTGTTGGAGGTATGCAGCTTTATAAAGCGGAAACTCCTGGGCCAATGAAAGACGCCAAACTAACGCCAAGAATAACCGAAACAGCTAAAGCTCTTTGGTTTGTATACTTAACCATGACGATAATGTGTGCTACTTTATACAAAATTTTTGGCATGTCTTGGTTTGATGCGGTTTGTCATGCCTTTTCAACTATTTCTATTGGTGGGTTCTCAACCCATGATGCAAGCTTCGCATACTTTGAACAAACTTCTCTTAGATGGACAGCAGTTGTCTTCATGGTTATATCGGGTATTAATTTTGCACTTCACTATATTGCTTGGACAAAAAAAAGAGCACTTCACTACTTTTACGATTCTGAAGTTAAATTATATTTATCAATATTAGCCACCACAGGCTTAATAACTTATATAACGCTTTATGTAAGTGCTGAGATTAATGAAAATATTTTAACTGACAGCATCTTTCAGGCTGTTTCAATATGTACAACTACAGGGTATCTCACCTCCAACTATGCTAGTTGGCCCTTATTTGTACCCGTAATGCTTCTTACAGCGGCATTTATAGGAGCATGTGCAGGATCAACAGGTGGAGGAATTAAGGTGATAAGAGCTTTAGTTCTAATGAGGCAGGGTGTGGGTGAAATTACTAAGCTTATTCATCCAAATGCAGTTGTTTCAATTAAATTTGGCAAAAAATCATTGGATCCTAGGGTTTCAGAGTCTGTATGGGGCTTCTTTTCATTGTATGTTGCTATTTTTGTTGTTCTTTTAATGTTCATGCTTTCTCAGAGTAATGACTTTTTAACTTCTTTTTCGGCTGTGGGGGCTACTTTAAACAACTTAGGTCCAGGTTTAGGAGAAGTTTCAAGCAACTATAAAGACCTTAATGATGCCTCTAAACTAGGCCTTTGCTTAGCTATGTTACTAGGCAGATTAGAAATATTCACCCTTCTTTTGGTGTTTACTCCTGCTTTTTGGAGAAGCTAAAAAGAACAAATGTTACTTTATAGAGTAATAATAGGGTCTGTTTTATTTATTTTATCCGTATTGCCTCTTAAGGCTATAAGATTTGTGGGTAGGATCTTAGGAAGAATCTTATTTCTTATTCCCAATAGACACAAAAATATTACTTTAACCAACCTCAAGCTTGCCTTTCCGGAACTTCCTGATAAAGAAATTGCAAATCTTTGTAAAAAAAGTCTGATTGAAACAATCATTACATTGCTTGAAAGTGGATATGTCTGGATAAAACTTCCAGGTAACAGCCTCCCTCAATCTATACAAGTAGAGGGCTTTGTAAACGTACATAAATCTCTTAAAGATGGCGGTGGCTTACTTTTATTTACTCCCCATCAAGCTAACATCGAAATACTGATTAATTTCTTAGGACAGAACTTGGAATGTTCCGTGCCCTATTCAAAAATTAAGAATAGTTACCTCAATGAATTTGTAAAGAAAGCCAGAGCAAAAATGGGTGTAAATATGGTAGAAGTGAATATTTCAGGTGTTAAAAAATTGCTCAATAATTTAATGAAAGGAGAGGCGGTAGCTATTGCATCAGATCAAGTTCCTGAATTGTCTGGTGGGGAGATATCAAAATTCTTTGGACGGGAATGTCTTTCCATGTCTTTATTGTGGAAATTACATAACAAAACGAAAGCAAAGGTTCACTCTATGGTTTGCATCAGAGGGCCCAAAGGAAATGACTTTAAATTAATATTTAGCCCTCAAATAGAAATGCCTCATACAATCAAAGAAGGCGTTGATACAATGAATAAAGAATTAGAAAAATGTATAATGCTAGCTCCCGAACAATACGCCTGGGAATATAAAAAATATAGAAGGGCAAGCAATGAAGAACATTATAAATAAAGGATATTATAAGAAGTAAGTACTTACTAATATATCGATTATGACAGCAGAATCCATGGAAAAATTAGTTGCTCTTTGTAAAAGAAGGGGTTTTATTTTTCAGTCCAATGAGATCTATGGGGGGCTGCAAGGTTTGTATGATTTTGGGCCATTAGGAGTAGAGCTAAAAAATAACTTAAAGCGTTCTTGGTGGAATTCTATGGTCTATGAAAGAGATGACATAGAAGGCATTGACTCTTCTATTTTAACCAACCCTATGGTTTTAAAACATTCGGGTCATGAAGAAACTTTTTCAGACCCACTAGTTGACTGTAGAAGTTGCAAATATCGAATCAGAGCTGACCATGTTAAAGACAATAAATGTCCTGAATGTGGCTCTGAAGACTTAACCGAACCAAGGCCTTTTAATTTAATGTTTAAAACTAGCGTTGGGCCGGTTGAAGACGGGTCCTCTTTTGCTTATCTAAGGCCAGAAACAGCTCAACAAATATTTACTAACTTTAAGAACGTTTTAGACGCCACTCCGCACCACTTACCTTTTGGTATAGCACAAATGGGCAAAGCATTTAGAAATGAAATTACACCGAGAAATTTTATATTCAGAGTCAGGGAATTTGAACAAATGGAATTAGAGTTCTTTGTAAAGCCCGGAGAAGATGAGGAATGGCACAAAACATGGACAGATTTAAGAGTTGAGTGGTGGGAAAAACAGGGAATTAGCAGGGATAACCTCGAATTACTAGAAGTTCCCAAAGATGAATTGGCCCATTATTCAAAGGCAACAGTAGATATCATGTATAAATACCCTCATGGGTTAGAAGAGCTTGAAGGAATAGCTAATAGAACCGATTTTGACTTGGGTTCGCACTCTAGGAAGCAATCAGAACTTAATTTAACTGCAAAAGTTGATAAAAATAGCGATTCTAACGCCAAGCTTGCTATTCAAGACCCTGAAACTAAACAGTGGATGGTCCCTTACGTTATTGAGCCTTCTGCCGGTGTAGAGCGCGGCTTTTTGGCTATATTAAATGAAGCATTTAGGGTTGAGGAGCTTGAAAATGGTAAAGAAAGAACAGTTTTGTCCTTAAAACCCCACCTTTCGCCTATAAAAGCTGCGGTGATACCCCTTAAACGAAATAATGAAGATTTAGTAAAAAAAGCAAGAATTTTAAAAAATACTCTCCAAAACCAGGGCCTAGGCAGGGTTTTACTAGAAAATTCAGGCAATATAGGCAAAAGCTATAGACGTCACGATGAAATAGGAACGCCTATCTGTATAACCATAGATTTTGAATCACTAGAAGATGGAACAGCTACCATCAGGGACAGAGATACTATGGAGCAAAAAAGATTGGATATAGACTCAATCTCAGAATATTTCAAGGAAACTATAGATAATTAAAAAGTAGCTTGAAGGAAGAAAAAATAGTCATATTAGACAGGGATGGGGTCATTAATGTCGACCTAATGACTTACGTCACTTGCCCGGAGGAATTTGAAGCCATTGAAGGTAGCTTAGAAGCCATAGCTAAACTTACAACTAATGGATATAAAGTGGCCATCGCAACTAATCAAGCCTGTATTGAGAAAGAAATAATTTCTGAAGAGGAACTAAGCGCTGTTCACGATCGCATGACTGACCTTCTTTTTGAGTTCGGAGGACAAATAAACTACATAGCATACTGTCCCCACGCTCCAGAATCTATGTGTAAGTGTAGAAAGCCTGAAGTTGGTCTCTTACAAGAAATTGAACAAAAACTAGAAGTGTCTTTAAAGGGGAAGTATTTCGTAGGCGACAAAGATTCAGATATAGCTGCTGGCAAAAAATTTGGCTGCATCCCTTTGTTAATAAAAAAAGGCGGCTATGGTGAAAAAGTTTTTGGGACTAAGGGCAGCCCCCCCAGTGAGCAATGTTTTGATGACCTGACCGGAGCAGTTAATTACATCCTAAAACAAGAAGCCTAAATGACTTACTTAAGATCATTTATTTTTTATATTGGGTATCTTGGATCTGGTTTATTGGCAAGTTTTTTGGCTTGTACGCTAGGGCCATTCTTATCACTTAATAGTCGCTTAAAATTTTTTTCTTTATGGCCTAGATTTGCCAATTGGTTTCTTTACGTTACTTGCAAAGTAAAACTAATGATTGAGGGTGAAGAAAATATACCAACACAGCCTTGCGTGATAGTTTCTAACCACCAAGGTCAATGGGAGACTTTTTCCATGCAATACCTTTTTCACCCTTTATGCACTCTGTTAAAAAGAGAACTCCTATATATTCCTCTTTGGGGATGGGCCATGAGCTTGCTTCATCCTATAGCTATTAACAGGAGCAAGCCCAAGCAGGCAATACTTCAAACTCTAGACGAAGGGTCTAAAAGACTTCAAGAAGGCTTGTTTGTTTTGCTGTTTCCCGAAGGAACTAGAGTCGAAGCAGGGAAGGTAGGCAATTATGCTAGAAGTAGTTTTGAGCTGGCCAAACGAAACAACGTTAAGGTATTGCCTATTTGCCACAATTCGGGGGATTGCTGGCCTGCCCATCAGTTTATAAAACAACCTGGAACTATAAAATTGTTTATAGGCGAACCAATTGAAGTGGTAGATTCTAAAAAATCTGCTGAAGAGGTTAGGGCTTGGACAAAAAAGAATTTAAACCTTTCTGACTAAACATCAAGGTTAACTACTAGCTTCGCGTTTTGGTCAATGAAGTCCCTTCTGGGTTCTACTTCATCGCCCATTAGGGCATGAAAGAGATCATCCGCCACTTGGGCATCCTCTACACTGACCTGGCCAAGTATTCTCATATCTGGGTTCATGGTGGTGTCCCAGAGCTGATCAGCATTCATCTCTCCAAGTCCCTTGTACCTAGATTTGGTAAACGATCGCTCAGAAATTAACAGAACCTCTTCAAGGGCGTTTGCAAAATTATCTACTGGTATCTTTTTAGAATTAATTTCAAAATAACTGTCTTTGTTAAAGATGTCGGACATCTCAGCTCCGTGTGTCGCTATATCTTTATAAGCCTTTGATCTAAAAAATGCTTTATTTAATATCCAAGATGAAGATGTCCCGTGCTTTATCAAATTAACGTTTGGTTCCGTCGAGCCGCTCTCTTCATTTTTTAGCGCTTCCACTGACCAGGCAAAGCCCTGATGCGCATTAATATTTAAATTCTTCTCAACAGACTTACACCACGCCTTTACATCTTTTTCTTTCTCGAGTCCTTCTAATATTTCTACATGCTTTATGCTTTCAAGTAACTCAATAGGGTAGTTGTGTGTAAGGCCATTAACTAAAGATTGAACTTTTTCGTGTTGCGAAATAAATTTTCCAAGAGCCTCTCCGCTAATAGACTCTCCTTTTTTATTTAAAACAAGTTGCGCATCATCTAAGATCTCAGCAACTAAAAGCTCTCTAAGTTCAGTGTCATCTTTTACGTAGGTTTCTTGCTTCCCTTTCTTTAATTTATACAGAGGTGGTTGAGCGATATATATGTAACCTTTTTCTATAAGTTCTGGCATTTGTCTGTAAAACAATGTTAATAAAAGTGTTCGTATGTGAGAACCATCAACATCGGCATCTGTCATAATTATAATTCTGTGATACCTCAGCTTTTCTTCCTGCCAGTCTTCTCCCTTTATCCCACAACCTAAGGCGGTGATTAGGATAATTATTTCTTCAGAAGAAAGTACTTTGTCTAAACGGGCCTTCTCAACATTAAGAATTTTACCTTTCATAGGGAGTATGGCTTGGAAATGTCTGTCTCTTCCTTGTTTGGCCGATCCCCCTGCTGACTCTCCCTCAACTAAATAAATTTCACTTTTTGCCGGATCTTTTTCCTGACAATCCGAAAGCTTTCCGGGAAGTCCTCCGCCTTCGAAGGCACCCTTTCTTCGAGTAAGCTCTCTGGCCTTCCTTGCTGCCTCTCTAGCTCGTGCGGCTTCTATTATTTTTGTTGCTATTAACTTTGCTTCCGCTGGATTCTCCAATAAAAATTCTGAAAGAGCTTTATATACCTCTTGCTCAACCACAGGTCTTACTTCTGAAGAAACTAGCTTGTCTTTTGTTTGGGAAGAAAATTTTGGATCAGGAACCTTAACAGAAACAATCGCTACCAGGCCTTCTCTGGCGTCATCTCCCGAAGTGGAGACTTTTTCTTTGTTATTCATCCCCTCTCTTTCCATATAATTATTTAAAGTTCTTGTTAACGCGGTTCTAAATCCCACCAAGTGGGTTCCGCCATCCCTTTGTTTAATATTGTTTGTATAGCACTGAATGTTTTCTTGATAACCATCATTCCATTGCAACGAGACTTCAATAGTAATTCCATCTTTGGATTCTTGTATAAAATGAAATATGGAATTAACTGTAGTTCTTTTTTTATTTAAAAAGGCAACGAATTCAGCCAACCCTCCCTTATGTATAAATTCTTTTTTCTTCGAAGTTCTTTCGTCTTCAAGATTTATTTTTAATCCAGAATTTAAAAAAGATAACTCTCTGAGCCTGGATTCCAATATGTCGTAGTCAAAAAGGATATTTGAAAATGTGGTGACTGAGGGGACAAACATAACCTCCGTGCCCGTCTTATCCGTCTTCCCTACAACCTTAAGCTTGCTAGTAGGCTTTCCGTCTGAATAAGTTTGTTCGTGGATCTTTCCGCCTCTGTAAATTGTAAGTTTTAACTCTTCCGAAAGTGCGTTCACAACGGAAACACCTACTCCATGAAGTCCACCAGAAACTTTATATGAGTTGTCATCAAATTTTCCTCCAGCGTGAAGCTTGGTCATAATTACCTCTGCGGCCGACACTCCTTCTTCGTGTTTGTCCGTAGGAATCCCTCTTCCATTGTCTGTCACGACAACGCTGTCGTCTGATAGAATTTTTACTGTTATTTCATCGCAATGACCCGCCAAAGCTTCGTCTATTGAATTATCGACTACCTCATAAACCATATGATGAAGCCCTGTGCCATCATCCGTATCTCCAATATACATCCCCGGCCTTTTCTTTACGGCCTCAAGGCCCTTCAATACAGTTATGCTTGAAGAATCATAAGAATCACCAGTCTTCTTTTTTGCAGGCTTTTTAGATGGCTTTGGCGTAGCCTTTTTGGCTGCTTTTTTAGGTTCTTTTTTTGGGGTTTTGGGGGTTTTTATTTTTGCTGCTTTTTTCTTTGCTGGCATCTACGTATTTTAATATAAATTTATAAATTAATCCTTTTAAAATTACTAAAATTAGACACTAATTTTTCTAGATTTTCGCCCTGAATTCCAGTTAAAATAACCTGGTTAGGAACTTTCGCAATTTCTGAAAGGGCAAACTTTAAGTTTTCTAAATCTAGCTCGGACCCAAGGTCATCTATTAACAGAACAGTATCACTCTCCACAAAAGAATTTACGAGTTCATGATTTATTAAAAATATTAATAAAATCAATATCTTAAGCTGTCCTCTGGATAAAACGGAAGATGCCTTTTTTCCCTTTACGTAGTACTCACAGTCCATTCTGTGTGGGCCTTGGCTGGTATATCCAATGGCCAAATCTTTATCTATGGTTTCCTCCATGGCACTAAGCAGGGACTTAGAACGCTCCCATCCTTTTATAAACTTAACTTCTGTCTCTTCTATAAAATTATATTTTTGATCTACAGAAGATGCCTTTAGGCTTTTAATTAAAATCTCTCTATATCTATTAAAGAATTCATACTGCTCTTTGCTTAAACTGACACCGATTGTTGCTAGCTGCTCAGTCCAGACTAAAATTTCTGATTTATCTAGCTTTTGTTTAAGGCATCTGTTTCTTTGCTTGAGGGCTTTGCTATAAGCCGAATATTTTTTATATGAGGATGGTTTCACGTGAAACATTAAATTATTTAAATGATCTCTTCTTAGGTCTGGCTCCCCTTCTATCATCCTTAGGTTTTTAGCCAAGATGGTTTGAAGAAACAGGATTGAGTTACTCTTTGCACTCTTGTTATTTAATTTTCTGGAGAAGCTCAACCTGCCATTGAGCTTATTAGAGCATCCCATAAACGTTTCTTGGTTCATGTACGAGCCCTTTAAAGATATTTGAAAAGAATCTGCCTTGTGGTTTATACAGTCCTTGCTTTTAGTGGTTCGGAAAGATTTACTATTAACAAGTATCTCTATAGACTCTAAAATAGAGGTTTTGCCAGAACCGTTTAGTCCCTGTATAAAGTTTTTATCTTTCGAAAAAATTAAATCTTTTGTCTTAAAAAGTCTAAAATTTTCAAGATAGACTCTGTTGATCGGCATTAAAGCCTCATTGGCATGATGACGTAAACCTCTTTCTCAGAATTTGGCTCTTTTATTACGCAACTTGAATCTTCACCATAAAATTCAAACTTTACCGTATCCTCTTCAAGGGAGCCCAGGACATCAATTAAGTAGCCTATATTAAAACCCACCTCTAGGTCTATTCCCTGGTAGTCCACTTCTAGAATCTCTTCTGCAGATTCTTGTTCGGGGTTGTTTGCTGTCAGCTTTAAGGATCCTTTCGAAAGCTCGAACCTTACACCTCTGTATTTCTCATTTGACAGCACTGATGCCCTTGAAAGAGCGGACTGAAGGGTCTCTTTGCCAACCATTAAAGGAAGGGGCTCTCCAGAAGGAAAAACCTTTTCATAATCTGGGTATTTTCCGTCTATAAGTTTAGAAGAAAAGTTTAGGCTTTCAGTTTTAACGCCAATATATGTAGGCCCAACAAGCAATTCAATGGGTGTATCTTCAGATGGAAGTAGCTTAGCTAGCTCTAATGCAGCCTTTCTTGGCAGGATGTTTCGCATCTCAAGGCTATTCCCTTCTGTTTTTGATGAAGAAACAGCCAGTCTGTGTCCATCTGTTGCAACCCCCTTAAGCTCCCCACCTGCAAGCTCCAAAAGCAAGCCATTTAAATAATACCTGACATCTTGAGAGGCCATAGAGAAGGATGTTTTCATAAGAATTCTTTTTAAAGCTCCAGACCGAACCTCTGTGCTCTCTTGTTTCTCATTAACTTCAAGTTCAGGGAAATCATCAGCTGAAATGGTTGCAAAATCACCATGAAAGTTTTTAGAGCTAACGGTCAACTTTCCATCTTTAAGTAAAAAATCAACATTTTCAGCATCAGGCAGTGACCTGCAAAGTTCAGACATTTTTCTAGCAGAAACTGTAGTTTCGCCCTCTTCTTCAATGGACAATAATTCTGAATAGTTCTTTATCTGGATTTCAAGGTCTGTTGCGGTTACCTCAAGCTTGCCTGAAGACGCCTTAAGTCTAAGATTGGCCAGTATAGGGATGGTCTGCCTACGCTCAGCTACAGCTGCAGCATTTTGCAAAGAATCAACTATTTGGGATTTTTCTGCAGTAAATTTCATAAATACAATTATATAGTCAAAACCCTAAGAAGTTTTCTATAATCTTCTTCAATGTCTAAATTAAAATCTCTCAGTTCTTTTATTTTCTTACAAGCATGTATAACGGTGGTGTGGTCTCGGCCTCCGAACGATTCACCAATTTCAGGCAGGCTGTAATTGGTTAGCTCCTTAGCTAAAAACATAGCCATTTGTCTTGG
>Ga0206684_1000472_pt1 | contig 15912 bp, 6 predicted proteins | sample M210012015metaG_FD_155467 | JGI IMG/M metagenome (GOLD analysis project Ga0206684, IMG submission 155467) | Ammonia-oxidizing marine archaeal communities from Monterey Bay, California, United States - M2 100m 12015 | ecosystem: Environmental > Aquatic > Marine > Intertidal zone | place: USA...
AGCGGGTTCAGGTGCGTCAACTGGACGTGATCGACCTTCCCGCCGGCGGCACGCACCCGGCGGGCAGCACCGGTGATGGCACCCCAGGTGGAACCCCAACCCACGACCAACAGGTCGGCGTCGCCGTCCGAGTCCTCTTCCAACTCGGCATCGGGCACGGGAATCGACGCGATTCGGTCGTTTCGCAGGCGGACCATGTACTCGTGGTTGTCGGGGTCGTAGCTGACGTTGCCCGAACCGTCCTCCTTCTCGATGCCACCGAGACGGTGCATGAGGTCGGGCGTACCGGGCAGGGCGATCGGTCGGTTGCCGTCCTCTCCGCGCAGGAACGGCCAGAACACGTCGTTGCCGTCCTTGTCGACCATGTTGAACTCCGTGGCGTACTTGACCTCAATCTCGGGCAGGTCGTCGACTTCGGGCAGGCGCCACGGCTCGGACCCATTGGCCAGATAGCCATCGGACAACAGGATCACCGGCGTCTGGTGGACGAGCGCTATCCGTGCTGCTTCGATGGCCGTATCGAAGCAGTCTGACGGGGTCCGGGCGGCCACGATGGGCATGGGCGACTCGCCGTGGCGGCCGTACATGGCCATCATCAGATCGGCGGCCTCGGTCTTGGTGGGTAGCCCGGTCGAAGGACCGCCCCGCTGGATGTCGACGATGACCAAGGGCAGCTCGAGGCTGACAGCCAGACCCATGGCCTCGCCCTTGAGCGCCAGTCCCGGACCACTGGTAGTCGTCACGCCGAGCGAGCCTCCGTAGGAAGCGCCGATCGCCGCACCGACCGCCGCGATCTCGTCCTCTGCCTGGAAGGTCGTCACACCGAAAGCCTTGTGCTTGGACAGCTCGTGGAGGATGTCGGTGGCCGGGGTGATGGGGTACGACCCGAGGTAGAGCGGCAGGCCGCTCAACTGGGAGGCAGCTACCAGGCCCCACGACAACGCCGTGTTGCCGTTGATGTTCGTGTAGGTGCCGGGTTCCAGGGGCGCTGCCTTCACTATGACCCGCTGGGAGCCCAGCTCCGCGGTCTCCCCGTAGGCGTGTCCGGCGTTGAACGCCGCCCGGTTGGCGGCGATGATCAGGTCCTTGCCAGCGAACTTGGACTCGATCCAGTCCAGCGTCGGTTCGACGGGGCGGCTGTACATCCACGACAACAGGCCGAGGGCGAAGAAATTCTTGGACCGGTCGGCGTCCCGGGGTTTGACGCCGAACTCGGCACAGGCCTCCTTGGTCAACGACGTCATGGGAACCTCGATGAGCCGATAGCCCACCAGGTCCTCGCCTTCGAGGGGGTTGTGGTCAAACCCGGCCTTGGCCAGGTTTCGCTCCTCGAAGGTGTCCCGATTGACGATCAGCGTTCCGCCGGGAACCAGGGTCTGGAGATCCGACTTCAACGCCGCCGGGTTCATGGCCACCAGCACGTCGGGGGCGTCGCCCGGGGTGGTGATGTCATGGTCCGAGATGTGGACCTGGAACGCCGAGACCCCGGCCATGGTTCCGGCTGGAGCCCGGATCTCAGCCGGATACTCCGGCAACGTGGCCAGGTCGTTGCCGAACATGGCACTGGCATTGGTGAACCGGTCGCCCGTCAACTGCATGCCGTCGCCCGAGTCGCCGGCGAACCGGATGATGACCTCGTCGAGGGCGGGTGCCGAGAGGGCCTCCGCGATGTCTGTCACGTTGCTTCCTCCACGGGGCGTCGTTGCCTTCCAACGGACCCTAACCGCGGGCCTTCGGGACGGTCACGATGCAACGCCCCCGACCGGCGTTGAATGGGTCACAGGTGCCGATCCCGACGACCGGCCGGATGGCAGGTCAGACCTACGGTTCAGACCCCCGGGTCGGGTCCCCCGTCCGGTAATCGCCGAACGGTTCGTCGCGCTGTTGCAGGGCTTCCGTGAGTCCGGACTCGGCAACCTCCGAGAGGAACTGGGCCATCGACGCCGAATGCACACCCAACGCGCAGATCTCGGTGCCCGCACGGATCCCCGCCCGCATCCCCATGTACTCCATCTGCCGGTGCACGGCCCGCTTGTTCAACTGGACCACGTCGGGGGGCATGGCGGCGATCCGGCCAGCCACTTCGAGCACGGCCTCGTCGAGGTCGTCCACCGGAAAGGCCGCATTGGCCCAGCCCAGTTCGACGGCCTCCGTTCCGGTGATCGAGTCCCCGGTGACCATCATCTCCATGGCCTTTCGCATCCCCAGGAACCAGGCGTGGAAGTGCATGTCGGGCACACCGAATCGCACCGCCGGATATCCCATCCGGGCGTCATCGGCCACGTAGACGAGGTCGCAACCGGTGGCCAACTCGCTCCCGCCAGCCAGACACCAGCCGTGCACCTGGGCAATGACCGGTTTGGCCAGGTCCCAGATGCCCATCCATCCGTCGGTCACGTGGCGGGGCCACTGGCCGTCCCCGGGCGTGGTCGGGAAGGGAAGTTCGTGCCCCTCGTTCCCACCGCCCAGGTCGTACCCCGACGAAAAGCAGCTTCCTGCACCCCGGACGACGGTGACCCTCACCGAGTCATCGACATCGGCAGCCACCAGAGCGTCGAGCAGAGCGCCCCGTAGCGGATGACTCAACGCGTTTCGCTTGTCCGGCCGGTTGAGGGTCAGCCGACGGATCCCGTCGGCTGGATGGTCGACCAGCAGAAGGTCCATCGTTTCCGACCCGCCCCCGGACATCTGATGCTGACCCCGACGCCCGGCCCTAGGCCAGGGTGATCGACTCGTCGAGGTAGACGTCCTGGACGGCGTTGAGGAGCTCGACACCCTCGGCCATCGGGCGCTGGAATGCCTTGCGCCCGCTGATCAGGCCCATGCCCCCCGCCCGCTTGTTGACAACCGCGGTGCGGACGGCCTCGGCCAGGTCGCTGGCTCCTGCGGAGGCACCGCCGCTGTTGATGAGCCCGATCCGTCCCATGTAGCAGTTGGCCACCTGCCAGCGGCAGAGATCGATCGGGTGGTCGGTGGTCAGCTCGTCGTAGACGAGATCGTGGGTCTTGCCGTAGCCGGGCAGAGCCCGGTAGCCACCGTTGGTCTCCGGGAGTTTCTGCTTGATGATGTCGGCCTGGATGGTCACGCCGAGGTGGTTGGCCTGGGCGGTCAGGTCGGCGGAGGCATGGTGGTCAACACCGTCCACCTTGAAGCCGGAGTTGCGGAGGTAGCACCACAGCACCGTGAACATTCCGAGTTCGTGGGCCCGGGCGAAGGCCTCGCTGACCTCCTGGATCTGGCGGGTGGACTCGGGCGAGCCGAAGTAGATGGTGGCCCCCACCCCGGCCGCTCCGAGGTCGAAGGCCTGGTCGACAGAACCGAACATGACCTGGTCGAACTGGTTCGGGAAGGTCAGCAACTCGTTGTGGTTGATCTTGACGATGAACGGGATGCGGTGGGCGTACCGGCGCGATACCGAAGCCAGGACGCCGTAGGTGCTGGCCACCGCGTTGCAACCGCCCTCGATGGCCAACTCCACGATGTTCGCTGGATCGAAGTAGGTCGGGTTCGGAGCGAACGACGCGGCCGCTGAGTGTTCGATGCCTTGGTCGACGGGAAGGATGGAGACGTGGCCCGTGCCAGCCAGACGGCCGTGGTCGAGGAGCGACTGGAGGTTGCGGAGGACCTGTGGGGAACGGTCCGTGACCCCGTAGACGTCGGTCACCGTGTCGGGTCCCGGCGTGGTGAGCTGGTCAGCGGAAATAGTGTGGCACTGATGGCCGAGCAGGTCGTCGGCGTCAGCGCCGAGCAAGGATGCGATGTCCACCTGAGTGGCTCCTGTCTGGTGATTCTCTGGTCTCCAAGGTCCACCGAAAACCCGGGGACCGATTCACCCTACGTCGCGACCATGGGGCACGCGTGGCCCTCGCAGAGCCATGGCGGGTCATCGGTCACGGTCGAATTCGCTGGACGGCCAGACTCTTCAGGACCCGCTCCTGGAGGAACCCGCCCCCACCGGAAAGTGCACTTCAGGAACAGGCCCTTCAGGAAAGAGAGCGAACCCGGGCTGCAACGTCGGCGAACCGGGCGTCATGATTCCGGACCCAGATGAACAACTCGCGGGCCCGCGGTTCGGCACCGGACCGCTCGTAGAGGTCGGCCAACGCGTAGGCCCGCCGGAGGTGATGGTCTCGGGCCCTCGACGGGATCCGCCAACCCCGCTCCAAGAGGGCGAGGCCCTCCTCGATACGGCCCTGGTCGGCAAGTGCCCCGGCGGCCACCAGTCGGCCCTCGGTGACGAGCGGGCCGCTGGGGGAGGCATCACGGAGCTCAACCCACAGCACCTGGACGTCGTCCCACCGGCCCTGGGCGCGATGGCAGTCGGCCAGCACAGGGTGCTGCTCCGTACTTCCCGTCATCTCACGGAAGACCTCGAGGCGCTTGGTCGCTGCCTTCCAGTGGCCCATGCGGTAGTGCACGAGCCCGAGCAACTCAATCACCTCAGGAACCTCTGGTGCTCGTTCGACCAACTGGTTCAGGATGCGACGGGCATCCTGGAACCGATCGTCGGAGAAGGCGCGGGCGGCTTCATCCAATCGATTGAGGGCCTTGCCGCCCGCCCGATCGCCTAGTGCTCGCCGAAGCAGGAGATCGGCGTCGGGGAGTCTCCTGGGTGCCTCGGGCAGGGCCAGACGTTCCATCGCCCTTGGTCCCCGCTTCGATCCACCCCTGGACCCGCCACGAGCCACCGCCTCGGCCGCCTCGTTACGAAGACGATCAGACCGTTCCGGCTCGGGGCGTCTGGGCCGGGTCGTTCGTTCCGCCGTCCGATCTCGTCGCTCCGGACGGTCCTCCTGCTCCTCGCGTTCCAGGCGCCCGGCTCCACGACGGGCCACGCCACCCCAGGTGGTCGGGCCGGCCGCATCGGGTCCACGCCGACGACGATCCGTGACGGCCTCTCCGCCACCACGTCGATCCCCGTCACGCCGCTGGCCCCCCGATCGGGAACCGCTACCGGAACCCGATCGCCGATCGCCCCCTCTGGGGCCGCCACGGGAGTCGCCTCGGGAACCACCGCCGGATCCACCGCGGGAACCGCCCGACGATCCGCCCCGAGAACCGCCCCGAGAACCGCCCCGAGAACCACCCCGAGAACCGCCTCCCGAACCGCCGGTTCGAGGGCCACGATCGCGTTCACCGGGGGAAGCCATGGCCGACGAGGCTAGCGGCGCTACGTCGGCAGCCCAGCGTGACCTGCGACCCATGCCTCCGCCCGCCGTCCTTCCTCGGCTGATGCCCATCCGGCCACCGTCACGACCCCATCCAGGCCCAAAACGCGCTAGAGCGGGACCCCTAGGGGTCCCGCTCGTAGCGTTAGAAATCCGGCGGCGTCCTACTCTCCCAGGGACACTCGTCCCAAGTACCATCGGCGCTGGCGGGCTTAACTGCCGTGTTCAGAATGGGAACGGGTGTGACCCCGCCGCCATAGCCACCGAAAACCAGTTGCGTCCCGACCGGCGCTGAGGCCGGGACCCGATTCAATTGTCAAGAGCGACCTCTCGGCCTCTCCAGTACTCCACAGCGAACACGAACATCGACAACTCTTGTCGATGTGAGTAACCAAGCCCTCGGCCGATTAGTACCGGTCGGCTAAATGCGTTGCCGCACGTACACCTCCGGCCTATCAACGTGGTGGTCTACCACAGGCCTTACCCGGTTAACCCGGTGGGAGATCTCATCTTGAAACGGGCTTCCCACTTAGATGCTTTCAGCGGTTATCCCTTCCGTAGGTGGCCAACCAGCCATGCTCCTGGCGGAACAACTGGCACACTAGAGCTACGTCCATCCCGGTCCTCTCGTACTAGGGACAGCATTTCTCAAATCTCCTCCGGCTGCAGAGGATAGGGACCGAACTGTCTCACGACGTTCTAAACCCAGCTCGCGTACCGCTTTAATGGGCGAACAGCCCAACCCTTGGGACCTGCTTCAGCCCCAGGATGCGATGAGCCGACATCGAGGTGCCAAACCTTCCCGTCGATATGGACTCTTGGGGAAGATAAGCCTGTTATCCCCGGGGTACCTTTTATCCGTTGAGCGACGGCGCTTCCACACGCAACCGCCGGATCACTATGCCCTGCTTTCGCACCTGCTCGACTTGTAAGTCTCGCAGTCAAGCTCCCTTGTGCCATTGCACTCGACGTCTGATTGCCAACCAGACTGAGGGAACCTTTGGGCGCCTCCGTTACCTTTTAGGAGGCGACCGCCCCAGTCAAACTACCCACCTGGCACGGTCCCCCGCCCGGATCACGGGCGTAGGTTAGATATCCGTCAAACGCAGGGTGGTATTTCAAGGTTGACTCCACATCGGCTAGCGCCGACGCTTCCAAGTCTCCCACCTATCCTACACAACGTATAACAAATACCAATACCAAGCTGTAGTAAAGGTCCACGGGGTCTTTCCGTCCTTCTGCAGCTAACGAGCATCTTTACTCGTACTTCAATTTCGCTGGGTCTATGGTTGAGACAGTAGGAAAGTCGTTACGCCATTCGTGCAGGTCGGAACTTACCCGACAAGGAATTTCGCTACCTTAGGACCGTTATAGTTACGGCCGCCGTTTACCGGGGCTTAGGTTCAGAGCTTCGCCCGAAGGCTGACCCTTCCCCGTAACCTTCCGGCACCGGGCAGGCGTCACAGCGTATACGTCGTCTTAGGACTTAGCACGCTGCTGTGTTTTTAGTAAACAGTCGCTTTCCCCTGGTTTGTGCCACCGCTTCGAGCTCAAGGCGAAAAGCCTTTTCACTCTAATGCGGTCATCCTTCTCCCGAAGTTACGGATGCAATTTGCCGAGTTCCTTAACCATAGTTCTCCCAATCGCCTTAGTATTCTCTACCTGTCCACCTGAGTTGGTTTGGGGTACGGGCACTTGGTTGCACTCGCTAGCGGCTTTTCTTGGCAGCTGAGGATCAATGACTTCGCCTTGAACGGCTCGGCGTCACGTCTCGGTCTTCGTGAGGAGCGGACTTACCTACGCCTCGACCTACACGCTTGCCCCAGGACAACCATCGCCTGGGTTCATCTACCTTCCTGCGTCCCCGCATCACTCGCCTCACTGCAGTGGGTCAGTTCCTGGCGATCCCGAAGGATCGCCCATCCCCTTAGCAACTGCAGGTCGGCGTCTGTCGCGCAACCTGTGGTACCGGAATATCAACCGGTTGTGCATCGACTACGCCTCTCGGCCTCGCCTTAGCTCCCGACTCACCCTGGGAGGATTAGCCTTCCCCAGGAACCCTTGGACTTTCGGCGGAGGGGTTTCTCACCCCTCTCTCGCTACTCATGCCTACATTCTCACTCGAACCCGGTCCACGACGGTTTCCACCGCCGCTTCACTCCAGGCTCGACGCTCCGCTACCACTCCTGCTATGCAGAAATCCGCGACTTCGGCGTCTGACTTGAGCCCCGTTACATTTTCCGCGCGGGATCACTCGACCAGTGAGCTGTTACGCACTCTTTCAATGGTGGCTGCTTCTAAGCCAACATCCTGGCTGTCTGTGCAATCCCACTTCGTTTACCACTTAGTCAGAACTTTGGGGCCTTAGTCGGCGGTCTGGGCTGTTTCCCTTTCGTCCATCGAAGCTCATCCCCCGAGGACTCACTGCCGCACTCTGGAGCCATGGCATTCGGAGTTTGGCTGGGGTCGGTAAGCTTGTAGGCCCCCTAACCCATCCAGTGCTCTACCTCCATGGCTGAACATGCGACGCTGCACCTAAATGCATTTCGCGGAGAACCAGCTATCACCGAGTTTGATTGGCCTTTCACCCCTATCCACAGGTCATCCGCCCAGTTTTCAACCTAGGTCGGTTCGCGCCTCCACGGGGTCTTACCCCCGCTTCACACTGCCCATGGATAGATCACTCGGCTTCGGGTCTACAGCATGCGACTGAACGCCCTGTTCAGACTCGCTTTCGCTCCGGCTTCCCCTCACGGGTTAACCTTGCCACACACCGTAACTCGTAGGCTCATTCTTCAAAAGGCACGCCATTGCGGCCTGGAACCGAAGCTCCAGACGACGCTTTGACTGATTGTAAACCAACGGTTTCAGGTACTATTTCACTCCCCTCCCGGGGTACTTTTCACCTTTCCCTCACGGTACTAGTTCGCTATCGGTCGACTACGTATACTTAGCCTTACGAGGTGGTCCTCGCAGATTCACACCGGCTTTCCCGGATCCGGTGTTACTCGGGAGCTCAAGTCAGAGTCTGCGCAGTTTTCGCATACGGGGCTATTACCCGCTATGGCGTGCCTTTCCAGAACACTTCTGCTAACTGGCAGATTGGTAACTCTGTGGAGGATCTGGCGTTCCTCCCACTCGGTCCCACGACCCCGAACTGGCAACGCCGCCAGGCTTGGCACCAGTTCGGTTTAGGCTCATCCCATTTCGCTCGCCGCTACTCAGGGAGTCGCTGTTGCTTTCTTTTCCTTGGGTTACTGAGATGTTTCAGTTCACCCAGTTCCCTCTACCCGCCCTATGTGTTCAGGCGGGAGTGACACCCCATTACGAGTGCCGGGTTTCCCCATTCGGACATCCACGGGTCGTAGCCAGGTAGGCGGCTCACCGTGGCTTTTCGCAGCCACCCACGTCCTTCTTCGGTAGTAGTCGCCAAGGCATTCACCGTTGGCTCTTAGTAGCTTGGAAATTACAAATACATCGACAATTTATTGATGAAGATGCTCGTGTTCGCTGTGCAGTTCTCAAGAGGCGTCTGTCGACCCCTGGGGTCGACGACGGCATGGCCGGGTGTTCGAGTTCGAACAGCCGACCAGTGGCCGAGGCCTACGGCCGATGACGCCAGGTCAACGCACAAATGCGTCGACGGGCGGGACCGACCGTCAAGGGTGGCGCACGTGGCGCTCCCTCAAAGCGGGATAGAGGACGGAACTCCGCCGCCCAGGAGACCCGATCTTGTCGAGCTCCTGGAACGTGGCCAACTAGCCAGTGCACTAACTGGGAGTGACCGTCTCCGGTCGACACATACGGTCGACATCGGGGACGGTATGTACTCCTTAGAAAGGAGGTGATCCAGCCGCACCTTCCGGTACGGCTACCTTGTTACGACTTCACCCCAATCGCCAACCCCACCTTCGGCAGCTCCTTCTCCTAAGAGTTAGGCCACTGACTTCGGGTGTTGCCGACTTTCGTGGTGTGACGGGCGGTGTGTACAAGGCCCGGGAACGTATTCACCCCGGCGTTGCTGATCCGGGATTACTAGCGACTCCGCCTTCATGGAGTCGAGTTGCAGACTCCAATCCGAACTGAGACCGGCTTTATGGGATTCGCTCAACCTCGCGGTTTCGCAGCCCTTTGTACCGGCCATTGTAGCATGTTTGCAGCCCTGGATATAAGGGGCATGATGACTTGACGTCGTCCCCACCTTCCTCCGAGTTGACCCCGGCAGTCTCCTACGAGTCCCCGGCATTATCCGCTGGCAACATAGGACAAGGGTTGCGCTCGTTGCGGGACTTAACCCAACATCTCACGACACGAGCTGACGACAGCCATGCACCACCTGTGTAGAGCCCCTAAGGACACCATATCTCTATGGCTTTTCTCTACATGTCAAACCCAGGTAAGGTTCTTCGCGTTGCCTCGAATTAAGCAACATGCTCCGCCGCTTGTGCGGGCCCCCGTCAATTCCTTTGAGTTTTAGCCTTGCGGCCGTACTCCCCAGGCGGGGCACTTAATGCGTTAGCTACGGCACGGAATCTGTTAGTTAGATCCCACACCTAGTGCCCAACGTTTACGGCGTGGACTACCAGGGTATCTAATCCTGTTCGCTCCCCACGCTTTCGCTCCTCAGCGTCAGTACCGGCCCAGAGTGCTGCCTTCGCTGTCGGTGTTCCTCCTGATATCTGCGCATTTCACCGCTACACCAGGAATTCCACACTCCTCTACCGGACTCAAGTCACAGCAGTATCGAGTGGCCTCTTGAGGTTGAGCCTCAAGTTTTCACACCCGACTTACTGAACCGCCTACGAGCTCTTTACGCCCAATAAATCCGGACAACGCTCGCCCCCTACGTGTTACCGCGGCTGCTGGCACGTAGTTGGCCGGGGCTTCTTCTGCAGGTACCGTCATTTTCGTCCCTGCTGAAAGAGGTTTACAACCCGAAAGCCTTCATCCCTCACGCGGCGTGGCTGCGTCAGGCTTTCGCCCATTGCGCAAGATTCCCCACTGCTGCCTCCCGTAGGAGTCTGGGCCGTGTCTCAGTCCCAGTGTGGCTGATCGTCCTCTCAGACCAGCTACCCGTCGATGCCTTGGTGAGCCATTACCTCACCAACTAGCTGATAGGCCGCGAGACCCTCCCGAAGCGCCGGAGCATTTCCTCACCTGGTCATGCGACCTGATGGGGATATCCGGTATTAGCCCGAGTTTCCTCGGGTTATTCCAGTCTTCGGGGCAGGTTCCTCACGTGTTACTCACCCGTTCGCCACTCACTCATGTGACCCGAAGGTCGAGTGCGTTCGACTTGCATGTGTTAGGCCCGCCGCCAGCGTTCGTCCTGAGCCAGGATCAAACTCTCCGTCGAAATCTCAAGCAGGGGTCGCCGAAGCGTTCCTGCCGTCGAATCATTGGTGCGACAGCTCCCGAAGGTGCTGCCGACGCGAGTTTGAGGTCGAGCGGGACACCAATCCCGTCCGACCTGGCACAGGGCAAGGGTGGTCGACCGAAGTCGTCCACCGTTGTCCGTACTCAGTGCTATTGAAATTGTTCAGGGTCTGTCCAGAGACAACTCGCGATCGTCTGTGGACAGCCCGCACTGGCTTTTTCGTCCTCTATCCCGTTTTCAAGGAGCACCTGGAGACCAAGAGGTCTCCCGGCACACGCCAGTCGCGCAGGACGGATCCTGGTGGAGGCGGTGGTGCCCTCAACCCGACGCAGAGATTCGATCCAATCGGACCTGCCACTGGGCGGGTGCTCACGCTAAGGCGGTAGTGCCGCTCCATCAAGAGCGACTCCGTTACCCGTGAGCAGAGAAACACTATCCATCTGGCAGAGGCGCCCCAACCCGCCGCCCTACCTTTCTACCTTTTCCGCGGTCAGTCGATGACGAGCGGCACACCACCCGAGCCGGACGATCGGGCGCCCCAGAACCTCAGACAGTGGGCCCGTCTACCGGTCCGTCAACGGGATCTTCGATAAGGAGGAGGTGTCGTTGACGCTTGCCCTTCTGCAGCAGGACGAACCGCCCGCCGACCACCGCCTCGTCAGGCAACGCCATTACCTCGGTACCCACTCGCTGACCGTTCACGCGGACGCCGCCACCGGCGATGGTCCGCCGAGCATCGCCGCGTGACGAACAGAGGCCGGTTGCCTCGAGCGCATCGACCAGGGACTCTCCGCCAACCAACGTGCCGGCGCTCACCGAGGTCTCGGGAACGATCCCCCGAAGCGCATCAAGGACCGCCGCGGTCGGCGCCTCCGAGCCGAACAGGCCCGTAGCTGCCAGACGAGCCCGCTCCGTGGCGTCGGACCCGTGGACCAGGTTGCACACCTCGTCGGCCAGGCGGTTCTGGGCCAGGCGTTGCTCTGGAGCCGACGCGTGCTCAGCCATCACCGCAGCCACATCGTCGACCGCCACGAGGGTCAACTGCAGGAGGAAGCGCTCCACGTCCTGGTCGTCAACATTCACGAAGTACTGGTGCAGCTCGTAAGGCAGCGTCCGAGCGGGGTCCAACCAGACCGCACCATCGTCGGTCTTGCCGAACTTCGCCCCGTCGGCCCTCGTCACCAGGGGAACGGTCAACCCGTGGGCCGGCGCTCCGACGCGTCGGCGAATGAGGTCGATCCCGGCGGTGATGTTTCCCCACTGGTCCGAGCCACCGACCTGCAACTCGCATCCGTGGCGAGTGTGGAGTTCGTAGAAATCGTTGGCCTGCAACAACATGTAGCTGAACTCGGTGAAGGAGATCCCCTGATCGCCAGCCAGACGGGCTCGCACCGACTCCTTTCCCAGCATCGTCCCGACGGTGACGTGCTTACCGACGTCTCGGAGGAACTCCAGTACGCCGACGCCCTCGGTCCAGTCGCGGTTGTCGACCAGCAAGGCAGACGCATCGCCGGGCTGCAGGTCGCCCTCGAACCGGAGGAACGAGCGGAGCTGGACTGCCACCGCATCGACGTTGTGATTGAGGGTCGGGCCGTCCAGGAGGTTCCGCTCAGCAGACCGACCACTGGGATCACCCACCATGCCGGTGGCCCCGCCGGCCAGAGCGATGGGGCGATGGCCCGCATCCTGGAACCGGCGCAACAGGAGCAGGGGCACCAGGTGCCCGATGTGGAGGCTGTCGGCCGTCGGATCGAATCCGCAGTAGAGGCTGATCGGACCCTCGCCCATCCGGCGGCGAAGATCGTCGATGTCGGTACTGTCCCGGATCAGTCCGCGGGCCGCCAGGTCGTCGAGGATCGTCGTGCTCATGCCCCCAGTATGGGCCTGTGGCCCACCGGCCGGAGGTCCATTCGAGGATGCCGCTCCAGCCCGACCACATGGTGAGACCACCGTCGTCCTGACGCCCCACGGTCGTCCCGCCGGGCCAGACTGGCCTGATGTCAAGGCGTCCGACCTCCAGTGAGCGTGCACGTCGCTCCGTCGGACTCAAACTGGGCTGTGCGTTGGCCGCCACGGCGATCCTGTCCACCTCGTGCTACCAGTACGAGACACGCGAGTTTGAGATCACCATTCCCGAACAGGCCGAATCGTCGGTGGTCGTTGCCCGCGACGGCCGCCCCATCACCACCCTCGTAGCCCCAGAGAACCGGACCAGCGCCCGCACCCTGTTCGAAATCCCCCGGATGGTCCGTGACGCCGTCATCGCCATCGAGGACGAACGGTTCTACGTCCACGATGGCATCGACCTGAAGGCCATCATCCGGGCCGCACGGACAAACCTGGAGGCTGGCGGTATCAGCCAGGGCGGCTCGACCATCACCCAGCAATACGTGAAGCTGGCCATCATCCGTAATGCCGAACAGACGGCTAGCCGAAAGCTCGAGGAAGTCTGGTACGCCACCCGCCTCGAGGACCAGTACAGCAAGAACTTCATCCTGCTGCAGTACCTCAACACCGTGTACCTGGGCCACGGCGCCTACGGGGTTAAGGCCGCGGCCCAGACGTACTTCAACAAGGACATCACCCAGGTGAACCTGGCCGAGGCGGCCATGATCGCCGGGATCATCCAGCTCCCCGGGCGCTACAACCCGTACCTCAACTACTCCAAGAGCCTGCGACGCAGCCACCTGGTGCTCGACCGGATGCTGGCCAATGAGTTCATCACCGGAGAGCAGCACATAGAAGCGACGGCCAACCCGCCGCGCCTCGAGGAGTACTCGGCCCGCCTCGAGACCCGCTATCCCGCCGGTCACTTCGTCGAGGAGGTCCGTCGGTGGTTCCTGGACAATCCGGCGTTCGGAGCCAGCCGTGGCGTCCGGGAACGGTTGCTGTTCGAGGGCGGCCTCCGCATCGAGACCACGGTCGACCTAGATCTGCAACGCGCCGCCGAAACTGCGGTGGAGGCCTACCTCCCTGCCAACCAGGGCCACCCCGACGCGGCGGTCGTGGTGCTAGAGACGGGAACCGGCCAGGTGCTGGCCATGGTCGGTGGCCGGGACTTCTTCGCCACCGACAGCGACGCCAAGGTGAACCTGGCCGTCGGCTCCGGCCGACAGGTCGGCTCATCGATGAAGCCTGTCGCCCTGGCCGCCGCCCTGGAAGCCGGATGGCAGGCCACGTCCACCTACCCGGCACCCAATGTTTTGGAGTTCGAGATCGCCGGGGCCGACGAGGACAACAAGGTCTGGAGGGTGACGGGAGGCGTGGGCGGCCATGACGCAACCGAGGCCCGTTTCGAACACGGCCTCCAGGCCCTGCTCCAGTTCTGGATGCGCGAGGACCACACCGACGTACCGGCCGAGCACGTAGAGACGATCCGCGTCGAGAAGGAGCGTGACGGCGAGACCGAGGTGACGTACCAAGCCGTGGACCTCACACAGTGGGTGGCCAACCGACGCTGGGACTTCGACCGGGAGCGCCTGTTCTCCGACCGGATCGAGCTGCTGGAGGCGATCCCGACCTGGACATGGGAACCGCCGGACGGGCAGGCCCTCGTCCCTCCACCCGACGCCGAGGAGGTGACCCTCATCCGAGCCACCCGCAGCTCGTTGAACACCGTCTTCGCCCAGTTGAGCGTCGAAATGGGCTCCCAGCGGACCGTCAACATGGCCCGACGACTCGGCATCCGGTCCCCCATCCAGAACGTCAACTCCAATGTGCTCGGGACCTCCAACACCACCATGCTGGACATGGCCACCGCGTACCACACGTTCGCCAACCGGGGGGTCTCGATCGCTCCCAGCTACGTCACCCGGGTAGCGCGGGCCGACGGCACCACCCTCTGGTCGTGGACCCGCACTCAGGCCCGGGTATTGGATGCCCGCCTGGCCGACCAGGTGTCGTGGATCCTCGAGGGAACCATCGACCAGGGCACAGGCTGGCGGGCGCAGCTGGAGGATCGACCCGCTGCCGGCAAAACGGGGACCACCCAGAACTACGCCGACGCCGTCTTCGCCGGCTACACCCCACAACGCACCACCGCGGTGTGGGTTGGTTTCCCCGAGGCCCAGATCCCCATGATTCCACCGACCACGGACCGAAAGGTCTACGGAGGCACCTACCCGGCCATGATCTGGAAGGACGTCATGGAGGCCGCCCACTTCGGTCTTCCCAGCGAGGACTTCCCCGGCCTCCCCCCGGCCAACACCGTGTTCGTCGCTCCGCGCCCGCTAGCCCCAGAAGAGCCGTCAGTAGACCTCGCCGCGACGACGACCCTGCCGGCGGGCCATCTGGCCACGCCGGAGCTGACGGGGCTGACCCTGGACAACGCAAGAGCCATGCTGGCCGAGGAGGACCACGGCATCTGGATCGCCGAGGTCCGCGAGGTTGAGGTCTCGGGCACTGAGGCAGGCACCATCATCGGCCAGGAACCGGTTATCGGATCAACCATTGAGGTGGGCAGCACGATGCTCGTAGAAGTGGCCGTCGAACCACCGGTGCTCGATGGAGTGGACGTTCCCGATGTCACCTACCGGCTCCTCTCCGAGGCTCGGCCGACCCTCGAGGCCCTCGGTCTGGGTTTCTCGGTCATCGTGGTGGCTGACCCCGACAAACCCGAATGGGAGCCAGGGCTCATCTGGTCCCAGGAACCCGCACCGGGCGCCGTGGTTAACCCGGGCGCGGTCCTCGAGTTGCGGGTGACCCCGTGACCGTGTTGACCGCGACCAAGTCATCTCCGGCTGGACGAGCCACCATGGCCCTCCGGATCTTCCTGACCATCCTCGTGGTGGCCATGGGCGTGCTCTGGTTCTACGCCTTCTTCCTCGCCCCATCGGGCAACCCCGACCGGATGGAAGACCGGTCCTGGCCAGAGACCGCTCAGGTCCTCTGTCTAGATGCCCACGTCGATCTAGCCCTCCTCCCCACCGCCCGTCAGGCCGACACCCCGGCGGAGCGAGCCGGCGATCTCGACGAGGCCACGGTGATCGTCCGGCGGCTGGTCGACGACCTCGGTCGGATCCCCGGCGGCACGGTCCACGACCGATCACTGGTCGCACTGTGGTTGGCCGACTGGGAGATCTACCTCACTGACCGGGTCAACCACGCCGAGCGACTCCGGACAGAGGGAGATGTGAAACCCCTGCTTACCGCCCTGCCCAGTGGCGCTGGCAGCGTGCTGGAACGTATGAACGGCTTCGCCCGGGTGAACGACTTCGAGGCCTGCCTCGATCCCGGAGACATGTAGGGATTTTGAAACCCCCCCCCGGGACCCGACGCTCAGATGTCGAGTTCCTCGAGGCGGCTCAGGGCGCGATCAGCAAGACGGATGAGGCCGGGATCTGCTCCCATGCCCACCAGATCCCCCGG
>Ga0206684_1000487_pt1 | contig 15710 bp, 17 predicted proteins | sample M210012015metaG_FD_155467 | JGI IMG/M metagenome (GOLD analysis project Ga0206684, IMG submission 155467) | Ammonia-oxidizing marine archaeal communities from Monterey Bay, California, United States - M2 100m 12015 | ecosystem: Environmental > Aquatic > Marine > Intertidal zone | place: USA...
GATAGACTGCGGCTTAATTGGCGGCGCCGCGTTAAAAGCGGAAGATTTTTTACAAATTTGTAAGGCAGGTTAATATGACATTTCAAATAATTTTAGTGGTTCATGTGTTGTTGGCTTTAGGGCTAGTTGGGCTAATTTTAATACAACATGGTAAAGGCGCTGATGCGGGCGCTGCGTTCGGCTCTGGAGCGGCGGGTTCAGTTTTTGGTGCAAGAGGGGCACACTCTTTTTTGTACAAGTTAACTGCAATTTTAGCTATTGGTTTTTTTGTAACAAGTATTAGTCTTGCTTACTTTGCCTCGAATGAAAGAGCCGCTTCTGATTCAGATCAAAGCATCATGTCACAGAGCGTTGTGGTTGATGACGCTTCCAACGAAGACACTAGCGAAATACCTAGTAATTAATTACTCTAGCCGTCGTGGTGAAATTGGTAGACACGCAGCCTTGAGGGGGCTGTAGCGCAAGCTGTGACGGTTCGACTCCGTCCGACGGCACCATCCTCAATTAAAGCATGACCTGCATGCATGATATTGTACAATCGCTATAGTTTCTTAACGGCTGACCTATGAAATTCATTAACAAAACCGTTCTTAAAGGAATTGGTCTGATGCTTTTGGGCATGAGCACAGTCCCCTTTTTAGATATTTTTGCCAAACTTCTAAGCGAAGATTATTCTGTGATGCAGGTGACATGGACACGATTCTTTTTTCATGCATTTTGGCTGCTCCCAATTATTTTTTGGCAAAAAGTTAATTGGAAAAGGGTTCCTGATAGTCTTGGCCTTCAATTTTTAAGGGGGCTGATGCTTACTATGGCTACCCTATTCTTTTTTGCGGCAATAAAATCAAACCCTATCCCTAGTGCGCTTACACTACTTTTTATATCACCTTTGGTTGTTGCAGTGCTGTCTCCAATGCTTCTAGGTGAGCGCTTCGATCTATTTATTGGTGTTGGGGTTTTAGTTGGATTTTTTGGGGTGGTAATCGTTCTGCAGCCAACAGGAGATGATTTTAAGCCAAGCCTTTTGTTGGCTGTCGTTGCAGGCATTTGCTACGCGCTTTATATTATTTTTACAAAAAAACTATCTTTTAAGGCGCCGCCCGTACTTACTCTTTTTTATTCTGCCCTTGTAGGGATTTTAATAATGTCACCTCTTGCGTTTGCTTCTTGGTCTGCGCCAGATTTAAGGGGTTTTTTGTTAGGGGCTGCTATGGGCTTTTTTGCAGCCGCCTCACATTTTATGATTATTAAAGCGTTTGAATTTGCAAGTGCCTCTGAACTAAGTCCTTTTAATTACTTTGAAATTGTAGGTGCCATCTCACTTAGTTACATTGTGTTTGGCTATGTCCCAAATTTTCAAGCGATACTGGGTTTGTTTGTAATTATTGGAAGCGGTTTATATGTATCTTGGCACGTAATGAAAAACAATCAAGGAGATGATCAAGATAAAGAAAAACTTATAGAGCCACTATAAGCTCTTAAGGCTAATTATCACCTATTTTTATTAAGAAATTATTGACCTATTGAAGACACAAGATTTAATCGATCCAATATAATATTTCAGGTTTATTTTTTTAATAATGTCCTTATATATCTAACAATTCAAATAAATAAATATCTTTATGAACTGGCGAACAAAAACAGAATCAAAAATTGAGCTCTTTTCTGACTGGCTTTTTGAAAATGCTAAGATAACAATTGTAGTTATTTTTGTCCTTGTTGCTGGGATTGCATCTCAACTTCCATCATTAAAAATTGATACAACGACAGAGGGTTTTTTGCATAAATCAGACCCAATGCGAGTTCAGTACGATGAGTTTAGAGACCAGTTTGGTCGAGACGAAAAGTTAATGATTGCAGTTAAAACTCAAAATATTTTTGATTTAGACTTTTTAGAAAAACTCGATCGCTTTCATCATGCCCTAGAAGACGAGCTTCCAAATATTAAAGGAGTAGATTCCCTGATCAATGCCAGAAACACCTATGGGATTGAGGGAGAGCTAATTGTTGAGCCTTTAATTGATAACCTTCCCCAAAATAATGAAGATTTGATTAGTCTTAAGGAAACAGTTACTAACAATAGTCTTTATAAAAACTCACTTTACAGTGAAGACTTTAGGATGACTACGGTCACAATTGACACAGAAACTTACTCCAACAATGGCGCTTCCCAAGATGCTACTAATCTTGAATTTGACGACAGCCTTGAATTTGACGACAGCCTTGAATTTGACGACAGCCTTGAATTTGACGACAGCCTTGAATTTGATGATGACTCTATTGGCGGGCAGAGGCTATATTTAACCGATGCTGAAAATGATGAAATTATTTCTCAAACCCAACAAATAATGCAGCGCTTTAATGATGATAATTTTGAAATATACTTGTCAGGTTCTGCAGCAATTGCAGGAATATTCAAGCAAGCACTAATGAACGATTCTGTTATTTTTATAAGCTTAATGATGATTGTTATTATGATTGTCCTGTTTGTTTTGTTCAGAAGAATTTCAGGCGTCATTCTTCCTCTTTCATGCGTTTCTCTTACGCTGATAATGACTGTTTCATTGATGTCTATTTTTTCAGACGAATTTCAGGCGTCATTCTTCCTCTTTCATGCGTTTCTCTTACGCTGATAATGACTGTTTCATTGATGTCTATTTTTTCAGCTCCGTTTACTATGGCGACCCAAATCATGCCAACTTTCTTGTTGGCGGTTGTTACGAGTGCTTCAATTCATCTCTTAGCCGTATTCTATAAAGACTTTGCTAAAACAAATGACAAAAAGAAATCCCTTAGGTATGCGATGGGACATTCAGGGTTAGCAATTATTATGACATCGGTAACTACGGCAGTTGGACTCTGGTCTTTTTCTTTCTCAGGTGTTGCGCCTGTAGCAGATCTTGGGGTGTTTGCGAGCAGCGGCGTTATGGTTGGGCTAGTTTTCACGCTTGTTTTTTTGCCTGCACTAGTTTCAGTAACTAACTTTAAGGTTGTTAAACAAAAGTCTAGTGAGGATGAGCACTCTCTAATGGATAGAGCACTTATTGGAATTAGTGTCTTTGCCACTACTAGGCCAAAATTAATTATTTCTGTTAGTACGGTGCTAATAATTTGTGCGGCCATTATTGCAGCCCAGTTGAGGTTTTCTCATTTTCCTCTTCAATGGCTTCCAGAAGATAATTTTGCTCGAGTGGCAACAGAGGCTGTCGATGAAAATTTAAAAGGCTCACTCACGCTTGAGGTCATTATTGATACTGAAAAGACAAATGGACTTTACAATCCTGAACTACTAAGAGTGATTGATGATGTATCTAAAAATATAAACTCTATATCTACTGGGAACATGTTTGTAGGAAAGGTTATAAGCTATATTGATGTCATTAAAGAGACCAACAGAGCACTTAACGAAAACAGGGATGAGTACTATGCTATTCCTGATGATTCCGATCTTATAGCCCAAGAATTTTTGCTTTTTGAAAGCAGTGGCAATAACGACCTTGCAAGCCTTGTTGATGCAAACTATTCGAAGGCAAGGCTAACATTAAAAACACCTTTTATTGATTCTCTTGAGGCAAACACTTTTATTGATAATGCTCAAATTTATTTAGACCAAAAATTTGGCTCATTGGCAAAGGTGACCTTTACTGGAATAGGAACCTTGATGACAGTGACTTTTGAAGAGGCAATTTATAGCAGCGCAGTGAGCTATATTTTAGCTTTTTCACTTATCACAATTCTCATGGTGCTATTAATAGGCAACTTAAAAATTGGGCTAATCAGCATGATACCCAACCTGCTGCCGATTGTCATTCTATCAACAATTATGGTTATTTTTAAAATGCCACTAGATATGTTCACTTTGTTGATTGGAGCAATTGCGCTGGGCTTGGCTGTTGATGATACCGTGCATTTTATGCACAACTTTAGAAGGTATGAGCTTCAATACAATGATGTGGATAAGGCTGTCCGATTAACCTTGATGGGTACTGGAAGGGCTATAACTTTAACTTCAATCGTTCTAGCGCTCGGATTTTTGGTGCTTACTTTTTCACAAATGAACAACATGTTTGATTTTGGCGTGCTTACAGCAAGTGCAATTTTGGTGGCTCTGTTGGCTGATTTTTTCCTGATGCCTGCAATAATGAAGTTAATCATTAAAGACAGAACTAGTTTATAAATAACATAATGCTAGAGCCATAAAAAAGGGCGCTAACGCGCCCTTTGAAGTTTTATTTATTTGACTTTAAGCTTGTGCCTGAGCCATAACCTCTTCAACAAAATTATCTTCTTTCTTTTCTATTCCCTCTCCAACCTCGTATCTGACAAAAGACTCAACTTTGGAGTTATTAGATTTAACAAGTTCTCCTACAGTGACATCTGGATCTTTTACAAAGGATTGACCATAAAGGGTAACCTCGTTAACAAACTTTTTCATCCTTCCAACTATCATTTTTTCAATAATGTTGTCTGGCTTTCCACTTTCTCTAGCTTGTTCAATAAAAATTGCCTTTTCTCTTTCAAGGAGTTCTTCAGAGAGCTGATCTTCGCTGATACATTCAGGCCTTGAGGCGGCAATATGCATAGCCACATCTTTTGCTAAGGCTGAGTCTTGAGATGCTAGAACTGTTAGAACCGCGATACGATCGCCATGTTTATAAGCACCTAAAATGCCTGTTTCAGTGCTTATAATTTGTACCCTTCTCACAGAAATATTTTCGCCTATCTTTGCAATAATGTTTTCTCTTGCTTCATCAACAGTTTCCCCAGAGTCAAGCTTTTGACCCAAAAAACTTTCTACTGACTCCGGCTTGTTCTTAAGAGCTAAACGACCAAGCGAGTCAACAAAATCAATAAAAGCAGAGCCTTTTGTGACAAAGTCTGTTTCTGAGTTGACTTCAAGAATAGCAGCTTGTTTGTTGTCGTCACTAATTGTAACGTTAACAAGCCCTTCAGATGCAACACGACCTGCTTTTTTAGCAGCTTTTGCTGCACCAGATGCACGCATCAAGTCAATTGCTGCCTCAAGATCCGCATTGGTTTCAACCAATGCTTTTTTGCAGTCCATCATTCCTGCGCCTGTTCTGTCTCTTAATTCTTTAACTAAAGCGGCTGTAATTGCCATAATTCGTCTCCTTTGAATACTGTGCTTGATTGTTAATCTGTTTCAGCTTTTGTAGCAGCTGGCTTCTTAGCGGCTGGCTTCTTAGCAGCTGGCTTCTTAGCGGCTGGCTTCTTAGCAGCTGGCTTCTTAGCAGCTGGCTTCTTAGCAGCTGGCTTCTTTTCTTCAGCAGCAGCTTCAGTAGCTGGCTCAACAGCTGGCTTCTTTTCTTCAGCAGCAGCTTCAGTAGCTGGCTCAACAGCTGGCTTCTTTTCTTCAGCAGCAGCTTCAGTAGCTGGCTTCTTAGCAGCTGATTCAGCTTTCTTAGCAGCTGGCTTAGTTTCTACAATAGAAGCTTTAGCTTCAAGAACTGCATCTGCAATCTTTCTTGCATAATAACTAATCGCCCGAATTGAGTCGTCATTTCCTGCTATGACGTAATCAATGCCTTCAGGGTTGTGATTAGAGTCAACAACACCAATGATAGGCAAGCGAAGAGTTCGCGCTTCTCTGACAGCATTTTTTTCGTGACCAATGTCAACAACAAAAACAACATCAGGAATGCTTCCAAGATCCTTAATTCCCCCAAGACTTCTCTCTAGCTTTTCCATCTCTCTTGTCATTACTAGGGCTTCTTTTTTTGTAAATTGTGCGAAGTTTTCTTCAGCAAGAAACTCTAAGTCCTTAAGGCGTTTTATCGAGGCCTTAATAGTTTTATAGTTTGTCATCATTCCGCCTAGCCAGCGGTGATTAACATAGGGCATTCCACATCGGATTGCCTCTTCTTTGATAATATTGCTTGCCGCTCTCTTTGTTCCAACAAAAAGAATAGACCCACCCTGCGAAGCAGTTTTGCTTGCAAAATTCAGGACATCATTAAATTGCGGTAATGTTTTTTCAAGATTAATTATGTGAACACCATTTCGTGTTCCGTAGATATAAGGCTCCATTTTTGGGTGCCAAAAACGAGACCTATGGCCGAAGTGAACACCGGCCTCTAACATTTTTTTCATTGACGCTTTCGCCATACATTTCTCCTGGGTTAAGACTTCCACATTGCCTATTAGCCAACCCCTTTTAAAGGGCACCCTGGCTAATATTGGGGCTCTGTGTGATACGTTAAATTACCAGTCTTGTTATTACAAGACCAGACCGCTTCCAGCCAAATTGCTGAAAGGCGACAATTATCCCATATTTTTTTGAAATAAGCAAAGACTATTTGCCTGTCTTTTGCTCTTGGGCACTGGCATTCAGCTTATGCACATAAACCGAACACTATAAAAAAACACACTTTATAATAATGTCTTTTACAAAAAATTATTACCAAATATTGGTTATGATGGTAGTTAGGCCTAAATAAAGGGGAGGCTCTATATTACATATTTGATTTTATGCTATGAAGGTTGCTATTATTGGAAGCGGAATATCCGGCTTGACTGCGGCGTATCTGTTACACAAAGATCACGATATTACTGTTTTCGAGGCTAATGATTATATCGGCGGCCACACGCATACTCATGAAATCAAACAAAATGATAAACTCTGGAGTGTAGATTCAGGCTTTATTGTTTATAACGAAAAAACTTATCCAAACTTTATAAGTCTTTTGCAAAAACTAAAAGTTGAGGTTCAAAAAACTTCAATGGGCTTCAGCGTTAAATCGCCATCTAAGAATCTTGAATATTCAGGCGGCTCTTTAAATACGATTTTTGCCCAAAGAAAAAACTTATTGAAGCCCTCGTTTTTGATTATGCTCAAAGACGTTCTTCGTTTTAACCGTATTGCAGTTAAAGAGCTTTTAACAGTTGACCAGTCAACAACAATCAGCGATTTTCTTAAGAGACATAACTTTAGTAGTCATTTTATTGAGAACTATATTATTCCAATGGGAGCTGCAATTTGGTCTACAGCTGCTGAAAAAACAACAGAAATGCCTGCAGCTTTTTATATTCGTTTTTTTAAGAATCATGGTTTGCTCCAAGTATTTAATCGTCCTCAATGGTTCGTAATTAAGGGCGGCTCAAAGTCATATGTTAAAAAGATAATTGCAGGCTTTAAAGAAAATATTTTGCTTTCTTCGGCAGTTAAAGGAGTTGTTAGGACTCCTGACGGTGTTATGATTTATCATGATAAAGATAAGGACCCTATAAAATTTGATAAAGTTATTTTTGCTACCCATAGTGACCAGGCCCTGGCTTTGCTGAAAGACCCAAGTGACAATGAGTTATCAATTTTGAGTGCACTGCCCTATCAAAAAAACATAGCAATATTGCATACTGACAACTCTCTAATGCCAAAAATTAAAACAACATGGTCAAGCTGGAATTACTTGTTAAGCGGCGATCCAGGCAAGCCAGTTACGCTTACCTATAATATGAATATCTTGCAGTCGCTTGATGCTCAGCCAGACTTCCTGGTAACGCTTAATAGTAGCAGTGAGATTGACCCAACTAAAATAATTAAAAAGATTGAATATCACCACCCCCTCTTTACAGTTGACGGTGTAAAGGCGCAGAAGAGAAAAACAGAGATTAGTGGCGCTAATAATACATTTTATTGCGGCGCATACTGGGGCAATGGCTTTCATGAAGACGGTGTTAATAGTGCTCTTGAGGTTTGCAAAGACTTTGGGGTGTTGTTGTGAGCCTCTCCAAAACGCATCACCTATATTGGGGCACCATCAGTCATCATCGACATACCCCATTTAATCGTTTTTTCAGCTACCCCATTTTTATGGCATATGTTGATATTTCAAGTTTAGCTTCAATAATGAAGACATCTTTACTATGGAACATTAATAAGCCTGCGATTGTCTCATTCAAAAGAAAGGACTATCATGGCGATCCCTCAATAGGGCTTGAAAGCGCAGTAAGAAAAACCCTTTTTGAAAAAACCGGAAAACAATTTAATGGCCCAATAAGACTTCTAACGCATTTAAGATATTTTGGTCATTGTTTTAATCCTGTAAGCTTCTATTATTGTTTCGACGATAAGGACAAAAAAGTGGAGGCTATAATGGCAGAAGTTACAAATACACCATGGAAAGAGAGACACACTTATGTCATACATGAAAAATCAGAAACAGATAAAAAGATGAGCTTTACTGCAACACCAAAAAAACAGTTTCATGTAAGCCCTTTTTGGGGAATGGACCATGATTATGAGTGGTTTTTCTCTAATCCAGAGGAGGGCTTAAACGTAATCATGAAAAACTATAAAGATGGAGAAAAGGTTTTCAATGTTGCGCTCAGCCTCAAAAGACAAGCCTTTAATAGTAAGGGCTTAATTAAGGCTGTTCTTAGATTCCCTCTTGCAACCCTTGTAGTGGTTTACAGAATACATTGGCAGGCCCTTATGCTTCTGATTAGAAGGGCGCCTTTTTTCACTCACCCAGATAAATTATGACTATAGAAAAACAAAATAAAGATAAGCTCTCTGTTGATAGTTTAGCTAACAGTATTCAAAAAAAACAGAAGGGCTCTCGAATGACTTCTTTTTTTAAAAGCGTATTATTTAGAAAACTAAGGGGCATCAGCAGTGGAGAGCTTACGATTATTGATGGCAACAACAAACATACTTTTGGGAATTCAAGTTCCAAGCTTAAAGCTGAGCTTGAAGTGTTCTCGCAAGAATTTTATGTGTTTTTAGGCAGTGGAGGAACAAATGGTGCTGCAGAAGCATACACCGCTGGATATTGGGGCTCTAATAATCTTGTAGGCTTAATTCAACTCATCATAAAAAACAAAGATACTATGATGGGCCTAGAGTCGGGAATGGCAAGGCTTGCTAATCCAATAACAAAATTTATTCATAAACAAAGACAAAACACTCTTCAAGGCAGCAAGAATAATATCTTGGCGCATTATGATTTGAGCAATGATTTTTATAAGTTATGGCTTGATCCAACAATGACATATTCAAGTGGAGTCTTTTCAAAAAAAGACGCAAGCATGCAAGAGGCTTCAGTAGAGAAGCTTGATAGAATTTGCAGAAAACTTAATCTTTCAAGTAAAGACCATGTTTTGGAAATTGGAACAGGTTGGGGTAGTTTTGCAGTTCACGCTGTGAAAAACTATGGGTGTAAAGTCACCACCACGACTATTTCTGACAATCAGTTTCAATACGCTTCTGAGCTCATTTCTAGAGAGGGACTTAAAGATAAGATAACGCTTCTCAGTAAAGACTATCGCGAGCTTGAAGGAACTTTTGACAAGGTGGTATCAATAGAAATGATTGAGGCTGTTGGGGCAGAATATGTTCCTGGTTTTTTTGAAAAGGCCTCCTCACTTTTGAAAACAAATGGACTAATGGCGCTTCAAGGAATAACTTACAACGATCCTGATTTTGATGCTTACAAAAACTCAGTAGACTTTATAAGGAAATATATATTTCCAGGATCGTGTCTAGTTGCGATGCCACAAATACTTAATGCCATTAAGGAAAAAACGGATATGGTTATGGTGGACTCTGAAGACATAACCCAGCACTATGCTAGAACGCTTGAAATTTGGCGAGAAGACTTTCAAAAAGTTTTGCCACAGATTAAAGAGCTTGGGTTTTCGGAGCCATTCACAAGGATATGGAATTTTTACTTAGTCTATTGTGAAGCAGGATTTCTTGAAAACTTAATTGGAGACTTTCAGTTTGTTTTTGCCAAGCCAGATTCAAAAAACATCCAAATTACATACTAACTTATGATTACTTTATTAATACTACTTGCAGAAAAAGGACTATTGCCAGACGCGATAATTAGACTGGGTATCAGGCGACTTTGCAGGCAACGCTTAGTTGATGCTTCAAATATTAATGAGACGCTAATGGAGCAAGAGCATGCTGCCTGGATTGATGTTTTGAAAGAGAGTCCAATTGCACTTGTGCCAGAAAAAGCAAACGAACAGCATTATGAGGTTCCGCCAAGGCTTTTTGAGCTAGTGTTGGGAGATAGGTTAAAGTACAGCTCGGGCCTATGGCCTGAGGGCGTCTCTTCGTTAGACGAGTCTGAAGTTGCTATGCTCAAGCTAACAACTGACAGGGCGGGCTTAGTAGATGGCCAAGATGTTTTAGAGTTGGGCTGTGGATGGGGGTCTTTAACTCTTTACATGGCAGAGTGTTTTCCAAAATCTAAAATTACTGCAGTCAGCAACTCAAATGACCAGAGGCAATTTATTGAGGCAAGATGCGAAGAGCGCAATTTAAAAAACGTTGAGATAATCACAGCCGATATGAATGACTTTGAGACGACAAAGCTATTTGACCGAGTCATCTCCATTGAAATGTTTGAGCATATGCGCAACTATGAAAAATTGCTAGGAAGGGTGAACGTTTGGCTTAAAAACAAGGGGAAGCTGTTTGTACATATTTTCTCCCATCAGAAAATTGCCTATCCATTTGAAGATAATGACGATGCTGATTGGATGGCGAGAGAGTTTTTTAGCGGAGGCCAAATGCCTTCCCACAGGCTATTAATGAGCTTTCCAGGTCAAATGAAAATAGAAAAAGACTGGAGGGTGAGCGGAACGCACTATGAAAAAACCTCTCTTGCTTGGCTTCAAAAAATGGACAAAAATAAAGCTGAAGTTTTAGAGCTCTTTAAGAAAACTTATGGCGAAAGTGACGCCAACTCATGGTTCCAAAGATGGCGAATTTTTTTCATGTCGTGTGAGGTTCTTTTTGGCTTTAACCGCGGCTCTGAATGGGGAGTCTCTCATTATCTTTTTGAGAAGCCACAATGATTAAAGATTTTGGCGCCATTGCCTTATGCATTTTAACGGCGTATGTTATTGCTATAGCGGCTTCAGTTGAGGGGGTAATTTTTTATGGGCTTCCTGTAATTCTTTTTTGCGCTGTTGTAAGTTTTGTGACGCATTGGATTATTGCGGTGCCTTCATTAATTACAAGCTCAGAAAAATATTTTGACTTTACGGGAATGATTGCAACGCTTCTTGTTGTTTCAGCCTCAATGTTTGCGCTCTTGAGTTCTGGAGAAGAAGCCTCAATTCGTGCGGTGGTCGTTGCTACTTTTGTGTCTGTATGGACATTAAGGCTGGGAATATTTCTTTATAAAAGAATAGTGAAAGCTGGAGAAGACAGAAGGTTTAGAGACATTAAAAAGTCACTTCCAAAATTTTTAATGACCTGGACTTTGTCAGCCCTGTGGGTCTTCTTAACTACTGTAAATGCTATTACTATAATCGCACTGAACCCACTTGAGCCAGTTGGCGTATTTTTTGTTCTGGGAACAGTGCTTTGGCTTTTAGGCTTTGGCTTTGAAGTGGTTGCTGACAGACAAAAAAAGCACTTCAGTGAACAGCCTGAAAATATAGATAGGTTTATCAGTCATGGCCTTTGGTCTGTTTCTAGACACCCAAACTATTTTGGAGAAATTATCTTGTGGACAGGCATTGCAATCATCTCGTTGCCATTTCTATCAAGTTGGCAGTTTGTGAGCCTTGTCTCCCCTCTATTTGTGTTTCTCCTTTTGACAAGAATAAGTGGACTTCCTTTTTTAGAAGAGAAGGCTGAAAAAAAATGGGGAAAAGACAAAGCCTATGTCGAATACAAAAATAAAACACCAATACTGATTCCTTTTTTTGGAAAAAGACACTAACAAATTGATACTATATGGCTCTTGAAACTCCACAATACGAAGTAACCTCTGAACATGATGGGTTTGAAGTCCGCTGTTACAGTGAAATGATAATTGCCACGACATCAGTTCGCTCAGATTACAGAGGCTCTACATCGTCTGGTTTTAGAAGAATAGCTAATTATATTTTTGGCGGCAACGATAAGGAAATGAAAATTGCAATGACAGCCCCTGTAATTGCTGACTGTCCTTCAGAGGGGTTAGAGGCCTATAATATTTCTTTTGTTATGCCCAGAGAGCACTCATTAACAGATCTTCCTAAGTCCAACACAGAAAATGTTTCAATTCAAAAAGAAACTTTGGGCGAGGTTGCAGTATATGCTTTTGGGGGTTGGGCGACAGAGTCTAGAAGCAAGAGCTATCAAAAAAAATTTGCAACGCTTCTCCAGCAGAACAACATTGAAACATGCGGTGGCTTTATGGTTGCCCAGTTTAATGCCCCTTATGTAATTTCCATGTTTCGCAAAAACGAGCTAATGGTAAGAATTAAGAGATAAGTAATTTTTTAGTATCATATTCTTGTCTTTTCTTCCCAAAAACTAACCATAATTGGATCAGTAAAGCGAATAAAGGCTCATGACTTTTATTGGCATTTATTGCAGACACCATTAATCTCAACAGCCTGAGAATCATTAACTGCAAACTTGTTGCTATTAGGCAATGAGAGCTGTTCTGAGAGCTGACAAGACTCTTGTACGGATTTGCAGCTAGTGCAGTGAAGTAACACATGGAAATGGTGAGTGTGACTATCATTACAAACGAGATAAGTATTGCTTGAATCCATTTTATGCACAACCCCGATATCAATCCAAAAGTCTAAGACTCTATAAATTGTACTAATGTTAAATGAATAGCCTTTATCATTTAGCAAGTCTCGAAGCTCATACGCAGATAGATTTTTACTTGCAGAGCCTAGCTCGTCAATTATTGACATTCTTTGAGGCGTAGCACTTCTTCCCGACTCTAAGCATCTAGATATTAACTGGGTTTTGCTAATCATGAGCATCCTCAAGGTTATAGATATATTCCTCGTCGTCTTCACTAAAATACAAGGTATCAACCATTGCATCGCTAACAGTATATCCACTATCAGCAATATCAAAGCTTTGTGATCCTACAGATATTCTCCCATAAACGATTATTGGCATGTATAAATCACGAAATTTTGTTGGCTCACTTGAAACATCTACGAGAATTGTTTGGTTTAAGGGGGGCGGGGGTACGTGAATACATTGACCAGCCTCTGGAACAAGTAAAAACTTGCTGACATCAGTCCCAACATATTCAACTGGGACCATGAAGCCAGCAAGGACAATATCCACTCCCTCTAAAGATTCTTTAAGCTTTGTCCCAGCCGCTTCTAATTTGGCTTGAAATTCAGGGCTGCTATATGTTTCATAGGTTAAGTCTTCAGGAATAAAATCATAAGCATCTGCTGGCTCAAGGCTCAACCAGTTGTCTTCTATAGTAGTCAGTTGCTCATCAGTTACAACTACGGCAAAAGAGCTTATTGAGAAAAAAAGTAAAGCGGTAATTATTATTTTTTTTATCATTTAGCTTAATGTTTGATGTAAATTTTTTCTAAAAACCATGATTGCTGGAATCAAGCTGCTTAAGGCTCCAGCTAATAAAATAAAGCTAAAAACTTTAATTTCATCTATGCTAATCCACCTAAAAGAAGGTGAAACGCCCAAAGCCAGGTTTAACTGGGCGGCTGCAAAATAAGTGACAATTGTTACAAGAATAATTGCACCAATAATTGCTATCAGCCCAATTACAAGAGACTCACATATTACCATTATGGCTAAAAATTTTGGTGATGCCCCATTGGCTCTATAAATTGTCATTTCCTGTTTACGGTTATCTAAACTAGCAATAATTAAAGTGACCATTGCAATGAGACTGATTGTAATAATAATCCAACTTAAAAGCTGAAATCCTTTATCAACTAGTCTAACAATTGACCAAAGCTCTGACAATGCTATTCCAGGTATTACAGCAGATATCGCCTCTTTTGGATATTCTCTAATACTCTTGCTGAAGTTAAATAAAGTTATCTTTGACTTGAGGCCCACAAATGCAGCTGTAACAGTTTTTGGTTCTAAAGCATCAGCTGGAAGAGAAGACAAGTCAATATCATCAAGGCTGAATATTTTTTTCCCACTCATCCATCCAAGGTGAAGCAGCTCATAGCCTTTAAGATCTAAAAAAATAGCTTGATCAATTGGAGTTCCTGTTTTGTTAAGAACCCCAGTAACTGTGAATGAAAAGTCATCATGCTTGCTACCTATTGACTCAACTGAGCCATGGGTGACTTGAATTTCTGAGCCAACTTTATAATTAAGTCTTTCAGCAACATCAGATCCTAAGACTGCCTCTGATAATTCAGAAAATGCCACTCCATTCATAAAAGTCAATGATTGGCTATTTCCGTATTTAATGTGCTCAAAGTAATTTGGTTGAGTTGCCACAACCCTAAACCCCCTATGGCTATCTCCTAATGCAATTGGAACTAGCCAGCTTATATCACTTCTAAGCTTGACTTCATTGATAGTCTTTGTTGTGATGTTGTTTGTTGGCCGGCCAAGATGAAAAACAGTATATAAAACTAATTCAAGTGAGCTAGACCTAGGCCCAATAATTGCATCAACTCCTGAAATGCTTTGATTAAAGCCCTCTTCTGTGCCTTGTTGAATTCGTTCTATGCTTAACAGCAGAACCATTGAAGCCATCAAGGATATCGTTACAAGCGATGTTGGAATAATTCTTGAGCGCATAGATTTAAGTAAAAGACTAAGCATAGTGTTTATTAAAATCTATGACAGTGTCAAAGTAAGGTGCAATTGACTCGTCATGACTTACCATAATAATTGCTTGTTTATTTGAATCGAAAGTCTCCATGACTTCGTTTAAAAATTTTTTAGTTGTGTCAGAGTCAAGGGCAGATGTTGGCTCGTCAGCAAGAATTAAATCTGGCTTGCCAATTAAAGCTCTAGCAGCCGCAACTCGTTGCTGCTGTCCAACACTTAAGCGACTTACTGGTATTTTTAATGCTTCTCTTTCAAGCCCCAAGGAGCTAACTAGTCTTACAACTTCTTGGTTTAAGTTGCTAACCTTAGATTTTCTAGATTGAGAGAATCTAACACCCAAAGCGATATTTTCTGAAACACTTAAAAATGGAATTAGGTTTAGCGTTTGAAAAATATAGCCAATGTGATCAGCCCTAAATTGATCTAAAAGCAGAGAGGACATTGTAGAGTAGTTAATGCCATCAAACTTAATATCACCCGCTTGAAGCTTTAAGGCTCCAGCAATCAGGCTGAGCAGGGTAGTCTTGCCACAGCCTGAAGCCAATAATCAATAATCGCTGTCCCCTTTTAAGCCCTATGTCTGGAAATACAATTTTTTTACCTTGTTGATAATGGTATTCCAGACCTAGCGTTTCTAGCATCAGATCCTCATTTAAAATATTACTTTATTGACATCTGATTTTAGGCTTTTTGTTATAGCTTTATTATTTATTACTGCCTCGAAGTTTAAAGTTTCTAGTTCGCTAAAGCGATTAAATGCATTAATTGTAATGCTTTTTAATTGGCTTGGCTCATTGCAAGAAAATTCATAGGCTAATTCAACATCTTTGTGGTCTCCTTCTGTTGAAACGTTGTGAAGTCCAGACTCAAAAGAAACTAAGTCACAATTAGCGCTTTCAGGAAGTGCAAATAATTGCGAATAATTTTGAAATTCAGCTAATGATTCATCTGATAAGGTTGGCTCGTCATGTTCATCATGCTCGTCATGTTCATCATGCTCGTCATGTTCATCATGCTCGTCATGTTCATCATGCTCGTCATGTTCATCATGCTCGTCATGTTCATCATGTTCATCATGCTCGTCATGTTCATCATGTTCATCAAATAATTGGACTATTGGCATTTCATAGGTAATAGCAACTTGGTTTTGACTGAT
>Ga0206684_1000488_pt1 | contig 15707 bp, 15 predicted proteins | sample M210012015metaG_FD_155467 | JGI IMG/M metagenome (GOLD analysis project Ga0206684, IMG submission 155467) | Ammonia-oxidizing marine archaeal communities from Monterey Bay, California, United States - M2 100m 12015 | ecosystem: Environmental > Aquatic > Marine > Intertidal zone | place: USA...
TAATTTAGCGACCAAAGGAATGGTAATAGGAGAAAAAGGTAACACAGTAAGAACTCCAAAACCTAGCTCCTTTAGCACTATATTTAGCTGCTTGTTTGCCTTTTCTAAATCTTCTTTTGTAGTATTTCCTTGAGTAAAAGAATAATAGGTCTTCAGCATTTCTCTAGAGCTCTCAGTGTCATGCTTTAGCGTAACTTTAAGTAAAGCTAAAGCCCTTCTTATATTCCTGCCTAACATTATCTTATTAAGATTTTAGTTTCTTGTTTTTTATAAATATTCATTAGATACTAACAAAGAACATAAAGTATTAACAAAAACATTCGGAGCCGTAAAAATGAATAAATCTTTCCCGATATTTACTGTGGGTGCAATAGTGCTTGTTGTGCTAATTTACTTCTTTTCCAGTAGTGAAGAGCCTGCTCAAGAAAATGCTATTAAGGACGAAAGTAGCTCTCCAATCACTTCTTCATTATCTGTAGGGCTCATAGATGATAAAAGAATCATTGAAGCTGAAAGTGAACCTGAGAATTGGATTGCTCATGGAAGAACATATGAAGAACAACGATTTTCTCCCTTAACAAAAATCAATAAAGAAAGTGTTTCTGACTTAGGGCTTGCCTGGTACAAGGATATGGGAACTAACAGGGCTCTAGAGGCTACGCCAATAGTTGTAGATGGAATTATGTTCTTCACAAGTACTTGGAGTCGAGTCTATGCGGTAGAAGCAAAAACAGGTGAGACACTATGGTCTTTTGATCCTGAAGTCCCTGGAGAATGGGCAAGAAAAGCCTGTTGCGACATAGTTAACAGGGGTGTAGCTGTTTATCAAGGAAAAGTATTCTTTGCCAGCTTAGATGGAAGATTATTCTCACTCAACGCTGAATCAGGAGAAAAGATATGGGAAGTAGATACTATAATTGATCGTACAAGAGCCTACACAATTACAGGTGCGCCAAGAGTAGCAAAAGGAAAGGTCTATATAGGTAATGGCGGTGCAGAATACGGTGTTAGAGGATATGTAACTGCCTATGACACTGAGACTGGTGAACAAGTATGGAGATTTTTTACAGTTCCGGGAGACCCATCATTGGGATTTGAAGATCCGGCCATGGAAATGGCTGCTAAAACTTGGAAAGGTACAAATTGGTGGGAATTTGGTGGAGGAGGGACAGTTTGGAACTCAATTGTCTACGACCCAGACTTTAATAATGTCTATTTAGGGGTTGGCAATGGCTCTCCTTGGACAAGGGAAATCCGATCTCCAGGTGGAGGAGATAACCTATTTCTTGCTTCGATAGTTGCTGTCGATGCAGATACAGGTAAGTACAAATGGCATTATCAGACGACTCCTGAAGACAATTGGGATTACACGGCCGTTCAAGATATGGCTTTAGCTGATATGGAAATAGATGGAGAAAAAAAGAAAGTCCTTTTGCAGGCCCCAAAAAATGGATTTTTCTACGTTATTGATAGGACTAACGGTAAAGTACTAAGAGCCCATCCATTTGCTGCTGTTACTTGGGCTACTCATGTTGACTTAGAAACAGGAAGACCGGTTGAAAATCCTGAAGTAGACTATTCTGAGAACGGATCTTTTGTTCTGCCAGGACCTTTAGGGGCTCATAATTGGCAAGCGATGTCAGTGGACTTAGATGCGGGCCTTGTATATATACCTGCTCAAGAAAATGCCTTCTTTTATGCAGTTGAAGAAAACTACAAGAAAACAGGTATATTCAAAAGAAATCCTGGTAGATGGAATATGGGTATAGAAATGAGTTCTTTGGCCCAAAATGTACTTTCTAATCTGGAATCAATGCCTGAACCAGGAGGTTTTCTTAAAGCTTTTGACCCTTTAACTGGTGAAACTAAATGGTCTGTACCTATTCCGCATTACTGGAATGGAGGAGTTCTAGGCACTGCTGGAGGACTGGTTTTTCAAGGAGATGCCTTAGGCATGTTCTCTGCTTACGATAAGGAAACAGGAGAACGTTTATGGGAATTTAACACCTACACTTCTATGCTTGCTCCTCCAATTTCTTTTGAAATAGATGGAGAGCAATACGTTTCAATCCTAACAGGATCTGGTGGAGGAGATTTGTTTGGAGGAGAGCCTCTACCGCCAATAGAAATACAAGCTTCTCTTACGTACAACAATTTTGGAAGATTGTTAGTTTTTAAATTGGGCGGCCAAAAGGAGTTACCTATACCTGATGTAAGAGATAATACTATCCCCGAACAAGTCCTAGCAGATGCTAGTAACGATCAAATCCGTAATGGAGAAAGTAATTACAATCAATACTGTGCTGTATGTCATGGATTTGTAGTTAAGTCTGCAGGAGGACTACCAGATTTAAGAAAGATGACTACAGGAACCCATGATCTATTTAATAAAATAGTGCTGGAGGGTATCTTAGGAAGTAATGGTATGGCAGGTTTTTCAGATGTCCTTTCCGAAGACGACGTAGATAATATACATCATTACGTTAGGGCCAGAGCGCATGAAGACAGGGAGGTTTCCTTAGGAAATATGGAAGCACCTCAATTCACTTGGTATGGGGCAGAAGACTAATAGATTAATTTTCGAACTTAGTCTTGGGAGGTAAACTCGGAGGAGCTACCTCTTGAAATTCAAAAGAAGGATTTCCTTCCTCATTGTTATTAGAAACAGATTCTTCGTATGGATTTGCCATTTCATCAAACTTTTCTGCATCTAAGACTCCATAAGTTTTTCTACCGTTAAGTTGTGTTCCTTCTTTAAGCTTCAGTAAAGCTGATTGAGCAATCTTATGATTTTTTTCACTCCAAACTAGGCTAAAAGCTCTGGGTTTTCCAGATGGAATACCAGCTTTATCCATATACCTAATCCAAAAATAAATTTGCCCATCCCTTTTAGTAAATTTATCAGGCTCATCAATAGAGACCCAAATAAGTCTGAATTCCTCTGGTATTTCTTGTGTTGAAGGCCATCCTAATACCTGTTTGTATCCAATCCATGTGAAGACATAAAAAGAAGCCATTACTACGACTATTGCTGTTTTTAATTTATTTGAGAACTTGGAATAAAGGCAGAAGATTAAAAGTAAGACCGTTATGGCTACATAAGCAGAAACCAACAGAATCCTTTCTTCAATCACTTTTATTTTCTATCAAAGGAGCTCTACCCAAAGCTTTCGTAAGTAACCTTTTTTGTAGTTGATTTACATTAGAAATATTTTTTTTGGTATCAACTGAGAATCTAACCGCAGTTTTTTCATCACCAACTCCTTCTAATTCATGGCTTCCATAGTAAACAAGCTCGACTTCTGGATTGAGTTTTTCAACCTTAACGTCAACAGTTAGAGGTTCGTCGTAGTTAGCTTGATAGTGAAGAAGGTTGACCACATATTCCCCTGATTGAAGGGCTCTAATGGTGACTGTTTCTTGATTTATAGGATTTGAAATCATTGCTCCATCAATATTCATCTTGTCCGCAAAGATTCCTCTGTCATCCCTATCCAAATGCATTAATCCTGTATCTCTATTGTGATACCAAACTAATCCTCCTTGAGGACTTTCTACAATCGCGTCTACATCATCCGGATGTTGGTCTGGCCATCTAACTGAAATAAGAATTTCTGCTTTCGAATCTATCTTACCGCCCTCACTTGGATCAGATATCAGCATGAATGCAATTGCAAACATGAAAGCAAAACCTAAAAGAGAATTGAAGAGCAAATCAGTAAAAGCATCTTGACCTTCGCCATTACCAAGAATTCTATGTTTCATTTGAACCCTTTAATCAAGATCTTTTGAAGTAAGACTATTTATTAACTTACTGAGTGAAGAGTCAAGCAAGAAGTATTGGAATTTGAGAATAGTACTGGTAACCAGCCCCGAAAGAGTTGTGTATAAAGCCACTGCCATACCTCCGCTCATAGAGGAGAGTAAAGGCTGTATTTTTTCTGGATCAAAATCTTTCATTTCGCCAATAGGCAAAAGCATTAGGATAAATCCTACAACCGTCCCGGTTAAGCCAAGTTTTAATAAAATATCAGAAATCATGTGTCCCAGGGCATGCCTATTTGATAATTCATCTTCAAGTATCTTTAAAAGACTTTGTCTTCCAACTTGTGTCTTTGACTCCGCAGTCTTTAAGAAATCGGAAACCTTACCAGCTCCTTTCATTTCAGAATCTAAACTTCTGGCTATGTAGATCCAGTGTAGAGTAGCAACCAGATAAATTGCCAGGATGAGTAATGAAATCTTACTTTTATCTGATACCAAGATCAGATTTAAAAAATTGAGATCATAGAGAAGGTAAAAGGCAAAAATAATTACAGTCAGCAAGACAACTGATCTTTGTAAAAGATATTGAGGTTTTTCTTCTTTTAACACTAAATATAGTTACTAATAGTAAGTAAATAAAATGGATTTGCTTTTAGTAGAATAACTAATTATTGGTAAATATAACAGTTTCATAAATGAATAAAGCCGAAAGAGTACTATTGATATCAGAGTCTTTGAATGCACTGTATCCTGACCCTCCTATTCCACTAGATCATGAGTCGATTTTTACCCTGCTGATAGCAGTTATCCTTTCAGCACAATGCACTGATATCAGAGTTAATAAGATAACTCCTTTATTGTTCAAAAAAGCAAACAATCCGCAGAGGATGATCAAACTTGGCATCAAAGAAATAAAAAAGATTATCAAACCATGTGGACTATCCCCTCAGAAATCTAAATCGATTTTTGAACTGTCAAAGATTTTAATCAAAAAACATGGAGGTAAAGTACCCAAATCTTTTGTGGAACTTGAAGCCTTACCTGGAGTTGGACATAAGACTGCGTCAGTGGTTATGAGTCAAGGGTTTGGCTATCCTGCCTTCCCTGTTGATACCCACGTTCATCGCTTAGCCCAAAGGTGGAAATTAACTAATGGGAAAAATGTACAGCAGACAGAGAAGGACCTTAAAAGAATTTTTCCAGAATCTGAGTGGAATAAGTTGCATATTCAAATTATTTTGTATGGAAGAGAATTTTGTACCGCTAGGGGCTGTTTCGGAACCTCTTGCAGAGAAAAACCTTGCTCAATTTTAAACTCAAACAGAAAAAGACCAATTAAAACTAAGAAGCCTTAAATTAAGCACTGAGATGTTATGTCTCGTTAGGTATAATCAGTCTTCTTAAAAAAATTATGGTCTTAAATAATCAATCTATAAAAGATTACGATCCTGATCTGTGGAAGGCTCTTAAAGGAGAGTTAGACCGACAAGAAGATCACATAGAACTCATTGCCTCAGAAAACTATGCCTCTCTGAGCGTTCTTGAAGCGCAAGGTTCAGTTTTAACCAACAAATATGCAGAAGGCTACCCTGGAAAAAGGTATTACGGTGGATGTGAATTTGTAGATGTTGCTGAAAGTCTCGCAATTGAACGAGCAAAAGAACTTTTTGAAGCTGACTTTGCTAATGTTCAACCACATTCTGGTTCTAGTGCCAATCTGGCTGTTTATATGGCTTTGTGTGAACCGGGCGACGTGATTCTCGGTATGAGCCTTGACCACGGAGGTCATTTAAGCCATGGAACAAGCGTAAATTTTTCTGGCAAAACTTATAAAGCTGTTCAATATGGTCTGGATGAAAAAACTGGGGATATAGATTATAAACAAGTTGAATCCTTAGCAAAAAAACATAAACCTAAAGTTATTATTGCTGGTTTTTCCGCTTTTTCAGGAATCGTTGATTGGGAAAAATTTAGATTCATTGCTGAAGAAGTTGGGGCTTATTTATTTGTGGATATGGCTCATGTAGCAGGACTGGTAGCTGCTGGTCTTTACCCTTCGCCCATTCCATTTGCCGATGTTGTTACCACTACTACACATAAAACTTTAAGAGGCCCAAGAGGAGGCCTTATCCTGGCCAAACACAATGAAGAAATACAAAAGAAAATAAATTCATCGGTGATTCCAGGATCGCAAGGCGGACCCTTAATGCATGTTATCGCTGCTAAAGCAGTGTGTTTTAAGGAAGCATTAGAACCCGAATTCAAGTCATATCAGGCTCAAATATTAAAAAATGCCAACACCATGTGCCAAGTTTTTCAGGAGAGAGGAGTTGAAATAGTCTCCAAAGGTACTAAAAATCATATGTTTCTCGTGAATCTAATTAATAAAAGTATCACGGGAAAAGATGTGGAAGAAACATTGGGCAGAGCCAATATAACTTTGAATAAAAACGCCGTACCTAATGACCCTCAGTCACGTTTTGTAACTAGTGGATTAAGAATTGGAACGCCTGCAGTAACTACAAGAGGGTTTAAAGAAGGCGAGGTTTCTTTAATAGCTTCCTGGATTTGTGACATTCTAAAAGATTTAGAAAACGAAGCTGAAATAAATAGAGTAAAATCTGAAGTTAAGAATCTTTGTGAAAAATTTCCTGTGTATTCTTTCAAAAACTAATTATGCATTGCCCGTTCTGTAGCCATACCGATACCAAAGTCATAGATTCCAGATTGATTTCCGAAGGATCACAAACTCGAAGAAGAAGAGAATGTCCTGCGTGCGGTGAGAGATTTACTACCTTTGAATCTGCTGAATTATTGATGCCAAAAGTAATTAAGTCTAAGAATAATATGCGAGAACCTTTTAATGAACAAAAGTTAAGGGAAGGCCTGTATCGAGCATTGGAAAAAAGACCGGTAGGAGAAGAAGAGGTAGAGACCTTAATAGAAGACATCAAAAAGGATATTAGATCAACTGGAGAAAGAGAGGTTAGATCCAGATTAATAGGTGAAGTAATTATGAAACGTTTAAGGCGTATAGATGAAGTTGCCTTTATACGTTTTGCCTCTGTGTATAGAAGGTTTGAAGACATAACTGAATTCAGCGAAGAAGTTGATAAGCTAACTAAAGATTAGTGAAGGATTTTCACCATGAGCATATGCTGAGTGCTCTATCAGTAGCTGAAAAAGCAAGATACTTAGCTTCACCTAATCCCATGGTAGGTGCTGTCATAGTTAAAGATAACAAAATTATTGGAACCGGCTTCACGCATAAACCCGGAAAAGATCATGCTGAAATAGACGCCATCAAGAATGTCTATACCAACTTTAAAGATAAAGCCGCTAACAGGCTAAGAAATAGCTCTATTTATGTAACCTTAGAACCCTGCAGTAAACAAGGAAGAACTCCTGCTTGTACCAAATCCATAATTGAAGAAGGCATAAAAGAGGTTTATATAGGATGTAAAGACCCTTCTCAGAAAGGAGTTGAAAAGCTAAAGAAAGCTGGGCTTAAAGTTAAATCTGGTTTATTAGAAAACGAGTCCTTAGAACTAAACCGAGGTTTCTTCTCAAGAATTAATCGCAAGCGCCCTTTTGTTACATGCAAGATAGCCTGCTCATTAGATGGGGGTATTGGGCTTAAAACTGGAGGGAATAAATGGATAACTTCAAAGGAATCAAGAGAAGATGTGCACAAATTAAGAGCAAACGCAGACGCAATTTTGACAGGCATTGAGACAGTTCTAGCCGATAATCCTAAGCTGACAGTTAGAAACAAAGAATTTAAAAAGCTGGGTAAAGGGATCCACCCCAAAAGATATGTCTTAGATAGCAAGTTAAGATTAAAGGGTAACGAGAATCTGTTAACCGATGGATTAGAAACCACTATTTTTTGTCACAAGTTGAAGAAAGTTGACTACCAAAATTCTCAGATAAAGATAGTTGAAGCTTCAGGAAAGTCTAATCGAGTTTCATTAAAAAAAGTAATGGATTATCTTAATAAAGAAGAATGTAATCATCTTATGGTTGAAGCAGGTTCCAAAGTAAACACCAGTTTCATAGCTTCGAAATTAATAGATGAACTAATATTTTATGTAGCGCCTACAACACTAGGAAAAAACAAAATAAATTTCTCAGAATTCGAAAGTTCTTTTTCAAACATAGGTACAATCCACCTGGAACTAAAGGAAATCAACGAAATAGGACCTGATATTAAACTTGTTACTAAACCAATATATTCATAAAGATGGAACTTAATAAAATCCAAGAATTAATTTCAGACCTTTCTGAAGGAAAGATGATTATTCTCATGGACGATGAAGAAAGAGAGAACGAAGGAGATTTAATTCTTGCTGCTGAAAAAGTAACAGCTGAAGCCATAAACTTTATGGCTACACATGCTAGAGGATTAATTTGCTTGGCTTTAAATCAAAAAAAATGTGAACAACTTAACCTCGAGCCAATGGTCAAAGACAACGGAACTCAGCAAGGAACTGCTTTCACGGTTTCCATCGAAGCAGCAAAAGGTGTAACAACAGGTATATCCGCTGCAGATAGAGCTACAACAATCTTAGCTGCAGTGAAAAAAAATGCTTCTCCAAAAGACATAGTTCAACCAGGACATGTGTTCCCTTTAAGGTCGTCTGATGGTGGTGTTTTAACTAGAGCAGGTCATACAGAGGCGGGGCTGGATCTAGCCAAATTAGCTGGACTTGAAGAAGCTGCTGTAATAGTTGAAATCATGAATGAAGATGGAAGCATGGCTAGAAGAAAAGATTTGGAGAAGTTTGCGAAGAAACATGATCTCAAGATGGGAACTATCGCAGACCTAATTCATTACCGGAACATTAATGAAAAGAGTGTTGAAAAGATTGAATCAACAAAGGTTAAAAATGAACACGGTGAATTTGTTCTAATAGCCTATCAAGATGTGATCTTTAAGCAGATTCATTTGGCTTTAGTAAAAGGAAAAGTATCTCCAAATCAAGATACTTTAGTAAGAGTGCAAACTCTTAACACCCTTCAGGATGTCATGGGCATAAATGAATTTGGCAGTAGAGTTTCTTATTCTCAAGCTCTAGAGAAATTACAAGGAGAAAAAGCTGGAATTCTTCTTTTATTAACTGAAAGAGAAACTCCTCAAGAAATCCTTAATAATATGAAATTTTTAAAAGGTGAGCTTAGGCATAAGAGATCTGAGACTGTGGATAACAGGATAATTGGAATAGGTTCACAAATTCTCAGAGATTTAGGTGTAAAAAAGATGAAACTGCTTGGCTCAGAAGTAAAATACCCACTGGCTGGATTTGATCTAGAAATAACGGAATTTATAAATTAGGAAAACTATGACTCCAAAAGGAAAAAAAGAATTTAAAGCTTCAAATACTTCCATTAATGCCAAATATGGATTGCTCTCAACTCAGTGGAATAAGTTTGTTGTGGATGTAATGTTAGAAAATGCTGAGAAAGAGCTGACATCTCAAGGTGTGGAACCAAACAATATTGTAAAAATTGAGGTACCTGGAGCCTATGAGTTGCCTTTAGCAGCAAAAAGGATGCTCGAAAATAACATCGATGCTGTCATTGCTCTGGGTGCTGTCATTAAAGGGGAAACACCTCACTTTGATTTTGTTTCAAGTAGCTGTGCCAATGGGTTAACTAGCGTCTCATTAGAAGCAAATAAACCAGTTCTCTTTGGAGTTCTAACTACGGAGACCGAAGAACAAGCCATTCAAAGAGCAGATCCAAAAGAAGGTAATAAAGGTGCGGAAGTAGCTCAGAGTGCTATGGAGTTGCTTGAGCAATTAGCTTCTCTATGACTAAGTCACCTAAGACTTTCTCTCCAACAAGATCAAGAGACAAGGTTCTACAAACTTTATATGAATTAGAATTGAGTGGAGAAGATTTGAAAGATGTACTCAAAAATCACCCTTCAGAGAAATCTAATGCGTTTTATAAGGATATTCTAAAAGGAGTTTTAGACAACCAAGAAAATATTGATGAAGTAATCCAAAAGAATCTTGATCGACCTATTAAACAACTTGATGTTATAGAAAAAAATGCTCTCAGGATTGCGTTATTTGAGCTAAAGAATAAAGAATTAGATTTCGCAATAATTATCAATGAATCTATCAGAATGACTAAGAAATATGGTTCGGTTGAAGGCTATAAGTTGGTTAATGCAGTCTTAGATAAAATTATTAAAGCGAGCTAGAATTAAATTTTACAAATATGGGTGAAGACCAAGCTCTTTCTTCAGTAAAAGATAAACAATCTCCTTTGCCTTTACCCTTAGGATCTCCACAAAGATTAACTTTTATACATCTACCATTTTGATCTAGCTCACAATCCAAACCACTGGCATTAATGGCTTCAGTTGGTTCTTGTACTGCTCTGACGTAATAGACTATTTCTCTGCTGCTGCCTTCAAATTGTTCATCAATAAACTCAACCTGACAACCTTCTTGTGATGGCTCGCATTTAAATGTTCTCCATGGATCTTCTATCAATGCGTTGATTGGTTCGCCTTCATAAACTTGAGGCCTTATTCTTATTACTTCAATCCTAGAGATATTCTTTCTTTCGTCAGAGGGATTAAAACATTCTCCTCTGCAAAGCCTTTCTAGCACTTTGGAACTCAGATTCTCGCTATCTATGGGACTGCATCCAGGTAATTGTTTCTGCGCACCCAGTGCTTTCACTTGGAATTTTGGAGAAGAAGACATTTCAGTTTCAGCTCCCATCGGCACTGTTGATCCATCGGGGTGATTTACTAAGTCAAACCACAACAAGATTCTTTCTCCGCTGGTTGCGTAAACCTCACGGCTATTTAAAGCACCCCAAATCTCTTCCCTGTTCCTTGACTCGACATGCGCAGCCACCAATCCTCCTGTATAGAGAAAAGAAGAAGCTCTTTCAGACTGAAGAGGTAGGGTTACCTTGGAACACTGGATGCCATAGCACTCCAGTTCAGAGTCCGGACCAAGATCTAATTTTTGTGCTAAAGGCAATTTGGGATCGGATAATCTCGGATTCATAAAGTTTCTGCCTGTTTGGCTTTCCATATCAACACGAGATTCAGTATTTAATTTCCTTTTATTTTCTTTATAACCTGTTCCCGGTCTGGCCTGGTGGTTATCACTAGAACCTATAAAGCCATATCTAAATCTTAAGGGCTCTTCAGTTGAGAAGTCCGTAAGTGCTAATGCGTATTGAGCTGACATTTTAGGTCGATAATCAAAAGCCGGTAAAAAGCAATCTTTGCATTGCCCTGAATCTTTCCACTCCATAGGATCGTATCCCGGTACAGTCAGCAACCCTAATGGATTGGAACTCACAAATATTTGCCTAGCTTCTACAGCTCTTTTATTACATTCTTCATCAGATCCTGCAGATACTCTACATCTCTCCCTGATAATTTCTCCAGCTTGGAAGCAATCCGGTACATAACTTTGACTGGGTTGATTACACAACAAGGTCTCGTCGTTTTGAACCTCCATTGGAGCCCAAGGTCTATATTCCTCAGAATTTCCATGCCCTGAATAAATTTCTAAAAGTTTATTAAGGGAAGCATTATGTGCATTCGGGTTTAGTTGCAAGTCCCAAGAAGTCAGAGGAGGAGTTACATTTCCCCATGCACTTCCGTGTGGGATGACTAATGTATCTAAATTTAACTGTTCAAGTTTTCGGAATAGCTCTGCAGAGGTTTCTGCTTTTTCATAACAATCTGAATTACTGTTGAGTTCTTCTCCTTGCTTGCAATCTTTAGAAGCTTTTGCAACTAAGGATTTGAATCTCCAGTCCAAATAATGTTTTCTATTAGGAAAATCTAACAGTACCGCAGCAGCAGTAACCAGAGTAGTACTACCAAAAGCAAAGCTATTAAAAGCTCCTGAAGTAGTTGAAATAGGCATTGAAGGCACTTCTTCTTTATCTATACCCCTAATAATTATGTTCTTATGACCATAATGAGTATCTTTATTCACACTGGCTTGAGTCCACTCCCAACCTAAGAAAGGCACTAAAGGTGGCTCGTCTAAATTATCAGAAACTCGCGCACAGTTTTGAATTGAGTCCAGACTATCTTTCCATTCTCTTTTAGTTAACCACTCAGCATGGTCAGTAATTGCAAAGAAATCTAGATTTGAACAAAATCGAGCAAAGTTACATGCGTCAGCTACCGGATGGGTTCCTTCTCCATTTGCAATAGGGAGATTTAACAATAATGCATCAAACGAGAAAGTCGTATGAACATGCAAATCTCCAAATAGTATCTTTTTAGCTGAGGGCTTCTGACTAACTTCGCCTTCCTCAATGAAGGAAGAGCTAATTTTATTAAGCTCAATAACTTCTCCGGTTCCCTGATAAACCCCAAACCAATTAAAGAATACACCCACCAAAAGAAATAGAATTGCAGAGAGGATGGAAGCTAAGGCATACAGTAGCCACTTCCTTAACTGTTTAGCCATTTGCAGCCTAGCCAGAGGAGGTTTCGGGTAGTATTAATAAATAATTTTTTAAGCTCTCAAGCTCAACGAAGTAATAATCTCTCTTGGGTTGCTCCTCCAGGAGTTCAACCTTAAAAATTCTTCCGTCCCTAAAACTTTCAAGTAGTTTTATCTTTTCACCTTTTTTAACTCTATACAGATCTCGTGCATCAATAAATAATCTGTAAGGAGAGTCTAAGAAGTCTCTATTTAGACTCAGCTCAATGGCATCGTGCTTGTAGTGATACAAGACCTGTGAGTTGTCTCTTTTTAATTTAAGTTCATTGCCTATTTCATAAACTATGGTCTCATTGGCGAATACAGACAGTGAGAGAGCTGCAAGGATTGATATCAACAAGTATTTCATTTCTATAGAGGGTATTTTCGGATAATTGCATCCTCACGTCTAGGGCCTGTGGAAATCATAACTATGGGGGCCCCACAAAGTTCTTCGACTTTGGCTATGAAATCAATTGCCTTGTTATTCAAATCTTCAAATCTTTGAACTCCTGCTGTGGGTTCTTGCCAACCCTCGAGTTCGATGTACTGAGGCTCAATGTCATTGAGAGTCAAGGATTCTAAAATTTCCTCTCTTGATAACGAACTAGAATAATCTGTACATATCTTTATTTTGTCTAAACCATCTAGTACGTCTATCTTTGTTAAGCAGATTCCATTAATACCATTCAAATAAACTGAATGAGACAGCAATACTGCATCTAACCAGCCGCACCTTCTGGGCCTTCCGGTCGAGGCACCGACTTCCCCTCCTTTTTCGGCAAGATAACTGCCTATTTCATCATTTAATTCAGTTGGAAAAGGTCCTTCTCCCACTCGAGTTGTATATGCTTTAGATATACCTAAGGAATAATCTATGCTGGTTGCACTGATGCCTGCACCAGAAGCTATTCCTCCTAAAGAAGAGTTACTCGAAGTTACAAAAGGATAAGTTCCTAGGCTGTAATCTAAGAGAGCACCTTGTGCCCCTTCAAAAAGAATTGTTTTGTTGCTTTCTTGAAATGCTTTTAATTCTGCGATCACATTTCCCACAAAAGGTTTTAATCTTTCTGCTTGTTTAAGATTTTTATCCAGCAGTTCATTTAAATCTTCTTGTTGAGCTTCATCATGCCTTTTGATCAAAAAGTTGTAGATATCAAGAGCTTCTTCCAATTTTACTTTCAGTACTTGGGGATCATACAAATCAGCTACCCTTATAGATCTTCGGCCTACCCTATCTTCATAGGCTGGTCCTATTCCCCTTCCTGTTGTTCCAATTTTTGTTCCACTTCTTGATCTTTCCCTGAGTTGATCAATTTTTTGATGATAAGGCTGTATAAGACAGGCAGCGTTACTAACTACTAACCTATCCTGTAGATCCCCTATAAACTCAAAAGCATCATCTATTTCAGAAAAAAGTGCTTCGAGACTGATGACAACACCTCTTCCCAAAAAACACTTAATATTCTTATGACATATTGAGGAAGGCAGTAAATGAAAAACCACTTCCTTCCCATCAATGATCAGGGTATGCCCAGCATTATGACCACCTTGATATCTAACAGCGGCATCGATGTCCTTTGACAGGAGATCGACTACCTTACCCTTACCTTCATCTCCCCATTGCAAACCTAAAAGAGAAATCGAGTTACTCATTAACAGCGCTTACTGAAAATATATCTTAAACAGCATTTAAGTTAGATTCTTAATCTATCTTAGAATTATCTAGATACTTGAAAAAATCACTATCAGGGTCAATTAGTAAAATATCTCCTTTTGATTGAAAGGTAGCTTGATAGGCTTTAAGACTTCGGGTGAAATCATAAAATTCTGGGTCTTTGGAGTAAGCTTCGGCATAAGTTGCTGTCGCTTTTGCATCTCCGTTGCCTCTAGTTTCCTCTGCTTCCCTATAGGCGTCTGCCAGAATGATAGTTTTATCTTTATCAGCGGTTGCTCTTATTTTCTCAGCCACTTCATTGCCTTGAGCTCTTAACTCTCTTGCAAGCCTTTCTCTTTCGGTACGCATTCTGTTGTAAACAGATTCACTTACTTCAAGGGGTAAATCGATTCTTTTAACCCGAAGATCTATTACTTCTACACCCAGTTCTTGCTGTGCTATCCCATCTAGCATAGATGTTAAGGAATTCATTAGCTGATCCCTTTCTCCTGAAACAACTTCTTTTACAGTTCTAGTACCAAATTCATTTCTTAAACCGGTATCAACCCTTTGACTCAGAAGGCGCTTAGCTCTTTCTTCATCTCCTCCAGTGGTGGTGAAATATTTGGCAACGTCCTTAATCCGCCATTTGATAAATGAATCAACCATCAGAGCTTTCTTTTCTGAAGTTAAATACCTTTGTGGTTGGGCATCTAAAGTTAATATTCTTGAATCAAAATATCTGACTGAATTAACGATCGGCCACTTAAAGTGCAATCCCGGTTCAAGATCAAACTGAACAATCTCTCCAAATCTCAGCTTCACTGCCCTTTCAATCTCACTAACAACAAATAAAGATTGTGAAATAATTATGACCGCGATAAGACTTAAAGCCGAAATAAAAATACTAGATTTTTTCATTTATCCTCCCTCCCTTATTGCCTATTTCTTTTTCTGATCTCTTCAATAACTCGATCAGTTAATTCTCTAATAGATGAAGAACTACCAGTACCAGGGCTTGAAGGTTGTACCGATACACTTTCATCACTTTGCCTAACAATTTTATCAAGTGGCAAATAGAGAATGTTGTTACCGCCTTCAACATCTATCATAACTTTCGTACTGTTAGACATTACGTTTTGTACTGCTTCCAAATAAAGTCTATTTCTTGTTACATCTGGAGCTTTCTGGTACTCAGAAAGAAGTAGATCGAATCTGGTAGCATCACCTTGAGCTTCTGCAATGACTTGAGCTTCGTAAGCTTCAGCATCCTGGATCATTCTTTGTGCTTCTCCTCTGGCTTCCGGAACCAGTCCATTCGCATAAGTTTCAGCTTCATTTCTAACCCTAACTTCGTCTTCCCAGGCTTTAATAACGTCATCAAAAGCTGCTTGTACTTGGTCTGGTGGGGCGGAATCTTCAATGTTTACAATAACCACCTGTAATCCTGTCTCGTACCTATCAAGATATTCCTGGAGTCTGCCTTTAGTTAATTGTGCTATTTGCTCCCTTCCCGTGGTTAAAGCATCATCCATAATCGAACTACCAACAACATGTCTCAAAGCACTCTCTGTGGCTTGAGCTAAACTGTTATCAGGGTTCCTGATGTCTAAAACGTATTTTTCGGGATTATTAATCTGATACTGTACTGAAATAGTTACAGCTACAATATTTTCATCTTTTGTAAGCATAAGAGCATCGTGTCTATGCGGTCTTACTCTAACGACATCAACTATTGTCCAACTATCAACGATCGGGGGATTCCATCGTAAACCTGGGCCTTTTGTATCCATGTACTCACCCAG
>Ga0206684_1000490_pt1 | contig 15673 bp, 11 predicted proteins | sample M210012015metaG_FD_155467 | JGI IMG/M metagenome (GOLD analysis project Ga0206684, IMG submission 155467) | Ammonia-oxidizing marine archaeal communities from Monterey Bay, California, United States - M2 100m 12015 | ecosystem: Environmental > Aquatic > Marine > Intertidal zone | place: USA...
TGATATTGATAATGATGGCAGGGCTGATATTTTTGTAACAGAAATGTTACCATCTGAATATGAACGTCTAAAATCAGTGACTACTTTTGAAAATTGGGATAAGTATAAGTATAATGTTGATAATGGATATTATCATCAGTTCACTAGAAATACTCTTCAACTTAATAATGGAGATGATACGTTTAGTGAAATTGGTAGATTAGCAGGTGTGGAAGCTTCTGATTGGAGCTGGGGAGCTCTATTTTTTGATATGAATAATGACGGACTTCGAGACTTATTTATTGCTAATGGAATATATCGTGACTTAACCGATCAAGATTATTTACAATATGTCTCAAGTGAGCAGGTTTTGATGTCATTTTTTTCAAATGAAGAAGTAGATTATGCAAGATTAGTTGAAATAATTCCATCTAGACCAGTTAAAAATCATGCGTATATAAATTTAGGAGATTTGAAATTTGAAAATGATAAAACTACAGGACTTCTTAATCCAAGTTTTTCAAATGGTTCCGCTTATGGAGATCTAGATAATGACGGTGATTTAGATTTGGTAGTAAACAATGTTAATATGCCTTCTTTTATTTATGAAAATCAAACTGATAAAAAAGATTCTGGAAACTTTATTCAATTTGATTTAAAAGGTATTGAGAAGAATACTATGGCTATTGGAACACAAATTAGAGTTTATGATGGATTAGATTATTATTACATTCAACATCAGCCTACTAGAGGTTTTCAGTCTAGTGTTGATCTCCGTCCTCATATTGGCCTTCCAACAAAAAATAATGTTGATATAGAAATAACATGGACAAATGGTTTAAAAAGTTACCTGGATAATATAGAAGTAAATCAAATAATTTCAATTTCTCAGTCAGATGCTATTAGCTTTTCTAAACCTAAAAATAACCTTAAAGATAAGTCTAAGCCTTTGTTTGAAAGGGTGACTTCAGGCAAGGAATTTTTACATACTGAGAATATTTTTATTGATTTTAATAAAAATAGATTATTACCCCATATGTTAAGTACCCCTGGACCAAAAATTGCAAAAGGGGACGTGGATGGTGATGGTTTAGATGAAATTTTAATTCCAGGTTCTAAGGATAATAAGAGCAGATTATTTGAATGGGAGGGAGAAAACCTTAAGCTAATAGAATCATTTGAGTTAAGTGAAGAATTTTCTAGAGAAACAATTGAGCCATTATTTTTTGATGCTGATTCTGATGGTGACCTTGATTTATATACTGCAAATGGAGGAGTAGAGTTTTCAAAGTTTATGTCATTTCTTGAAGATAAATTATATATAAATGATGGAAATGGGAATTTTAGTTTAAGTGAAAACAAACTTCCCACAGAGATTAATTTTTTTAATTCAGGAACTGTAGAAGTCTCAGATATTGATGGTGATGAAGATTTAGATTTATTTGTTGGAGAAAGGTTAATTTCTGATTCTTACGGTCTACCAGGATCAGGTGTTCTGCTTTTAAATAATGGAAAAGGTTCCTTCACTAATGTAACTCGAGATAATGCTCCTGAATTTCAAAATCTAGGAATGATTACAGATGCTATCTTTGTTGATATTGATAATGATAAGGATGAAGATTTAATTGTTGTAGGGGAATTCATGGGAATAAAGTTATTTTATAATCAAAATGGAAAATTTACTTCAAGCTTATCAAACTTGTCTAGCTATAAAGGATGGTGGCAAACAATAGATTCAGCTGACTTTAATGGAGATGGATTAATGGATATAATCGTTGGAAACCATGGACTTAATTCTCGATTTAGTGCAAATGAAAAAAATCCAATTCGATTATACCTTAATGATTATGATGGAAACGAACAATTAGATCCTATACTAACTTTTAAGCGTAAAAATGGAAAATTTTATCCATATGATTTAAGACATAATCTAATTGATCAAATGAAACCTCTTAAGAAAGTTTTTCCAGATTATAAATCTTTTCGCTCAGCAAGTATTAACGATATGTTTAGTGAATCGCAACTTGAAGAAAGTCTTAAACTAGATGTTAATATTTTAGCAAGTTCAGTTTTTATAAATAATGGAAATAATGAATTCATATTTTATGAATTACCGCAAAAAGCACAATTTTCTCCAATCTATTCTTTTTTAATTCAAGATTTTGATAAAGATGGAGATATGGATGTTATAGCTGGCGGAAATCTTTATAAAACAAAACCAGAAATTGGTAGATATGATGCCAGTTTTGGTATTTTTTTAGAAAATAATGGGAAAGGTATTTTTGACATTCCATCTGATGGTTATGGATTTAATGTAAGAGGAGAAGTACGTTCTTTAGTATTTTCTAATTCAAATATTATTGTTGGTCGAAATTCGGATGCCTTAGTACAATTTAAATATTTATATGATTAGATATTATTTATTATTAATCCTTTTTATTATAGGATGTAATTTGCAAGATGATGAATATAATGAGAGTCAACATGATCTCAAGTTTGATGCTTTAACTTCTGAAACAACAGGAGTTTATTTTAATAATAGTCTTTCATCTAATTCAGATATGAATATTATTGAATATCTATATTATTATAATGGAGGAGGTGTAGGTATAGGAGATATTAATAATGATGGTTTTGATGATATATATTTTTCAGGAAATGAGGTAAGGGATGAATTATATCTAAATCGAGGAAATATGGTTTTTGAGAATATAACTGAAAATGCTGGACTGAACACTGAAGGTATTTGGTCAAATGGTGTTAGTATGGCAGATGTTAATAATGATGGGTTAATTGATATTTATGTTTCTACAGTTAGTGATTATAAAAATCTTAAAGGTCATAATAGATTATATATAAATAATGGTGATTTAAGTTTTACAGAATCATCTCAATATGTTGGACTAGATTTTAAAGGTTTTGGAACACAAGCCAGCTTTTTTGATTATGATAACGATGGTGATTTAGATGTTTATCTACTAAATCATACAGTTCATACGCCAAGAAATTATGGTAGATCAGCAAAACGAAAAGAAAGGGATAACAAATCAGGTGATAGACTTTATGAAAATCTTTTAGATGAAGGTGAGTTATCTTTTGTTGAAGTAACTAATAAAGCAGGTATTTATTCTAGTGCGCTTGGTTACGGATTAGCCATCGCTACAGTTGATATTAATAATGATGGGTATGTGGATATTTATGTTGGAAATGATTTTCATGAAAATGATTATCTCTACTTAAACAATGGAGATAAAACATTTTCAGAAGTTTCTAAAAAAAGATTAAGTCATACTAGTAGATTTACAATGGGAGTTGATATTGCGGATATTAATAATGATTTAATTCAAGACATATTCACACTTGATATGATGCCATATAAAGCCGATATTTTTATGAAATCAGGGGGAGAAGATTCAGATAAAGTAGCGCAGATAAAAAAAGATTATGGTTTTAATGAACAGTTAGCTCGAAATCATATGCAACTTGGTACAGAACAAGGAGTTTTTAAAGAGGTAGCATTAGCTACTAAAACGCATGCTTCAGATTGGAGCTGGTCTTCTCTTCTAGAAGATTTTGATAATGATACTGATACAGATATTTTTATAACTAATGGAATTTATAAAAGACCCAATGATTTAGATTTTATCAATTTCCAAAGTAATATTTTATATGACAATTATGGAGCTGAAGAAGAGGATAAGCTTGAGAAAGATTTAATTGATAAAATGCCAATGTTAAAACTTTCTAATATTGTTTTCTTACAAGATAATCCGCTTGAATTTAGCATGTTAGGTGAGTTGATAGGAATACCTCCTTCCTATTCAAATGGCTCAGCTGTTTCAGATTTAGATAATGACGGTGATTTAGATATAGTTTCAAATAATATTAATGATGAAGCTCAGATTTTAGAAAATAAATCTGAAAAATTAAATAGATCTTTTGTTCAATTTAATGTATTAAACAAATGGGGTTCTCATGCGATTGGTGCAAAAGTTATTGTTTTCTCAGGGAAAAAGAAATTCATAAAGGAGATTACTAATGCTCGTGGCTTTGCATCAACTTCATCTCCAAGGGTTCATTTTGGTCTGGGTAAGTTAAAAAATATTGACTCTGTGCATGTAAAATGGTTAAATGGAAAATATAGTAAATATTCCAACTTAAAAACTAATCAGATTCATGAAATTAACCCTGTTGATTCAGAAATAACTCAGGTGGAAAATATCAATGAAAATAACAATTTTGAAATTAAGTTGTTAGGCTTTACACATATCGAGAATAAATATCTTGATTATGAAAGAGAACCTCTAATGCCTGAAAGATTATCCCTTGAAGGGCCTGCATATGTTGGAGCTGATTTTAATGGAGATGGACTTAAAGACATATTTATTGGAGGTGCTAGACTTCAAGCTCCTAAATTGTTAGTCCAGAATAATGATGGTAGTTTTGAATCTATTGAGAACAAAATATTTAATCAAGACGCTTTATTTGAAGATATTGATGCAGATGCTTTTGATTTTGAATTAGATGGAGACCTAGACATATACGTTATGAGTGGAGGGAATGAATTTGTTGATGGTGATAATAATCTTATGGATAGATTATATATTAATGATGGTAAAGGTAACTTTAATAAATTTCCTGCAAATTTGCCAAGTACTAATGGTGGTTCAATTAGTTCGTCTGATTTTAATAATGATGGATTCCCTGACCTATTTATTGGAAGCAGATCTATTCCAGGAGGCTATGGCCTATCTCCAACAAGTGTAGTTGTTAAAAGTGCTCCTGATACCGATGCATATTTTGAAGCTATAGTTCAAGCTCCATTAGGAATGGTTACTGATAGTAAATTTGCAGATTTAAATGATGATGGTATTTTAGATTTGGTTGTAGTAGGAGATTGGATGCCTGTTACTGTTCTTATAGGTGAAGGAGAGGATAAATTTTCTAATCAAACTACTAATTATGGATTAGGGACTACAGCAGGATTTTGGAATACAGTTGAAATAGCTGACTTAAATAATGATGGGAAACTAGATATTATTGCAGGAAATTCAGGATTGAATCATAAATGGCATGCTTCTGAAAAGACACCAGTAGTTGTCTATTTAGATGATTTTGATCAAAACTCATCTCTAGATCCAATTATATTTTATAGTTTTTTTGGAGAACCAGTTCCATTTGCATCAAGAGATAAGTTAGTTAATTCATTACCCTATCTTAAAAAAAAGTTTTTAAAATATAATGATTTTGCCAAGGTCACAGATATTGTTTCTTTGACTGAAAAAAATAAAATATTTGAAACAAAAACTGTTGTTGAAATGCGATCAATGGTTTTTATCCAAAATAAAGAAAATAAATTTCTTTCTTCACCACTTCCAAAAGAATTACAACTATCTACAATTGAAGATTTTTACGTAGATGAAGATAAAATTTATTATGTGGGAAATTTCACTGGATATGTTACTGAGTTAGGCCCTTCTTATTCTAATTCTGGGGGGGTGTTAATAGGATTTGATGGTAATACTTATAGTTCTCATAGATCTTTAATGTTGCCGATCAATTTTGAAGGAAGACATATTGATAAAGTCAATAATGATACCTTTATAGTTATTGGAAACAACAATAATAGCTACCTACTTAAATCTAAGTAAAAAACAATAAATTTGTACAATGATTAAATTTTGTAATAAAACAATTTTTTGTGCATTCCTGTTTTCATTATTATTTTTTCTTAATAGTTGTAAGACAGATAATAGATATTTAGATAGTCTAAATGATAAAGCCTTATTTAATGAAGCTATGCAAGTGCTAACAGATGTTGTAGTGTATGACATCTTTTCCCCTCCTGTTGCATCTAGAGTATATGTTTATCCTACTATAGCAGCTTATTCAATTATTCAGAAAAAATATCCAAATAAATATATGAGTCTACAAGGACAGTTGACAGATTTTATTGATGTTTCGGATTATACAGATTCAAGTATAATTCCTAACCTTGCAGCACTTCATGCATTTTTAGTTGTGGGAAAAGAATTAATTTTTTCAGAAAATAAGATTGATACTTATAGAGAGAACTTATACAAAGACCTAAGAAGTCAGGGATTATCAAGAAGAGAATTGAATAAATCTATTGAATATGGTGAAATAGTTGCAAATGAAATATTAAGATGGGCTGACAAAGATTTATATAAACAAACAAGAACATATTCCAAATACACAATTTTACAGGATGATAAGTATTGGAAGCCAACACCACCTGATTATATGGAGGGTATAGAGCCTCATTGGAATAAAATAAGGCCAATGGTAATAACATCTCTTGGAATCTTTGACCCACCCCCTCCACTTAAAATAGATATGACAAAGGGTAGTAGATTCTATGATGAACTAATTGAAGTTTATAGATTAGGAGAGCAAGTTACAGAGGATAATAATGATAGTGAAGAAGCAAAAATAGCTGCTTTTTGGGATTGTAATCCATATGTTTCTTATCATAAAGGTCATGCTATGTTTGCAATTAAAAAAATTACTCCTGGTGGTCATTGGATCGGTATAACAAAAATTGCAACTGAATTAGCAAATGATAGTTTTGATGAGGCAATCAATTCCTATTTACAAGTATCAATTGCTTTGTTTGATGGATTTATTTCTTGCTGGGATACTAAGTGGAATACATTGGTAGTAAGACCAGAGACATTAATAAACAAATACCTAGATGAAGAATGGTTGCCAAAACTTCAGACTCCACCTTTTCCTGAATATACTTCTGGTCATTCTGTTATTTCAAAAGCCTCTGCAGTTGTGTTAACTAAGATTTATGGAGACAATTTTAGATTTGATGATACGACTGAAGTAAAATATGGTTTGCCAATAAGGTCATTTAATTCTTTTATGGAAGCTGCAGATGAAGCTGCTATATCAAGACTTTATGGAGGGATTCACTACAGAATGGCTATAGACCATGGTATTGATCAAGGAGAGAAAATTGGAAAATATATTTCTGCAAATCTAAACTCACTTATTAGTAATCAGGAAGTTGTTCAGAATTAAATTATAATCTATTTTCTAATAAACTTTAAATTAAAAGAATAGTTTATCGCTATATTCCAATCAAATATTTACTTGAGTATAAGGTACACGATTAACTACACTTAATTGTGATAATTAAAACCTATTAAAAAATAGTTGTTTTATATTTGGTGAGTAAAAACTTAGAGTTAGTTCAATAGCTTAAGCTAACTTAACGTTAGTAGCTTGAACACCTCTTTGCCCTTCTTCCTCTTCATATTCTACTTTATCACCTTCTTTAATTTCAACTCCGTTTAAAGAGTTAATGTGAATGAAACAATCTTTTTCTGTCTCATCATTAGTGATAAATCCGAATCCTTTTGAATTGTTGAAAAACTTAACAGTACCTTGCATAATTAGAATTTATATTATAATTGTGCAAATATAACTTAATATTTCAAAAGACAACTTTTTACAGGAATTTCTTTCTTATTAATTAAATCTATGGTTTTACCAGAAAATAGCATATAAGAAAGATGTAATCATTAAGATTGAAAAAGCAGCTATATTAAAAGTAGGGCTTGTAGAGAAAAGTTTATTGGAAAGATTAATGCCCTTTGAATCAATTTTATTTCCTTCAAAATAACTAATACTAGCAATGATTAATATGGTAGCAATACAAGTTATCATCATTTGATTCATAAAAGGGAGATCAATGAAAATTGAAGCATCACTCCAGCCTTTTGGTGCTACTTTTAAATACATTGCTATTGGAATAGATAAGATGGCACCCCAAATGGCAGCATTATTAGTAGACTTTTTATAAAATAGACCCATTAAAAATACCGCTAAAATACCTGGGCTTACTACGCCTGTATATTCTTGAATAAATTGAAATACTTGACCTAAGCTTCCTAATTGCGGGGCAATAAACATTGCTATAAGTAAAGCGGCAATAACGGTAATTCTTCCAACTTTAACCATTGTTTTGTCATCAGCACTTTTATTAAAGTGTGATTTATATATATCCATTGTAAAGATTGTAGAAGTGGAGTTTAACATTGATGCTAATGAAGATACAATTGCAGCAGCTAATGCAGCCAGAATTAATCCTTTAACACCAACAGGAATAAAGTTTTTAATAAGCCATGGTGCTGCATTATCATTAGCAAAATTTCCTGCAGTTCCAATAAATCCAGGATCAACCGAAGCAGAGGTTAAAGCTCCTGAATCATCTAGATTCATTACATATGCAATAATACCAGGCAGTACAACTATAATTGGAATAATAAGTTTTAAAAATGCTGCGAAAGCAATTCCTTTTTGACCTTCAGCTAGACTTTTTGCAGCAAGTGTTCTTTGGATTATATATTGATTAAACCCCCAGTAATATAGATTAGCTACCCACATTCCTCCAATTAAAACAGCCAATCCAGGAAGATCTAACCACGCATCACGACCATTGGGGGTAATAATTTCCCCCTTTGAAAGAATCATTGAAAACCTTTCAGGTGCTTTTTCATATACATAACTTAAGCCATCTATAAAACTTCCTGAGTCTGTTACATTTGATAAGGCAAAATATGTCATTAGTAGCCCTCCAAAAATTAAAATTATCACCTGTATAACATCAGTCCAAGCTACTGCTGCCAATCCACCCCATAAAGAGTATGCAGCTGCAAATAGCCCTAGTCCAATTATACTATTAAGAAGTATGCCTCCATCACCAACTCCAATTATTGTATCTAGTGCTTTACCACCTAGATATAGAACTGTTGTTAAATTAACAAATACGAATAAAGCAATCCAAAAAACTGCTAGTATAGTTTTAAGGTTAGCACTAAATCTTTTTTCAATAAACTCAGGAATAGTATAAAGTCCTTTTTCAATAAATATTGGTAAAAAATATTTTCCAACTACCAGTAAAGTAATAGCAGCCATCCATTCATAAGAAGCAATAGCTAATCCTAAAGCAAAACCAGATCCAGACATTCCAATAAACTGTTCTGCTGATATATTTGCTGCAATTAATGAAGCGCCTACAGCCCACCAAGGCAATGATTTGCTTGCAAGAAAGTAATCTTCGGCATTTTTTTGACGACCTCCTTTATCTCTAGAAACCCAAAGACCTATTCCTAAAATTGTGATAGCGTAAAGTCCAAAAATTAAGTAATCCAATAATTCAAAACTTCCTGACATATAATTTATTGTTGCGTAATATTATTGAATCGATTCGATATATACAAATATTAATAATGCTTAAATCAAAATTGTTTAATTTTATTTTTAAAATTTTATAAATGGAGTTAGATAAAATTGAGGAAAGAGAAATAATGCCTGGGTTTCATGGTAGAATTGTTAATGGAAATAATATAACATGGGCATTTTGGAATATTGATGAAGGTGCTGAGCTTCCTGAGCATACACATATTCATGAACAAATAATGCATGTAATAAATGGGAAAATTAAATTTACATTTGATGGTGAAACTTTAATTCATGGCCCAGGATCAATAGTTGTAATCCCATCAAATATGCCTCATTCAGGAGTAGCGTTAACTCAATGTAAAATTATGGATGTATTTACTCCAGTTAGAGAAGATTTATAATTATGAAGATTTCATTAGAAGGTAGAAAAGCGCTAGTAGGCGGAAGCAGTAAGGGAATTGGTTTTGGAATTGCAAAACAATTGGCAGAATCTGGAGCATCTGTTTGTCTTATGGCTAGAGACATAAATAAAATGAAAGAAATAGTTCAGAGTCTTCCATCAAATGATTTACAAGAACATTCTTACTTAGTAGTTGACTTTTCAGATTTCAATTCATTTAAAAATATTATTGAAGATTATTTAAATGAGAACCATATTGATATTCTAATAAATAATACTCAAGGTGTTCCTGCTGGAAATTCTCTTTCAAAATCTATTGATGATTATCAAAAAGCTTTTGATGTTTTATTTAAATGTGTTGTTCATACTTCATCTATAGCAATTAACAAAATGAAAGAAAAAGGATGGGGTAGAATTATAAATCTAACTTCTATTTCTGTTAAAGAGCCTTTAAATTATTTAGTTCTGTCAAATAGTATAAGAGCAGCTGTTGTAACCTGGGGGAAGAGTCTTTCAGTAGATCTTGCACCTTTTGGTGTTACAGTTAATAGCATTATAACTGGATTTATTGACACGGAACACTTAGCACATTTAAATGAACAAAAGTCAAAGAATATGAATATTCCTGTTTCTGAAATTCTAGATGGTATAAAAAAATCAATACCATCAAATCGTCTAGGAAAGCCATCTGAAATGGGAGAGTTAGCAACATTTATAGCCTCAGATAAAGCTTCTTATATTACTGGAACTGCAATCCCAATTGATGGTGGTTTTTTGAGGTCAATTTAAATTTCTATAATGAAAAAAGATATTAGAAGTTTCTCTGAAGAACAGCTATGTGATTTTTTTGTACAAAAAGGTCACAAATCTTTTAGGGGTCAACAGGTTTATGAGTGGCTGTGGAAAAAATCTGCAAATACTTTTGAAAATATGACTAATATCTCTTTGCCATTAAGAAAAATTCTTGATGATAATTTTGTTATAAATAATCTTTTAGTTGATAAGATTCAGAAAAGTAAAGATGGAACTATAAAAAATGCTGTTAAATTATTTGATGGACATATAGTAGAGTCAGTTTTAATTCCAAGTAATAATAGGACTACTGCATGTGTATCTTCTCAAGTTGGATGTAGCCTTGATTGTAAGTTTTGTGCTACATCAAAATTAAAAAGGATGAGAAACCTTAATCCCGATGAAATTTATGATCAAGTAGTAACAATTAATAATCAAAGTTTAAAGTATTTTAATAGATCACTATCAAATATTGTTTTTATGGGAATGGGTGAACCTTTAATGAATTATAATAACCTTATAAAATCTATAGATTTAATTTGCTCAAAAAAAGGACTTGGGATTTCTCAGAAAAGGGTAGTAGTTTCTACATCAGGGATTCCAAAAATGATTAAAAAATTATCAGATGAATCATTAAAAGTTAATTTAGCTGTATCACTTCACTCAGCAATAGAATCAGTCAGAAACAAAATCATGCCATTTACAAAAGATTTTCCATTAATTGAATTAAAAGAATCTCTCATCTACTGGTATAAAAAAACTAATAGAAGAATAACATTTGAATATATTGTTTGGAAAGGTATAAATGACAGTGTTGATGATATAGATTCGCTAATAAATTATTGTAAATCAGTTCCATCCAAAGTCAATCTAATTGAATATAATTCCATTGGTGATGAAAATTTTAAATCAGCCAGTCAAAACAATATTAATCTCTACAAGGATCTTCTAGAAAAGAATAAAATTACTGTTACAGTGAGGAGATCTAGAGGTCAGGATATTGATGCAGCTTGTGGTCAGTTGGCAAATAAAGAAGTTAGCTTAAATTGAAGTAATCATTTTCTTTTACTTCTTGAAGCCAGAATTAATGCATTATATGCATTAACTATTTTTCCAGACTTAGAAATATCCTTAAAGGAAACTTTTTTGTTCTCTTTTATTCCATCAATTTCAAAATCTATACTTATCCCAGATTCTATGATTATTTCTTTTACTTTTTTCGCAGAAAGTTTAGGGAAATATGAAAAAATTAATGAGGCAACACCTGACGTGGCAGGGGCAGCCATTGAAGTTCCACTCTGAAACTCATATTTGTTTTCTGGTAGAGCAGAATAAATACTAACACCAGGAGCAAAGATATCTACATTTTTCTTTCCATAATTAGAGAAGGATCCTTTAATATTTTCGTCATAGTTGATTGATGATGCCCCAATATTAATAAATGTTTCGGAGAACTCATTATTTCCAAAATATTGATCATTAGGGTAATTATCATTCTTGTTTTGATCTAAGTCTTTTGATTCATTACCAGAAGCATGGACAATTAGAACATCTTTTTCTGAAGCATATCTAATTGCGTCAATAACCCATTCTGGATTTGATGAATAGTATTTTCCAAAACTTCCATTGATTACTTTTGCACCATTGTCAACAGCATAAATTATTGCCCTAGCTATATCCTTATCATATTCATCTCCATTAGAAACAGCACGAAGCGTCATTATTTTAACATGATTATTAATTCCATTATTTCCTAAAGAATTATTTCTTAACCCAGCTATAATTCCAGCTACATGTGTTCCATGGCTTTCAGCAGGCTTAATATTATTTACTTTATGATCTCCATAGTTTGTATCATTAATATCATATATGTTATCACTACTTTTTCTTCCATTAAAGTCAATGTTATAATGATACTTAGATTGCTCTTCAAAATACTCTATCCCCTCAATTAAATAATCTAGTGAGATATCTATTGAATAAAAATATGATAGGAATTCTTTCGCATTTAATATATCTTCTGATATTGATTCATCTTCAATACTATCTAATTCATCCGAGGAAAAATCTTCTTTATTTAAATATTTCGATATAATTTTTTTTGATTTTTTGACCCTCTCTACCATAAATTCCATTCTATTAAGGTTCTCTTTAGATTCTTTAATTTTTTTATTTATTTCTGATTTTGCGTCATCAAATTTTCTGTTATATATAACCTTATCTCTCAATAACCTTGTCATCTCTAGACTCTCATCATATGCATCTTCTAGATAATTCCAGCCATGAATATCATCAACATATCCATTATTATCATCATCAATTTTATTATTAGGAATTTCATCTTCATTTACCCAAATTAATCCTTGTAAATCTTCATGATATATGTCAATTCCAGTATCTATAACTGCTACTATAATAGTATCGGCTTTAAGCCCTTTCAGTAATTCGTTATAAGCCTTATCCACGCTCATTCCTGGAATTGAGTCATCTGATATATCAAGATTATACCAGTTTTGTCTTTCAGACAAAGAAGTTTCAAGTGACTTTTTATAGGAAGTCGCAGATATATAGTCATTAGTAAACTTTATCGACCCACATGAATAAAGCCCTAATGAAACGAAAAACAATAAATAGAAATTAAAAATTTTCAAAATCGCTACTGTTTTGATCTTCTATTATCAATAAAGCTTTTTATAAAATATAACAAAGCAATTGATGATGTTGCAATCATACCAATAACACGATATAATCCAATACCTCCTTGATCAATTGACTTAGGAAGTCTCATTCCAATAAGTGCAATAAGAATAATTATTGTCGCCAAAACAGCAAGATGAGCTATAAGTTTATTTCCTTCTTCTATTTTATTTGTACAGCCTAATAGTGAACCGCCTATTATTACTGGTATTAAGGCTGTTGTTGATGAAGTGTCAATATATCCCCATAACCCAAGAATGATAAGAGAAATTGAATTGATTAAGTTAGCTTTTGATGCATTCATAATTAAATTATATTTTCTTATTAATATTCTAAATATAGTAAACTATTTTTTTGTACAAAAAAAACTTCAAAAACCCTTATTATATAAAAAAAGTTTATAAATTTGCAGCGCGAAAAAAAACAAGAAAATTATACTGTTATGGCTAAAGAAACATTTGATAGATCAAAACCCCACTTGAATATTGGGACTATCGGACACGTTGACCACGGAAAAACTACTTTAACTGCAGCAATTACAAAGGTTTTAGCTGATGCTGGATTATCAGAAGCTAGAAGTTTTGATTCAATTGATAATGCACCAGAAGAGAAAGAACGTGGTATTACTATTAATACATCTCATGTAGAGTATCAAACTGCTAATCGTCACTACGCTCATGTTGACTGTCCAGGTCACGCCGATTATGTTAAAAACATGGTTACTGGTGCTGCCCAAATGGATGGTGCAATACTTGTTGTTGCGGCTACTGATGGACCAATGCCTCAAACTAGAGAGCATATACTTCTTGGAAGACAAGTTGGTGTTCCTAGAATTGTAGCATTTCTAAATAAAGCTGATATGGTTGATGACGCTGAATTGCTTGAGCTTGTTGAGATGGAAGTAAGAGATTTACTTTCTTTCTATGAATATGATGGAGATAATACTCCTGTTGTTCTTGGTTCTGCATTAGGAGCTTTAAATGGAGAAGCTAAATGGGTAGAAAGTGTTATGAAACTTATGGAAGAAGTTGATAGTTATATTGAACTTCCTAAAAGAGATACTGAAAAAGACTTTTTGATGCCTGTAGAGGATGTATTCTCTATTACAGGTAGAGGAACAGTTGCAACTGGTAGAATTGAGACTGGTGTTGCTAATACAGGTGATGAGATTGATATCATTGGTATGGGTGCTGAAAAACTTAAATCTACTGTTACTGGTGTTGAAATGTTTAGAAAAATTCTTGATAGAGGTGAAGCTGGAGATAATGTAGGTATTCTATTAAGAGGTATTGAAAAAACAGATATTAGTAGGGGAATGGTTATTTGTAAACCAGGTTCCGTTACACCTCATTCTAAATTTAAGGCTGAGGTATATATCTTGAAAAAAGAAGAAGGTGGTCGTCATACTCCATTCCACAACAATTATCGCCCTCAGTTCTATGTTAGAACTACAGATGTTACAGGTAATATTGTGCTTCCTGATGGTGTTGAGATGGTGATGCCTGGTGATAACTTAACAATTACTGTTGAGTTGATATCACCTATTGCGTTAAATTTAGGTCTAAGATTTGCTATTAGAGAAGGTGGAAGAACAGTTGGAGCAGGTCAAGTGACTGAAATTTTGGATTAATAAAACAAAGTTTAATTTACTCTAAGGTGTCATTCAATTTGATTGACGCCTTTTGTGTCAAATATAAACGGGTTTAGCTCAGTTGGTAGAGCACTGGTCTCCAAAACCAGGTGTCGGGAGTTCGAGTCTCTCAACCCGTGCACAAAAACAGGATGGGATCGATTATAAACTTTATTAAAAAGTCATTAACTGAACTGAGGGACAATGTTAAGTGGACTCCTCGTTCAGAACTTTTGAATTTATCAGGATTGGTAATTGTTTTTTCTGTGCTTTTTGCTTTAGCCATATGGGTAGCAGATTCTATTTTATCAAGAGTAATAAAAGTGTATTTTGATTTAATAAGTTAACTATGGTAAGCGTAACAGATAAAAAGTGGTATGTGATTAGAGCTGTAACAGGTCAAGAGGCTAAGGTTAAGAAATACATTACAACTGAGTTAGCTCGAGTTGGTCTTGATAGTCAAGTTGAAGATATACTAGTTCCCACTGAAAAGGTTATTCAAATTAGAAAAGGTAAAAAAGTTCAAAAAGAGAAAACATATTTTCCTGGTTATATTATGATTAAAGCTGATATTTCTGGTGAGATTCTTCATATTATCAGATCCATAACAAATGTTTTAGGGTTTTTAGGAGAGACTAAAGGTGGCGAACCGATCCCTCTTAGAACTTCTGAAGTTAATAGAATGCTTGGAAAAGTTGATGAGCTTGCAATATCTGGTGAACAGATTTCTATTCCTTTCAATATTGGAGAAAGCGTTAAAGTTATCGATGGTCCATTTAATGGTTTTACAGGATCAATTGATAATGTTAATGAAGAAAAAAGAAAACTTGAAGTCATGGTAAAAATATTTGGTAGAAAAACACCACTTGAATTAAGCTATATGCAAGTTGAAAAAATATAATTAAATATGGCAAAACAAATAGAAAAAGTATTAAAACTTCAAATTCGTGGAGGAGCAG
>Ga0206684_1000529_pt1 | contig 15178 bp, 20 predicted proteins | sample M210012015metaG_FD_155467 | JGI IMG/M metagenome (GOLD analysis project Ga0206684, IMG submission 155467) | Ammonia-oxidizing marine archaeal communities from Monterey Bay, California, United States - M2 100m 12015 | ecosystem: Environmental > Aquatic > Marine > Intertidal zone | place: USA...
AAACTAAAAGGTCTATTTCGCCTTCAGGAAAGTTTAGTTTCATATTGTCTACCATGGGTTTAGTTAATAAAACATCCCCATGAAACCTAAGAATGACTATTAAAAACTTCTTATTCATATTTAACTAATGTCCCTTGACACATGGCCTTACAGACTGCATTATGCGCGGCTCTAAACGATATACAAGGTTTATGGCAAATATTAAATCAGCGATAAAGAGAGCTAGGCAAAATGTTAAAAGGAACGCCTTAAAAAGCTCTCAGAGAGCTTCAACAAGAACTGCAGTAAAAGCTGTAGATAACGCTATTGAGGCTAAAGATAAAAACCTCGCGAAAGAAGCTTTTAATAAAGCTGAAAAAACTCTAGATTCAATGGCTAGTAAGAAAATTATTACTAAAAATAAAGCTTCTAGAACCAAATCTAGATTAAATAAGCGAATTAAAGCTCTTTAAGATATAACCAAGTTATTTCTATGAATTGCCTCTTCTTCAGAAGCATGTCCAAGGGTTTTATATAAGTCTTTAGAATTCAAACCTTTTATCTTCTTTAACTCTTCTGAGCTAAAGTTACTAAGTCCCTTAGCAAGTTCTTTGGAATCAGAACTGAGGCAAGTTATTAAATCACCTCGATTAAATTTCCCTTCAACCTCTGTGATCCCTACAGGAAGAACACTTTTCCCTTTTTTTGTTATAGCCTCAGAAGCTCCTTCATCTAAAATTAAAGCTCCGCACGAAGAACCAAATGACGATAACCATAATTTCCTAGATTGAAGTGTATCTTTTTTGCTAAGAAGAATTGTGCCCTCTTTCTTTCTCTCGTAAAGATTAATAAGGGTATCGGACTTTCTTCCATCAGCTACCCATGTCTTAGCACCAGAATTAACAGATATTTTGGCAGCTTCTAATTTTGTTTTCATTCCACCTCTTCCATGTATTCCTGCTGAAGCATTTAATTGATTTGATAAATCCGTATCTTTATCGTCTAAATCTATGGATTGAATTAACTTAGCTTCTTTATCTTTAGTAGGGTCATTAGAAAAGACTCCTTCTTGGTCAGTAAGCATAACAAAGTAATCAGCCCTAATTAAACCTACCAGAGCAGCACCCAACCTGTCATTATCACCAAAGGATATCTCTTCAATCGCAACGCAATCATTTTCATTAACGATAGGAATTACATTCAAGCTAAGGAGTGCTTCTATGGCGCTCTTAGCATTTAAGTATCTTACTCTGTTCGATATATCATCATGAGATATTAATACTTGAGCAGTTTTATAATTATGCTTATCAAATTCGCTTTGATATATCTGTATTAGACCTCTTTGGCCTACTGCTGCACATGCTTGCAATAAATGTAAAGAAGCGGGTCTCTCCTTCAAGCCCATTTCATGCATACCTTTAGCCACAGCTCCAGATGAGATAATAACTACGTCTTGATCTTTTTTACGCAAATAATCCACTTGATTAACTAGATCGTTAATAAAAGTGTTATTTATGCCTTCATTGTTCCCTGAAACAAGGCTGCTTCCAGCTTTCACAACCCATTTATTATTTTTATCCATCAGCGGACTCCAAATACCTTCCAATATTTCTCATAAGCTCTTTGGTACCTGTTCTTTGTGCTGCAGAGATAGAAGATACTTTTAACTTATCTTTATAATTTAATTCTAATTGTTTAACTAACTTATTTACCTCTTCTGTATCTATTAAATCTACTTTATTCAATGTTAGCCAAGCAATATTAGATTCTAGATCTTTATTATATTCTCTAACTTCTTTTATTAATTCCTCAACTTCTTTAATTACTTCTTCGTAATCTTTATCAAAGATATCTATTACAATCATTATGATTCTAGTTCTAGAAAGATGCTTTAAGAATTGTATTCCTAAACCAACCCCCTTAGATGCACCTGAGATTAAACCAGGGATGTCAGAAATTACGAAGCTAGATAAAGGTGAATAATCTACAACTCCTAGACTGGGATAAAGAGTAGTAAATTCATAATCTGCTATTTTAGGTTTAGCACTAGAAACGGCCTCAACTAATGATGATTTCCCTGCGTTTGGTTTACCAAGAAGTCCGATATCAGCTAGCAAGCGTAATTCAAGTTTTAAATTTTTAGTTAAACCAAGCTTCCCTTCAGTGGTTTTGGTAGGAGATCTGTTTGTTGAGCTTTTAAACTTTAAATTTCCTAACCCTCCTTCGCCACCCACGCAAATACATTGTTCTTCACCTTCAGAAGTAAGGTCAGCTATTTGAGTTTCAGAATCAAGATCGATAATGACAGTTCCGCAAGGTACTTCAATATAGAGATCTTTGCCATTTCCTCCTGTTTTATTCTGGCTACCTCCTCTTTTACCGTGCTCAGCCTCGAAAGACCTTTGATATCTAAATTTCGATAATGTATTAATATTATTGACAGCTTTTAAGAAAACACTGCCTCCCTTACCGCCATCCCCTCCGTCTGGACCGCCTTTAGGTATGTTCTTCAATCGCCTAAAACTCATACAGCCGTTGCCACCATTTCCAGCAGAAACGTCAATAGCTACTTCATCAATGAATTTCATTGAAACATTATAATTTTAATAAATGGGAAGGAAACTTAGACTGGATCTACGTTTACAAATTGCCTTAATTTAGGTCCTTTCTTAACAAAAGAAACTTTACCAGCAACTTTTGAATACAAAGTATGGTCTTTTCCACAACCAACGTTGTTTCCAGGATGAAATTTTGTTCCTCTTTGTCTAACGATAATTGCTCCAGGCTGTACTTCTTGACCACCAAAACTCTTTACTCCCAATCGCTTCGATTGAGAATCTCGTCCGTTACGACTACTTCCACCTGCTTTTTTATGTGCCATCTTATCGCCTCAACTAAATACTTATTGACTCTATCTGAACCTGGCTAAAATTTTGTCTATGGCCATAAGTCCTTCTATAGTCTTTCCTTCTTTTCATTTTGAAGACTTTTATTTTATCGTGTTTGCCATGAGAAATTAATTTAGCAGTGACTTTAGCATTTTCTACGTAAGGACTTCCTATCTTAGAATTCTCACCGTCTGAAATCATTAGAACTTTATCAAACTCTAAAATGCTTCCTTCTTCTCCAGAAACAAGCTCAATCTTAAGATTGTCTCCTTCTGATACTGTGTGTTGCTTTCCTCCGCTTTCTATTACGGCAAACATTTTTTTCTCCAAAACTAGGGAATTAAGGATGAGCACTATACGAAAAAGAAGGCTTAATCGCAATATAATTCCTTTAAAACACTTAGTTATTTTAGAATAGCAACTGCATGGAACTACTTTATAAAAATATTATAAAAAATGAACTTCTTCAATTAGAAGAAACATTAATTTCTTCAATAAGCTCTGACATCAACCTAGCTACCGAAGTGACTGGATACGTAGTTGATTCAGGTGGAAAAAGAATAAGGCCCGTTATATGCATTTTGGTCGCAAAAATGCTTAATTATAAGGGTTCTCAGCTTATTAAATTGGCAAGTTCTATAGAATTATTGCACACAGCAACTTTAATACATGACGATGTAGTTGATCAAAGCGCAACAAGAAGAGGGAAAGAAAGCATTCATTCAAAATGGGATAATGCTCATAGTGTCCTAGTAGGAGACTTTGTTTATTCTAAAGCATTCCAATTAATGGCAAGTTTAGATAATCAGGAAATTATAAGAATCTTGGCTGATTCAACTAATAGAATTTCTGAAGGGGAAGTTCTTCAGCTTTCTTTGAAGAAAAAAGAAGTACTTTCGAAAAAAAATTACTTCGAAATTATAGATAGAAAAACTGCTGAGCTGTTTAAGGCTTCAGCAATAACTGCAGCTACCCTAGCCTCCTGTGATCAAGACAAGCTTATTTCATTAACTAACTTCTCTGTCTCTTTAGGGATGAATTTCCAGATTAAAGATGACTTATTAGATTATTTTGGTGATGAAGAGTTAACTGGAAAGAAGATAGGAAAAGATTTTGAAGAAGGAAAATTTACTCTACCTTTAATAATTGCCCTCCCATTAATGTCTGAAGAAGACAGATCAATGACTTTAGAGACTTTATTTACTGAAAATAAGTGCGATTTCGACAATATCATAAATCTAATTAAAGATACTGGGGCAGTAGGAAAGGTTGAAGAGATATGTAATAAATTTTCTGAAACATGCTTCAAGGAATTAGAAAATTTCCCTGAATCTGACTACAAAACAGGACTAATTGACATTGTAGAGAATATCAACTCTAGGGTGACTTAAGATCTTGCCGGCCCTTTTAAGGTATCATATCCAACTTAAATCAAATAAAGACTAAAGATAAATGGCTTTTTCACCTAAAAATAATTACTCAAAAGAAGAATTATTAGATTGTGCTGATGGAAATCTATTTGGTCCAGAGAACGGAAAACTGCCTACTCCAAACATGCTTATGTTTGACAGGATTACTGAGATCTCTGATTCAAAAGGAAAATACAAAAAAGGCAAGATAATAGCAGAATTAGATGTAAACCCAGATCTGTGGTTTTTTGATTGCCATTTCAAAGGTGATCCAGTTATGCCTGGTTGCTTAGGCTTAGATGCTATGTGGCAATTGGTAGGATTCTATTTGTGTTGGTTAGGTAACCCTGGGAGAGGAAGAGCTTTAGGTGCATCAGAGGTAAAATTCTTTGGACAAGTCTTACCTACAGCAAAGAAAGTAACTTTAACAATAGATATGAAAAGAATATTGAACTTAGATTTAACGGTAGGAATAGGCGAAGGTTCAATGTTAGTGGATGATAGGGAAATCTATTCAGCCAAAGGCCTTAAAGTTGGACTTTTCCAAGATACTTCTGGTTTTTAATGATGAGAGAGATTGTTGTTACAGGTTACGGAATAGTTTCTAGTCTAGGAAATGATGTTGTAGCTGTAACTGAATCTCTTAAAAATTCAACTTCAGGAATAACAATAAATGAGGTTAATAAAGAACTGGGATTAAGAAGTTATATCTCTGGCTCTATAACTGACCTAGATCTTAAAGAAAAAATTGACAGAAAACTTTATAGATTTATGGGTGATGCAGCTGCTTATGCATATCTTAGTGCAAAAGAAGCTATAGATAATGCAAGTCTTTCTGATGAAGTTTTAAATGATTTCAGAACAGGTATTATTATGGGTTCAGGAGGTGCCTCTTCCGAAGATCAAATAGATTCAGCAGATATTCTTAGAACAAAAGGATTAAAAAGAATTGGCCCTTATAGAGTAACTAAAGCGATGGGAAGCACTGTATCAGCCTGCCTTGCCACTTCATTTGGAATAAAAGGTATTAATTATTCTATATCTTCTGCTTGCGCAACTAGTGCGCATTGTATTGGAGCTGGCATGGAGCAAATTCAATTAAACAAGCAAGATGTAATTATTGCAGGTGGAGGAGAAGCAGAGCATTGGGGCATGACAAGCTTGTTTGATGCCATGGGAGCACTTTCAACTAAATACAATGACACGCCAGAAAAGGCCTCAAGGGCTTTTGATCAAGATAGAGATGGTTTTGTTATTGCGGGTGGAGGAGGAGCAGTCATACTTGAAGAAAAACAACATGCTTTATCTAGAGGGGCAAAGATATATGCAGAATTAACAGGCTATGCAGCAACGTCAGATGGACAAGATATGGTTAGCCCTTCTGGAGAAGGAGGACAAAGATGCATGGAATTGGCCTGGGATATGTGTGGAAATAAAAAAGTAGATTATATAAATGCTCATGGCACAAGTACACCTGCTGGAGACATAACGGAACTTAATGCCATAAAGAATGTATTTGGTAACGAAATACCTATGATTAGTTCTACTAAATCTTTATCAGGTCACTCTCTTGGAGCAGCAGGCGTGCAAGAAGCCATATATAGCCTAATCATGTTAGAGCATGGATTTGTTACTGGGTCAGCAAATATAGAAAACATAGATGAAGAAGCAAAAAGCTTCCCAATAGTAAAAACAAATGAGTCTTTTAACTTAGAAAGGGTTTTAAGTAATAGTTTTGGTTTTGGCGGTACCAATGCAACACTAATTTTTGAGGAATCTATTTCCTAAAACGGTATATCGTCATCCGTTATTCCGCTTTCAGGTACATCCTCTGTTTGAGTATCTTGACTAGCATCCTCATACGAAGAATCTGAAGAACCCCTGCTATCAAGAAATTGCATATCTCTAGCAACAATCTCAGTAGTGTATCTTGTCTGACCATCTTGTTCCCATTTCCTAGTTTGAAGCTGTCCTTCAATATAAATCTTCGAACCTTTCTTGAGATATTCTCCAGCAATTTCAGCCAGTCTTCTCCATAAAACTACTCTATGCCACTCAGTTCTTTCTTGATCAGTTCCGGTCTCTTTATCTTTCCAAGAGTCAGAAGTAGCTAAACTTAATGTTGTTACTGCAGCCCCACCCGCCGTATATTTCACTTCAGGATCTTGTCCTAGATTTCCTACGAGAATTACTTTATTTATTCCACTTCTTGCCATATCGTTTTTTAGTTTAGTTAATCTTTGCAACTAGGATTATAATCACTTTTCAAAATTAAAGTTCCAAAATAATTAATTCTTTTAAAAATGAAGCACATAAAGGTAAGAGGTGCCAAGCAACATAATCTTAAAAATATAGATGTTGATTTACCTAGAGATAATCTTGTTGTAATTACAGGTCTTTCAGGTTCTGGGAAGTCTTCTCTAGCTTTTGATACTCTTTATGCAGAGGGACAAAGAAGATATGTAGAATCTTTATCTGCATACGCTAGACAATTTCTTTCCATGATGGAAAAACCAGACGTGGATCATATTGAAGGGCTTTCTCCAGCTATATCAATTGAACAAAAGACTACCTCTCACAACCCAAGATCGACCGTAGGAACTGTGACTGAAATATATGATTATTTAAGACTTCTGTTTGCTAGAGCAGGAACTCCGAAGTGTCCTGACCACAATATCTCTTTAGAAGGTCAAAGCTCTAACCAAATTTGTGACAAGATTCTGGAATTAGGTCCAGAAACAAGATTTATGATTCTTGCTCCCATGATAAAAGAGCAAAAAGGAGAACACCTGCATGTGTTTGAAGAATTGAAGGTTCAAGGATATGTCAGGATGCGCGTTAATGGGATAACAATTGATGTAGACGATATTCCTAAGCTAAATAAAAACAAAAAACACTCTATTGAAGCTGTGATAGATAGGCTGGTCATGCCAAAGAAGATTGATGATAATTTTCAACTTAGGCTTTCTGAATCAGTTGAAAATGCTCTAAACTTAGGGGAAGGAAGCCTTATTCTTTTCTTAATTGATGAAGAAGAAGATAGAGCTTTTAGCTCTAACATGGCTTGTACTAAATGCGGCTATAGCATTCCTGATTTAGAGCCAAGATTATTTACTTTTAACAATCCTGCTGGTGCTTGCTCTGGCTGTGAAGGTTTAGGAGTAAAGCCATATGTAGATGTTTTAAAAGTAATCCACGAGCCTACGGCCAGCTTGAGCGAAGGAGCTATTAGAGGTTGGGACATGAGTCATAAATATCATTTTCATTTATTAAAATGCCTTTCAAAGGAATATGAATTTTCTTTAGAGGAGCCTTTTGATAATTTTGATACCGAAACTAAAGATCTCATATTAAATGGAAGCAATGGCAAGCCAGTAAACTTTAGCTGGAGAACTAAGAGAGGAAGGTTGGTAGATAGAAGATTCCCTTTCGAAGGAGTTATAAACAATATTAACAGAAGATATAAAGAGACGGAATCGAACTATATTAGAGAGGATCTTTCAAAGCAAATTAGTGTCTCTGATTGCAAAGAATGCTCTGGGACAAGACTAAGAAAAGAAGCTAGAAATATCTTTATAAATGACACAAGTTTGCCTGAAATAACATCTTTTACAATTGACCAGGCATTTGAATTCTTCTCAAGGCTTAAATTAACAGGGTCAAAGAAAGAAATAGCTGACAGGATAACTAAAGAACTAAAGGAACGCTTAGAATTTCTTATTGATGTGGGCCTAAATTACTTAACTTTAGAAAGAAGTGCTGAAAGTCTTAGCGGAGGTGAAGCACAAAGAATAAGACTAGCTAGTCAAATTGGAGCGGGTTTAGTTGGAGTAACTTATATTCTTGATGAGCCATCAATAGGATTGCATCAAAGAGATAATGAGAAACTTCTTAAAACTCTTACTAAATTAAGAGATATGGGGAATTCTGTAATAGTTGTCGAACATGACCATGAAACAATGATGTATGCAGATCACATTGTGGATATTGGACCAGGCGCCGGTATCCATGGTGGTCAAGTTTGTGCTCAAGGAACAGCCGAGGAGATAGCAAAATCAGAAAATTCAATAACAGGTGAGTATCTATCAGGGAAGAGAGCCGTATCAATCCCAAAGAAAAGGAAAGAATATAATAAGAATAGATTAATAAAGCTTTCAAAGGCTAGTGGACATAACCTAAAAAAAGTTAATTTGGAATTACCTTTAGATTTATTTGTTTGCGTAACAGGTGTATCAGGTTCAGGAAAGTCTACTTTAATTAACCAAACCCTCCTTCCAGCTATCTCCAATGAAATCTCGCGAGCAGAAAGAAGAGACCCTAAACCTTTTAAAGACTTATCTGGAATAGACGATGTGGATAAAATTATAGAAATCAGTCAAAGCCCTATTGGGAGGACTCCTAGATCTAATCCAGCGACATACACTGGCTTATTTACGCCACTGAGAGAACTGTTCGCTGGCACTCAAGAATCTAGATCAAGAGGTTATAAGATTGGTCGATTTAGCTTTAACGTGAAAGGCGGAAGATGTGAATCTTGCCAAGGTGACGGCGTTCTAAAAGTTGAGATGCATTTTTTACCAGACGTTTACGTTAAATGTGATGTTTGTGATGGGCACAGATATAACCGAGAGACATTAGACATTAAATACAAGGGTAAAAACATATATGAAGTTTTAAGTATGACAGTAGAGGATTCTTTAGATTTCTTTGACTCAATACCTTCTATTAAAAAGAAATTAAGTACATTGCATGATGTAGGTTTGGGATACATAAAATTAGGTCAACAAGCCACTACTCTTTCGGGAGGAGAAGCCCAGAGGGTAAAGTTAGCTAAAGAATTGTCTAAAAGCCCTTCCAATCACACTCTGTATATTCTAGACGAGCCTACAACCGGCCTTCATGTTTATGATATTGAACTATTGCTGAAAGTGCTCAAAAGGTTAAGAGATAATGGTAACAGCGTTGTAGTAATTGAGCACAACATGGAAGTAATAAAATCTTCAGATTGGGTAATTGATTTAGGTCCTGAAGGGGGATCTGAAGGAGGACAAATAATTGCCCATGGAACCCCAGAACAAATTACAAAAATAAAAGGTTCTCACACAGGAAAACATTTAAAAAAAGAACTAAAGACTAGGAATTAGCTTCTTCTTGAGGAGCTTGTTCTTGCCTATCTACAAATTCTATTTGGGCTGAAGGTGCTTTATCGCCATTTCTTAAGCCGCTTTTGATAACTCTTAGATAGCCACCCGGTCTATTTTTATAGCGAGGGCCTAGCTCATCAAAGAGTTTGGCTACAGCTTCTTTAGATCTTAATTTCGAGTACGCTAATCTTTGATTGGCTACTGTATTTTCTTTTGCCAAAGTGACTAAAGGCTCTAAGAATCCTCTAATCTCTTTTGCTTTAGCAAGAGTGGTTCTAACAGATTCATGCTCTATTATCGATATTGCTAAACCCTTCTTTAAAGAATTTCTTTGAGGGCTATTTCTATTTAATTTTCTGCCCGTCTTTCTGTGTCTCATATCTCTATTTAATTAGTTTCAGGTGGCCAATTATCTAAGATCAAACCCAAAGATAAACCTCTTGAAAGTAAAACCTCTTTAATTTCATTCAATGATTTCTTACCTAAATTAGGTGTTCTTAGTAGATCAGATTCCATTCTAGTAACTAAATCGCCTATGTAATGTATATTTTCTGCTTTTAGGCAATTAGCTGACCTAACGGTTAACTCTAATTCATCAACTGGTCTTAACATAATAGGATCAATTTTTGCTTCTTCTTTTTCTTCAATAACCTCTTCTAATCTCCCTAATTCAGCAAAAGCAGATAACTGGTGTTGAAGTATTGTCGCAGAGATTCTTAAGATTTCTTCAGCATCTAAAGTACCGTCAGTATCCATATCTACTGTAAGTCTGTCTAAGTTAGTTCTTTGCTCTACTCTTGCATTATCCACTTGATAAGTTACTCTTTTTATTGGTGAATAAGTGGCATCAAGTCTTAAAAGACCGGTTTCTTGTCCTTCATCTTCAGACAAGGCTTTAACTGGAACAAAGCCCCTCCCTCTAGTGACACGCAAAGTCATACTTAAAGAGCCTTCTTCATTTAAGGTAGCTATGTGATGTTCTGGGTTCACTACCTCTACTCCATTAGGTAGCTCAATATCCGCAGCCGTCACAGTTCCGCTTCCAGACTTAGTGACAGTTAGCTCAGCATCTTCAACTTCTGTTAGTCTTACCGATAAATCTTTTAGATTTAGAAGAATATCAATAACATCTTCTTGGACACCTTCAATAGTACTGTACTCATGAAGTACGCCATCAATTTTTACTTCAGATACTGCTGTTCCAGGCATTGAAGATAATATAATTCTTCTTAGTGCATTTCCTAAAGTATGCCCAAAACCTTGCTCTAGAGGCTCAAGGACTATCTTAGATCTGTTAGGACCAGATTCTTCAACAACTATTTCAGTTGGAGTTAAAAAGTCTTTAATAATGTCATAATTATCTGTCATATTTTTTTCCTCTATATTATTTTGAATAAAGCTCAATGATTAAATTCTCATTGATGTCTGTATCAAGTGAATCTCTTTCAGGTATGGCTTTGTAAGTTCCAGAAAAGAGTCCTTCATTAACGTCAACCCAATCGCATTCTTCTCTGTTTTTTGCAATTTCTAATGACTGCTTAACCCTGCTCTGAGACTGGGCTTTATTAGACAAAGATATATTGTCACCTGCATTTAATTGATAACTGGGTATATTAACTTTCTTATCGTTTACTAAGATAGCTTTGTGACTAACCAGTTGCCTGGCTTCTGCTCTAGTAGAAGCAAATCCCATTCTGTAAACAACATTATCTAGTCTACTTTCTAACATTTGTAATAAGTTGTCACCGGTTACACCTTTTTTCCTAGCTGCTTGTTTGTAATAAGTCTTAAACTGCTTCTCCATTACACCGTAAATCCTTCTAACCTTTTGTTTTTCTCTTAATTGAACTCCATAATCTGAGATTCTCGGACGTCTAGTTCTTCCATGTTGCCCAGGCACTGTTTCAGACTTGCATTTCGAGTCATGAGACCTAATGCCACTTTTCAATAATAAATCTCTTCCTTCTCTTCTAGAAAGTTTACATTTTGGTCCTATATATCTAGCCACTTAAACTCTCCTTCTTTTTGATGGTCTACATCCATTATGAGGTATTGGAGTGACATCAGTTATCTTAGTTATTTTAAAGCCTTTTGAATTTAAACCTCTTATAGCAGACTCTCTTCCTGAACCAGGACCTCTTACTTGTATCTCTAAACTTTCTAAACCAGCCATTTTTACTTTATCTCCAACAGCTTCTGCTGCTTTCTGCGCCGCAAAAGGCGTACTTTTTCTAGAGCCTCTAAATCCTTGAGCTCCTGAGCTGGATTGAGCAATAGCATTACCTTGTTTGTCAGTAATACTTATTAACGTATTGTTAAATGAAGCGTGTATATGAGCTATTCCTTCACTTACTCTTTTTTTATTTGCTTTCTTCGTAACCATACTTTTACCTTCTTATAGGACGTTTTGGTCCTTTTCTTGTTCTTGCATTATTTTTTGTCTTTTGGCCTCTTACAGGCAAGTGTCTTCTATGCCTAATACCTCTATTAGTGCCTAAATCTTGTAATCTCTTTATATTTGTAGCAACTTCTCTTCTTAGGTCTCCTTCTACTAAAAGATCACCTATCTCTGTTCTTATTAATTCCAATTGATCTTCACTTAAATCTGAAATCTTTGTTGATGGATCTACTCCTATCTTTAGACATATGTTCTTCGCTCTTGTTTTCCCAATACCATAAACATAAGTTAAAGAAACTTCTGCATGCTTATTGTCTGGAATATTTATACCTGCTACACGAGCCATTTTTCTCTCCTTTATCCTTGCCTTTGTTTGTGTCTTGGTTCAGTAGGACAGATCACATAAAGCGTTCCCTTTCTCTTAACTATTTTGCAATTTCTGCAAATCTTTTTTACTGAAGCTCTAACTTTCATAATTTATCTACCACCTAATGGGTTATTGCCATAACCCTTTAAATTTGCTTTCTTTAGCAATGATTCATATTGATGAGACATTAAATGCGATTGAACCTGGGCCATAAAGTCCATTACGACGACTACAGCAATTAACAATGAAGTTCCTCCAAGATAAAAGGGGACATTGGCTGAAACAATTAAGAACTGCGGCATTAAACAAACAAGAATAAGGTAACCTGATCCCCAAACAGTTAATCTTGTCATAACACTGTCAATATAATCAGCCGTATTCTCTCCTGGTCTTATTCCAGGCATGTAAGCCCCTGACCTTCTTAGATTCTCAGAAATTTCTTTAGGATCAAACTGTAGAGCTGTATAAAAGAAACAAAAGAAAGCTATAAGAGCAGAAAATAAAATTACATATAAAGGTTGGCCAGGTCCTAGAGCTAGGGCTATCTCTTGAAGCCATTCAAATCCTTCACCTTGTCCAAACCATGTCGAAGCTGAAGCAGGAAATAAAAGTAAACTACTGGCAAATATAGCAGGAATAACTCCAGCTTGGTTGATCTTCATAGGAAGATATGAAGCTTGGCCTTGAACCATCTTTCTTCCTTGTTGTCTTTTGGCATAATTTACCGTAATCCTTCTTTGGCCTCTTTCTATCCATACTATAAAAGCTATTGCAGCAACAGCTACTAAGGCAATTGAAAGAAGCATGATTAGATTAATATCGCCTTGTCTTGCTCCTTCAAAAGCCTGACCTACGGCTCTAGGAAGTCCCGCCACAATACTAGAAAAGATTATTATCGAAATACCATTTCCTATGCCTTTTTCTGTTACTAGCTCTCCTAACCACATAAGAAATACTGTTCCAGATACTAATGAAGTTACGGCCACAATTTGAAACATTAAACCAGGGTCAAGAGCTAATCCTTGATTTTGCAATCCAAGGGCAAGCCCACTGGCTTGGATTAATGCTAAAAGCACTGTCCCATAGCGAACATAAGAAGTTCTTAGCCTTCTACCTTCTTCACCCTCTTCCCTAAACCTCTTCTTCAAAGAAGGTGTCGTACCTTCAAGAAGGCTCATTATGATGGAAGCAGTTATGTAAGGCATTATGTTTAAAGCCATAATACTCATTCTTTCTAGGGCACCTCCAGAAAACATATTGAACAGATCTAGTAATGTTCCTTGATTCTGCTGGAATATATTAGCTAACTTATCAGGGTCTATACCTGGAATAGGAATATGAGTTCCCATTCTATAAATAATCACAGCCATAAGAACAAACCTAAGTCTCTTCCATAATTCTGAAAGACCTTTATTTTGACCTAAAGCTGATGGATTAACTGCCATATCTATTCTTCTACTGAACCCCCGGCATCTTCAATTGCTTTCTTGACTGAAAGAGAAGTGTTAATCCCCTTAAGATTCATCTTCGAACATTTATCAGTATCAAGGAATACTTTAACCTTCTTGGTAGAGTTTTTTATTAAATCAGCATTCATCAAAGATTCTATACTTACATCTGAAATCCCTGATTGGACTAATGTGCTTAATCTAAGTTGTTCAGTATTATTATTAGTTCTAGAGCTGAATCCATATTTAGGTACTCTCTTTTGAAGAGGCATTTGTCCCCCCTCAAAGCCCACTCTGACTCTACCTCCAGATCTAGATTTAAGTCCTTTATGTCCTTTACCACTAGTTTTGCCAGATCCGCTCCCAGTACCTCGACCAACTCTTTTACTGACCTTAATTCTTTTTGGGTTTGGTTTTAGTGCATTTAGTTTCATTTCAGTTATCCGATTTAATTTACTTCTAATAAATGTATAGCTTTATTTATCATGCCTCTATTCTCAGGAGTATCTTTTACAGAAACTTCTTGTCCTAATTTAGACAGCCCTAAACCTCTAACGCTTTGTCTTTGATAATCTTTTGAACCAATCAAACTCTTTTTTAACTTTATTGTTAGTACTTTTTCAACCATCTCTTAACCTCTACCAAGCCTTTTAGCTACTCGAGCAGGAGACTCCATATCTCTCAAAGCTTTTAAAGTAGCTCTTACTACATTAACGGGAGTGGTTGATCCATAACACTTAGCCAACACATCTTTAACTCCGGCTAGCTCTAGAACTGCTCTCATTGCTCCTCCTGCTATAATCCCAGTTCCTGGTGCAGCTGGTTTCATAAAAATTACAGAAGCTCCGTATTTAGTCTTAATTGGATACTGAATAGTATTTCCTTTTAACTCTATGTCGAACATGTTCCTTCTTGCATGGTCTAAAGCTTTTTGAATAGCTATGGGGACTTCTCTTGCCTTTCCTCTACCGAAACCAATCCTTCCGTTTCCATCTCCAACTACAGTTACTGCAGTAAAACCAAATATCCTTCCGCCTTTGACTACTTTCGCTACTCTATTAACTTGGACTAGTTTTTCTTCTAAAACTTCTGAACCTAAAGTATCTGTTGCCATATTCATATTCATAATTTTTCCTAAAAAGAAAGGCCTGCTTCTCTAGCTGCTTCAGCAAGAGCCTTTACCCGTCCATGATATTTATAACCAGACCTATCAAAAGAAACTTTATCTATACCTTTTTCTATAGCTCTTTCCGCAATAACCTTCCCTATTCGAGAAGCTGCCTCTATATTGCCATTATTATCAGATTTTAAATCTAATTCAGCAGTTGAAGCTGAAACAAGAATTTCTGAACCTTTGCTAATTATAATTTGAGCATAAATGTGAGAATTAGATCTAAATACTGTCAGTCTGTTATTCTTAGTTAATGCTATCTTAGATCTAGTCTTTAGAGCTCTTTTCTGTCTTTTAACGCTTTTTATTGCCATGTCTATGCTTTCTTAGATTCTTTCCTAATAATTCTTTCGTCTGAATACTTAACCCCTTTT
>Ga0206684_1000531_pt1 | contig 15160 bp, 13 predicted proteins | sample M210012015metaG_FD_155467 | JGI IMG/M metagenome (GOLD analysis project Ga0206684, IMG submission 155467) | Ammonia-oxidizing marine archaeal communities from Monterey Bay, California, United States - M2 100m 12015 | ecosystem: Environmental > Aquatic > Marine > Intertidal zone | place: USA...
AAAGCCATCTAGACGGGAAGTCTTATTTTGCGGCAGTTTCATAGGCGCCGAATTTAGAGGAGTTTAATGTGCGAAAGATAAATTTATATTTAATTTTCAGAGGAGGAAATAAGAAAAAACAAAAGTGAAGTTATCCATATTCAGTTAAAGGAATAATCATCTGCCAACTCATCTATGATGGGCCCAACAATTCTGCAGGGTCTACACAAGGGTGCCCATAGATCAACAATAACTAAACCTATAGTATTTGACACGTCAGTTTTCCAGTTTTGATCTCTAAATGATTCTATATTTTCTGACATTTAAAGCTCCTTTTCTTTATTAGATGCAAATAAAGAATTTTGGTTACACACTAATTTTAAAATGGCCAAAAAATAGGAATAAAAATAATAGCCATGGCAAAAAGGGTTAATGCTAAAGGCAACCCAACCTTGATATAATCAGAAAATTTATATCCACCGGGACCATAGACCATGAGGTTGGTCTGATATCCAACCGGTGTAATAAATGATGCAGAGGCGGCAAAACAAACAGCAAAAATAAATGGGCGCGCATCCATTCCTAATTGGGCTGTAACCACCATAACGATGGGCGTCATGATAATGGCTGTGGCCGCATTAGAAGATACTTCTGTCAATACCATGGTAATAAAATAAATTAGTGCTAATAATAAATAGGGCTGCCATTCAATGGATGCGGATAGAACAATCGTTGAAATAGATGAGCCTATCCAAGCGGCAGTGCCAGTTGATTGTATCACCAAACCAAGGGGAAGAAGTGCAGCAATCAATATGATCACTTGCCAATTAATGGATTGATAGACTTCATTAGCAGTAATAACCCGTAAGACTAACAAAATAACAGTCCCAATTAATGCCCCTTTTAAAATGGGGAAAATTCCAAGTGCCGCCAATAGAACCGCTATCGCCAACACTATAATACTCATCCACCAAAAACGAGCTTTTTTAAGTTTTTGATCCAATTCTCCCAATAAAATGAATTTCCCTCCTTCCGCAAGTTCATTGAGTTTTTCCCGTGTTCCATACACTAAGAGTGTGTCGTATGATTTTAACACTACATGAGCAATTTTTTTTCTGATAATGGATCCTTCCCTGCGAATAGCCAAAATGAAAGAGCCAAATCGACGACGAAAATTAGATTCCATTAATGATTGACCCACCAAATCTGATTTTTCAGAAACCATACATTCCATTAATATATTGTCTTTCTGTTCCAGTTCTTTCTGGGTCAATTTTTCATCCGTAAGGAGGGTAATTTTTTCTACTTCCTTTATTCTTAAAAAACTTTCAACAGATCCTTTCACAAAAAGGATATCTCCTTCTTTTAAAATCTGGCGACTAATGTTTTGGGAAATCAAATGACCATCTCGTTGAATATCTAAAATCATCACATCGTAATTTTGGTTAATTTGACGATCTTTACACGTTGAGCCAACCAATGGTGAATCTGCCGTTATTTTAATCTCCGTTAAATATCCTGCCAAATGATAACTCTGAGTCAAACTGGATGTTACGGTCCGTGATGGAAGAAGACGAGGTGCAACCCATAAAATATATATCAATCCAACGAAAAGACTAATAGAGCCATATTTTGCAAATTCAAACATCCCCAAAGAAACAGTACCGCCACTATCTAAATAAATTGAATTCACTAATAAGTTTGTTGATGTACCAACCAAAGTCAACGAACCACCCAGAATGGCTGCATAGCTCAATGGAATTAATAATTTTGAAGGACTCATATGATATTGGTGTGCCAACCGCATCGTAACGGGCATGAATATGCCCACAATGGCTGTATTATTCACCAAAGCGCTGGCTATTGCGATAGTAAGCAAATAAACTGCCAACCCTAATGACTGAGATATGGATGCGAGTTTATTGATTTTCACAACCAAATATTCAAGGATATGCGTTTTCTGTAACGCATGGCTCAGTGTAAACAAAAGCGCAATTGTAATGACCGCGGGGTTGGATAATCCGGATATGGCTTCTTCAGGTGTTAAAAAACCAAACCCAAACAGGATACTCAAAATGAGTAAAGCGGTGATGTCCAAACTGAAAGTTTCTGTAACAAACAGGATAAAAGCCAATCCAATGATGGCCAGGACAAATGCAATTTCAAATGTCATATAATTTTGGTTAATTCAATTGGTTCAAGTCCAAATACTACATTTGGACTTCATCAATCTGTTCTGGATCCAGATATCCTTCCGCGTATTGAAGGTATATTTTTTCTTTTACAAATATATCAAATAGGTCCACATCTATATGGGCATCATTTTTCATAAATCCCAAAATGCGCATTGCCTGACTCAATGTTTTTCCTTTTTTATAAGGACGATCTCTTGCGGTCAATGCTTCAAAAATATCCGCAATCGCCATGATCCGTGCCTGTACAGTCATTTCATCTTTTATTAATCCTTTTGGATAACCAGTTCCATCCAGTTTTTCGTGGTGACCGCCAGCAAACTCAGGTACATTTTTTAAATGTTTTGGATAAGGTAATTCTTCCAACATATTGATGGTGACTACAATATGGTCATTAATCACTTTTCGTTCTTCCGGCGTCAAGGTTCCTCGTGGAATCGTTAAATTATATATTTCGTCTTCTGATAGAAAATTTTCCATTTTCCCATTGGGTTTCCAACGGTAATTCGCAATTTGATGCACACGATCCTTTTTATCTCCAGACATAAATTCACCGCCCACATTGGATTCTTGTACAAATTCCAAATCATTTTTCAAGATTCGAACTGTTTTCCGATATTCTCTTTGTAGTGCCTTTATCTTATCCAATTTTTCTTCCAATGAAAGCGATTCATTCCGTTCAATCTTGAGTTCTTTTTTTAATCGTTTGATTTCTACATCTCGTTTTATAACACCAAACCGTGTTTCCACTTCATGCACCCGGTCATAAATCGTTTCCAGTTTGGTACTTTTATCCACGACGAATTCCGGTGTCGCTACTTTACCACAATCATGTAGCCACGCAGCAATTTTCAACTCATACATTTCCTTTTCATTGAAGGCTATATCAGCAAAAGGCCCATCTTTCGTTTCTTGCACTGCATTTGCCAATAGCATCGTAATCTCCGGAACACGAGCACAATGGCCGCCTGTATAGGGAGATTTAGCATCAATGGCAGATGCGATAAGTTTTATAAAGGATTCAAACAAATTTTCTAAATCCTTAATCAAATTTTTATTGGTGATAGCCACCGCTGCCTGACTGGCTAATGCTTCCACCATTGTTTGAATATCAGATTTAAAAGAAATAATTGTATTTGATTTGGGTTTTTGGGCGTTCAAAAGCTGAAGCACACCAATTATTTCATCTTCGTGATTTTTAAGGGGTACCGTTAAAAATGATTGAGAATGGTATCCGGTTTTTTCGTCAAACATTTTTGTTCCGGAAAAATCAAACCCTTTGGCCTTGTAGGCATCTTTAATATTCACTGTTTCGCCCGTCAGTCCAACATATGCTGCTATCATGGAATTATTGGGCTCCCCGTCATCTGTGTATAATTTCACGGGATAAAATGGAATTTCTTTTCCAGATGTACCCCCCATATGAAAATCCAGTGAATCCGTCATTAAGATTTCAAATCGTAAACAGTTATCATCGTTCATCATGTATAAGGTTCCACCGTCCGAATTGGCAATCCGTTTGGCCTCCAGAAGAATCATCTCCAGAAGTTTGTTCATATCCTTCTCTTTGGACAGGGCCAAACCGATGCCTGCTAAATTACTGATTTGCTTTTCTAAATCAGTAATATAGGCTTTGACAGCATCGGGCGCTTCGGCTAGATACTTGGATACTGTCGTCATTGAGTATTGGGGATGTTTTGCCATGAAACTTTGTTGTTTAGTAAAGAGTGAAAACTTACAGAAATTCACAACATTGAACAACTATATAGATGAGGGATTTATTTAATGAATTCTCTAATTTTATGGATGACTGATAACCATAAATTCTTCGATTATACCTCCATAGGAAAACTCAATGTTAATGAACTGTTTGAAACAGGACAAACAACACTGGATTCCAGCGACAAAAAAACTATTCATCGGTTTCTAGAGGTAGGGCATTCCCCGATAGTCAACAAGTTGATTTATAAAGAAGAAAAAGTTGATGAGTGGTTTAGCCTCCTTCATCAACTCATTCTTCAATCAAATTTTAATGTATATGCTTTGCTTAAACAGCGCGCGGAACGATTTGGAGATAAACCATTATTTCAGACCATTTCAGCTAATAATATTGCATCTACATCTTATAATGATGTTTGGAAATTAGTCCAATCCATTGGTTCATATTTTCAATCAAATTTGGGAAAAGATGACACCATCGGAATCCTAACACCAAATCATCTCAATGGCATTATACTTGATTTGGCTTGCCTCGCTTATCATATTCGAATCGTTCCAATCCCCATGAATTTATCCTCGGACCACTTGAATTATGTGTTGGATCATGCTGAAATAACGCATTTGTTTATAGGAAGTGACAGGGCCCGAGAGTCACTAAAGGATGCAAAACGCAGTCCTTCTGAATTCAATGCCGTCCAAATTAATAACACGGAGGAATGGAATGGATTTCTCGCGAAATGCCGCCAATCCAAAATCATGAATCCACCAACTAAAAACCTACAATCCTTGACTACAGTCATGTATACATCTGGCACCACGGATAATCCGAAAGGCATTATTTTTAATCAGGAAAATATCATTACAAAACGGTTTGCACGGGCATTGGCTCTTCCTGAGATTGGCTCAAACGACTCATTCCTTTGTTATCTCCCACTCTACCACACTTTTGGCCGATGGTTTGAAATGATGGGATCTATCTTCTGGGGCGCCACTTATACATTCACCCAGTCTACATCTTTTAAAAATTTACTTCATGATTTGAAAGTGTCAAAACCATCTGTATTTATATCAATCCCCAAACGATGGATTCAAATTCAGGAACATGTGGCTGCATCTATCTCCATTGAAAAATCGGAAGAAAAAGCTATTCAAAAAGTGTCCCGTTCAATTACAGGTGGAAACTTAAAATGGGGACTTTCAGCCGCAGGATTTCTCGACCCTGATATATTTAAATTTTTCCACGAAAATGATATCACTTTATTAAGCGGTTATGGCATGACTGAAGGGACTGGTGGAATAACCATGACACCCCCAGAGGATTATGTGCCAAATTCCGTTGGGAAATCTCTACCTGGAATTGATCTGAAATTGGCAGAGGATAATGAATTACTTATAAAAGGCCCCTATGTTTCTCCTGGTTATTATAAGAATGAAATAAAAGGATCATATATGGATGGATGGTTTCATACCGGCGATATTTTCAAATATAAAAAAGGGCATTACTTCATTATTGATCGTAAAAAAGAAATTTATAAAAACAGCCGCGGCCAAACTATTTCACCACAAAAAATAGAAAACCTATTTCAGGATTTTGAAGCAATCCGATCAGTCTTTTTAGTGGGTGATGGAAAAGAATTCAATACAATTCTCCTGTATCCGGAACCGAAAAATGATGCAGTAGATCAAAATATAATGTCTTCTGAAGAGATTCGAATCTATTTTAGTTCTTTGGTTTTTTCTGTAAATACATTTTTACCTCCCTATGAGCGAATCGTGAATTATGCCATCATACCCAGGGACTTCGATCACGACAATAATGAACTCACGTTGAAGAATACTTTTAAACGAAAAAATGTATTAGAAAATTTTACTGATATTATTGAACCGATGTATGAAAAGAATTATATCAGCCTCATCCGAGGAGATTATGAAGTGAAAATCCCGAACTGGCTCCTACGGGAAAAACGCCTGACCCGGGGAGATATTCGTTGGGATGGAAAAACAATCCGCGAATATGGATTAGAAGAAGGCTTACCGCTTAAATGGACCAAATCAGCATTAATAATTGGAGATTATGTTTACCATATAAATGGCACCACAATCAATGTTGAAAAACTACTCAGAGATCCCGTTTTATGGTTGGGAAATAAGTCATTAGTAGACTTTGTGGGAGAAGTTGCATTTCGGGTGATTTCTTTTGAACCATACCATACCCTTTCGGTAAATCAAACGCGACTTCCTTATCAGACATTCAAATATTCACTAAAAGATGCGCCCAAATATCCAGAGGGAAATTTATCCTTATCTACCCTTCATTTGGCTGTACACAACCTTTTACAGAAGGACCGTCAACACGTTAAATCTGCATTGAACTATTTTAAACATAAATTGGATTCCCCAAAATATCAATCCATAATCCAGGATCAGTTATTACGGCTTCAAGTCCACCCTGATTCCGGCATTTGGATAAAATCTTTTGAAATGCTTATGCCTCATCTTTCGGGAGAAATGTTTATTAACTTATATCGGAAATCCATTCTTGCAAATCAATGTGATTCCTTAACTACTTTGGATCCGGGCCTGATACAGGAAAACCATTTTCAATCTATATTAGAATTATTGACTGAGTTTAGACAATCAAAAAAAATACGGATAAAAGATAAAAAAGTCGGTGAAATGTTAATCAATTTGATCACGAGTTTAGGCATTGCTCATCCAAAATATTTTACGAAATCACGAGGGGAATTAACCCTTTGGACATTGGTCTCCCAAAAAGAATCGCTGGCAAAATTGGCTCGAGAAAATCGATTCAAGTTAGAGAATGGATTTCGCGAGTGGATCCAATCACATTCATCAGCCAAAGCATTTAACTGGCAAAATATTCTTCAATTTGATGAAAATGTATCAAATAAATTAAAGAATAAAATTGAACACGTTATCATTAACTCGACATTGATTTGTGAATCCACTTTCATTTTTTCTAAAGGTCGCCAAATACAATTAAATGAAATCGCACATGAGGGTGTATGGATTTCTTTCCTCGGAAAGGAACATGGGAAAAACGTGATAAGGATTTTGGTTCAGTTAAAAGATAGACACGCATTTAATTTTGTCATCAACATTAATGATACCTTAGACCAGGGAAAATTTACCCAAGAAACGAATTGGCTCATTTCCATGGGAGCCTCCATCAAAGACAAACAATTAGTGGAAGAATTCGGATCTTTCTGGCCTGATCATCAGGTTTATACTGAAGAATATATTTTGGGCGAGACTGTTTTACAGTATCTTAATCGTAACGAAAAAGAAATTTCTTCTGGGAAATATATCGATCGATGGCAAATGCGATGGCTACACTTTATTTGGAACGGGGCCACGGCTTATTTGGATTTTTGGAAACGTACCGGATGTACGCGTATCATAAAAAATGCATCCCCGAAAAATGTTATTATTCCGGAATTTGATTATTATACGGGCACAAGACTTGTATCAATCTCTGGACGTAAAAAGACTAATAATATTGAAGATGTCTTTTCGTCTTTTTATCAACATTTTATCTTAAAAACTGAAGCCGTATTCCCCGGCTTGAAAAAAATGGCTGATTGGGAAATACTATATACAGCTGTGTTAGAGGTTTTTGGAATAAAAACAGGATCAAAAATACTCAATACTATAAAAAAGAAAGACAATCATTCTCCAAAACGTGTTAAGCAATTCTTAGACGAAGTCAACTCAACCGGCTTACTGAGGAAACTGGTTGTTTTTGCTTCTTTGCGATATCAGCGTTGGCTGGATCTCAACCCGGGAGCGACACACAAAGCCCGAGGTATCATTATCCAGGATTTATACAAGGATTACAAACTTCAGTCTCTTATTGAGCAATATCCCGAAACACGGATTCGATTTTTCCTAATGACAGCCTTCAAGGATGCAAATCCAGATTTATTGAATCGACTAATAGAGCTCATGGTACAAATGCGTTCGGGAACCATCTCAGAAGAAAATCTTGAATCTTACCTCCATACAATTCACGATGAAATAGATTTGACGGATTCAGAAAAATATTTTTTAACACGCCTCGTCTTTGAGCATGTGGATGCGGCAGATTATGCAGAACTTATTTCACGAGATTTGGGGTCAATGAGTCAATTGGATTTAGCCGTAATCATTGAAGGAAAGTCAGGTCAATCCTTTAAAATTCGTCCACCAAATCACCCGAAAGAAGTGGCAAGATTTCATCGTCTGTTATTGGAAGCTAAACTTGAAGTGCAATTTGAAATGCAACACGAGTTTCTGCTCGTTTACGACAAAAAAGGCGTATTAGCTGGAGGCTTATTCTGGAAGAAAATAGGTCGGAAAATCGCGCATTTGGAAAAAATTGTCATTGCCCCAAATTATCAAAAAAGTCACTTAAGTATTCGACTGACAGAAGAACTTTTTAGTCGATTACGATTGAAAAATTTTGAATATTTAACAGTAGGGTTTTTCCAGTCCGGCCTTTTTTATCGATTGGGGTTTAAAATCAATCAAAAGTTCGGAGGATTGGTAAAGAAACTTTAATAAAGCATTCTGTAAATAACCACACCCGTAACAGAGACATAAAGCCAAAGGGGCAATGTAATTCTGGCAATCTTTCGGTGCTTGCCAATGTTATCCGTCCACCCGCGATAAAGGGTTATGAGAGCAAGGGGTATGATTATTATTGCTAGAATGATATGGGTGATAAGAATGAAATAATACATTTCGGTAAAATCGCCTGTATATTGTTTAGGCCCTGCCTTAAACCAATGGTATATCACATAACTCACCAAAAAGGTACTGGAAGTACCGAAAGCGGTCAGCATTATAGTTTTATGCTGCTGCCGTTTTTTCTGCCGAATTAAGGTATAGCCATAAATCAATAATATCGTTGTAATCACATTGAGTATGGCATTGAATAAAGGTAGCTTTGATACATCTAAAGATTCCCCTATTCCCTCGGGCCTTGGGCCCAAAATTAAGAAAGCGACGGCGGCCGTAATTATTACGGAAATAATATAAATAATTCGAAGCCAGAAGCTATCCTGGTTCACCATTATTTTTCCGCCAATAATATGTTGATATCTTTTTTAAGATTCTTCATATCATCTGTCTGCATACCGCTATAATATCCCCGGATTTGTCCTTTTTTATCTACCAGTGCAAACCGTTCGCTGTGAAAAATGATATCCTCATAGTCACCCATTTTAAAACCATTTTTTATCAATTTTTTAACATCTTCTTCCGGACCGGTTAAGAAATGCCATCTATCAGTATTAGCATCGTAGCGGGAAGCATATTCAGCCAACACTTCTGGCGTATCATATTCGGGATAAACTGATATAGAAACAATTCTTACATCATTATTATTCCGAAATTCTTTATGTACTATATTCATGTTTCCTGTCATGACGGGACATGCCATCGTGCAAGTTGTAAAAATAAAATCAGCCACCCAAACCTTTCCGTCCAAATTCCTTCGATTGATTTCATCACCATGACTATCGGTGAAACTAAATGCCGGGATTTTTCCAATGACCGGTAGTCTGATTATGGTTTTGGATTCTTTTATAAAATAGGTTGCCGTAAGAATTACAGCCACAATGCCATAAATAATAAACCGCGTCTTTTGAGACATAATTAGACTCCTAAATCTATAATGATAATGATGAGTAACGCCGGCAGGTAAAATACCGATGCTTTTAATAAAAATAATGCGCTTTTTCTAGATTTGTCTTTAGCCAAAGGGATCGCAGATAGAAAAAAGGCACACGAAATGATGGTTACACCCACTAGGTAGATCATGCCCAGAGATCCTTCCACCACAGGTAAAAGCGAAATGGGTATCATGAGCAATAGATGCCAGAATATCTGGCGCATGGTCCGTGAACCGTCTGGTTCGATGACGGGAAGCATTTTGAAATCCGCTCGGGCGTAATCATCTTTGCACATCCAGGCAATGGCATAAAAATGAGGGTGCTGCCAAAGATACATAATGCCAAACAGGATCCAAGCCATGGTACCAATTTCTCCTGTGGCAGCCGTCCAGCCACCAATGATGGGTAATGCACCAGGGATAGATCCAATGGATGTATTTAACCAGGTAATTCTTTTTAATGGTGTATAAACCATGATATATAAAAATGCCGTTAATAGAGATAAAATTCCTGTCAGGATATTCACCTGCCACACCAACAATAAACTCCCTGCCACAACCATAATAATACCATAAAGAATTACATGAATGGGCGAAATCAGTCCCGCCGGCAAGGGTCTATTTTTAGTCCGTTCCATAAGTTTATCCGGTTCACGTTCTAAATAATGATTTAGCGCTCCTGAACCGGCGGCAGTCAAGGAAGTTCCTAACAAAGTAAATACTAATTTATCCCAGGAACCAACTCCCATATTTCCTAGGTAGTATCCTAAAAATGTGGCCACAAGAACAAGCGAAAGAATATTAAGCTTGCTCAATTCTAAATAAATACTGATGAGTGATTTCGCTTGTTGCTTCTGAAATTTCAACCGTTTCTCCAATCCATCCATTTCATTGGATGTGTCCGCAGGATAAATAAGGTACATGCACCCAATAGTGCCGCGCCTGTAACCACATGGAAGCTGGCAATATAAGGTGACCTTTCTGAAAGAACCGTTATTGCGCCCAAACTAAATTGTAGAATAACAATCCCAATGATGGAGACCATGGCAGCAAAAGCCAGTTTATTTTCTTTAACAAATGAACCATATTTATATCCAAAGAATCCAATTGATCCCGTCACAATTATGGCGCCTAACCGGTGAATAAAATGAATAACCACCTGCCCCTGTGAAACTGGATCAATATCCAAATCAAATAATGTTGAATTAATATTGTGAATCATGGTTTCCGAAAAGGTGGGAATCCATAAACCACCCATTGTTGGGAAATCCGGGATAGCCATCCCGGAAGCGGTGTGGCGCATGAGGGCGCCCAAAATCAATTGAACATAAACCAACCCACACATGATGACTGCACCCCGTTTCACCCCGGACGGCCCGGATATTTCAGTCCGTTTTGATCTTTCAATTGATAACCCATAAGCCAAAACAATCGTGATCATAAAAAAAGTTTGTGCCAAAATACCATGAATGATTGAAACAGGTGGCGGCAGAAAAAATAAAACAGTAATCCCGCCGAATAATCCTTGTAGGATCACCATTCCCAAAGCAAAAAACCCTATTTTTTTTAACCATTTTGGTTCTTGAGAAAATCCAAGCCATATGGCTTGGACCATGGTAAAAAAACCCACAATTGTAGCAACAATTCGATGTCCATGTTCATAAAATATACCACCAACCATTTCGGATATTGGATATGCAAACATTTGTTTTCCATAGGTGGTTGGCCAATCGGGAACAGATAGTCCAACTTCGTGACTTTTAACCAATGCACCAGCAAAAATGAGAAACAGTGTTGAAAAAACAGTGAGTTTTGACAGACGTCTTAACCAGATGTGGTATGGAGATTTCATTTTTAATTATTGCCCCCGAAAATAGGCGCTGAATTTACAGTTTACTAAAAGTTATTTTTGGGGTAAATACTAATAAAAAACCCCTATCCATTCCTTTGAACAAATAGGGGCTTCATTAAAGGTTTACTGGATCCGGGTTTACCAGTCGTCGTCATCGCCCCAATCGTCATCATCGCCCTCTTCTTCAAGGTATGATGCCTCTTCATCGAGCCAAGCTGCATATCCTTCATCATCGTGAACAGTCAAAAATCCTTTCATACGATAGTGGCCTAACCCACATAACTGAGCGCAGGCAATTTCAAATCCTTTGCCTTCTCTCGCTGATCCTTTTGTTGTTTCCAAGAATTCTTCGGTGGTCATGGTGGCTTCAAACCAAACAGGAATTTCCATTCCAGGAACCGCATCCTGTTTCACACGAAATTCTGGTAGACCGAAACTGTGAAGCACATCTTTGGATGATAGGGAAATATTAATTGGTGTATTAACCGGGATATGCAATAGATTGACGGTAAATATATCATCCTTTGCAAATTCATCGCTCCGATCCAGACCAATCGGATTTTCAGCTTCGTCGACTAAATCTGCAGACGATTTCCCAAAAACACCATCGGGGCCGGGATAGTGAATATTCCATGCGAATTGCTGGGCAACCACCCGAATCTGTACAGCATCCGATCCTTTAGGGACATCATTTACTCGGCTGGCCCAAATGGGGAAAGCAAATCCGAATAACAACCCAACTTCAATTACAGCAACAGCTATTTCTATATATGAAGAAAAATGACTTTTGACACCATGATAATCAGCCTTTGGATTTTTAGATGCCCGAAACCGAATTAGGGTGTATATAAAAAAGACTCCCCAACCGATAAACAATACCGCCATTAACCAATGAACAATTAAAATAATATTATCAATAGCGGGGCCTTGCGTTGACGCATTGACTAAGGGGAGTCCGAAATATTGAAGTAGTTCTAACACCGAAAATTACCTCTGAATTAATTTTTTTCTTTTTAATGATTTAGCATATCGCTTGGCACGCCTGTTTAGAACATATATGGACGAACCAAACCCACCCAAAACCGTTCCCGTCACCCCAAGCATGGCAATAATAGATTTATTCATTCCTTGCGTAGCGGCGGCATTGGGGTTCCCAAAGCAGGTAGCACAGGCATAGCTCACTTCGGGTAGAAGTGCCAACCCTAAAACCAATGTAATAATGATCCCTTTTTTCATCAGGAAATCGTTTTGAATTTTTTTAACACTTGAATACCATAAATCACAAGTCCTGATCCCGCTAAAAAAGAAACGATCGCTAATAAAATGGACCGATCCCATTCCCATAAACCAAACCAAATTGTAATGGCAATGGAGAGAATGATGAAAATGATGTGAAAAGTCTTTATTGACATTTTATATCTTTGTCTGCGCTAGCATGTTGCCCAAGGGTAATAACATGAGGATTAAAAACATTGCTGCCGTAATTAAAAGCGTCCAATAAATGGTAATTTTTTCATCAATCAAATGCATAAAATAACTTGCCACTAAAGCACCCTTAACACTGGCAACCCCCAAGGCTAAAACCACTGATGCGCCCACACCTAAATCCAGGTAAGAAATAGCAACGGTCACGACGGTCAAAAAAGCCAATGCAACAAAGACAATTACATATGTTTTGACGTGATGCTTAATTTCTTCAGGCGTTAAATCAGCCATGATAATTCCTCATAATAAGTAAAGTACCGGAAATAAGAAAATCCATACTAAATCTACAAAGTGCCAATACAATCCGACAATTTCAATCCGATTGGTAAAACGATCAGGATCACTTTCCCACATTTTAGCTCCTGGCATCCAGAAAAAGAAAATAACAATCATACCACCAATAATATGGAGGACATGAAGGCCGGTTAATGTAAAATAAATGCCAAGAAAACTATTAGTGGATGGAAATAATCCATGATGAAACTTGGCTGTATATTCAAAATATTTAACCACTAAAAATGATGCAGCCAAGAGTAGGGTTAAACCCGCATAGAGTTTGAATTTATCAAATTCTTTTAACTTGAGTGAGGCCCAACTCATCACCATGGTCACTGATGAAGTAATAAGAAACAAGGTATTGAGTGTGGCCAATGGCACATTCAGAATATCAGCACCCGTTGGCCATGATTCTGCACCTGTCCGCAAAAAAACATAGGCAGAAAATAATCCGCCAAACAGCATGACTTCTGATGCCAAAAATAACCAGATGCCTAACTTTCCGTTGTAAAGACCGGTATCCGGTCTGTCTTTAACGGTATATGGGATATCCATAAATCTTAACCCTTCTCACTTTGAGGTGTAAAATCTTTATCAGCGCCGGGTACACTATATTCGTAAGGACCGCGGTAAACAGTTGGTACCGTTTCAAAATTTCCATGGCCCAAAGGCGGAGATGTGGTGTCTGTCCAATCAATCGTTGTGGCACCCCAGGGATTCGTTTCACCGGTTTTCTTACCGCGTAAACTGATAATCATATTCACAATGAAAAAGATTTGAGCCAAGCCGAGAAGCCATGCGGAAATAGACATAACTTCATTCAAATAAAGGACATCGGCTGCATGGGCATAAATTTCACCACCGTCCCAGAGACGTCTGGATACGCCTGCTAATCCTTGGACAAACATGGGCATAAAAACGCCATTCATAAAAATGAATGAAAAGAAAAAATGTAGTTTCCCCAACGTTTCATTGGTCCGTTTTCCCGTTATTTTCGGAAACCAATAATAAATTCCTGCAAACAAGGCAAAAATCGTTCCCGGTGCAACAACATAATGAAAATGGCCAATGACATAATAAGTGTCATGAAGATGAATATCAGCTGCAGCTAATCCCAATGGCAACCCCGTCAACCCTCCAATTCCGAACATGGGAATAAAACCAAGAGCGAATAACATGGGTGTATTAAACCGAATTGAGCCACCCCACAAGGACAAAAACAATGTGGTAAGGATGACCACAGACGGTATTGAAATAATCATGGTTGTTGTCTGGAAAAAGGCACCGATTGACGTTCCCATCCCCGTGATATACATGTGGTGCGCCCAAACAATAAAAGACATAAAACCGAGGAAAACCATAGCATAAACCATTGCTTTGTAACCCCAAATCGGTTTCCGTGTATTATTGGCAATCACTTCTGTAATGATACCAAATGCAGGTAAAATCAATACATATACTTCCGGATGGGCAAGAAACCAGAACAGATGCTGCCATAATAATGGACTACCGCCACCAGTATAGTTTTGCACTACCCCGGATACGACCAACCCGCTGGGCATAAAGAAACTTGTCCCAACCAATCTATCCATCAATTGTAATACGCTGGCCGCTTCTAATGGCGGAAATGCCAAAAGTAACAGGAAAGCAGTTATGAACTGGGTCCATACAAAAATGGGTAATCGCATCCAGGTCATGCCCTTGGCACGGAGTTGAATAACCGTTACTAAAATATTTATTGATCCTAACAAAGAGGATGTAATCAAAAACACCATTCCAAGTAACCAAACTGTTTGTCCCATGGTGGCCGTAACTGACAATGGCGGATAGGATGTCCAACCAGAATTTGCGGCACCGCCTGGTACAAAGAATCCAACGATCATTACAATACTACCAACAAAATACATCCAGTAAGATGCGGCATTCAGTTTGGGGAAAGCCATATCAATTGTCCCAATTTGCAATGGAAGGAAATAGTTTCCG
>Ga0206684_1000533_pt1 | contig 15115 bp, 10 predicted proteins | sample M210012015metaG_FD_155467 | JGI IMG/M metagenome (GOLD analysis project Ga0206684, IMG submission 155467) | Ammonia-oxidizing marine archaeal communities from Monterey Bay, California, United States - M2 100m 12015 | ecosystem: Environmental > Aquatic > Marine > Intertidal zone | place: USA...
GAGACTCCCCAAGTGCACAATCTCCTAGGCGTTCACAGAAAGCTCGAGAGTGCGGAGAACCTGCTCTTCGATCAGGGAGTAGCCGTCAGCTCCAGCGAGTCATGCGCCATAGCCACACACGCTGCCAAGGCAATACTCGAGAAGCATCCTGGGTTGGACGCAGATGAGGCCGACGCCACGAGCCTCCCCGGTCTGCTGCCCCTCGTAGGAAGGTTGGACGCAATATTGACGGAGGCTGAGATGAAGGCCGAGGATCTGGAGCTAAATGGAAACGAGCAACGACTCCTCGGAGAGCTTTTCCATGCGATCGAACGGGGCGAGAGGGCTGCCGATTCCTACAGAATGGCCAACGAGCTAGATCCGGAGAACGCTTCCTCGCTCAGGTCCCTGTCTTTGATTCAGAGGGAGTCCGGCGACCTCGATTCTTTGGACAGGACACTAGAGAGACTACTGGCCATCGACCCGGACGACGTGGCAGTTCTCGCCGAGCAATCGGTGCTGCTCGTCGGCACTGACCCCGACAGGCTAAGGAGAAACAAAACACGCCTCATGGCTTTGGGCGAGGAAGTCAGTGAAACAGAAGAGACAGCAGAACTGTCGGAAATCGCTGTCAGAGCCCACGAGGCAAGGCTTTCCACAGATCCAAGAGAGCTAGATCCATCTGACGCGGCTAGGCTAGTTGAGAAGGCGGCCAAGCTGTTCATGATGGGCGAAGCAGGAGCAGCATTGGAGGCAGCCTCCCTAGCTGTAAAGGTGCAGGAGGACAATGGCGCGGCATGGCTATTGCATGCAAAGATCCTAGCAGCAGGAGAGGGCAAGTCAAAGGAAGCACTCCAGAGCATCAGGAGCGCACATGCCCTGGGGGAGTACACAGTAACCCTGGAATCGGAGATTCTGGAGAACGAGGGCCGCTTGGATGCCTCGAGGGCAGTATTGGAGGAATGGCTCGAGACAAAACCCGAAGATGCTGAGGCTAGGTCGAGGCTCAGCCTCGTCATGATGAGGGCCGGGGCCATTGATTGGTCAAGGAAGGTTCTGGAAGAAGCGCCCCCAATTTGCTGGGAACACTCATCGATGCACACCATGGAGGGAAGGCTGCACCTTCACGACGCAGAAGCCCACCGAGACGCGTATGGCGTGCATGACCATATCATGATCCTAGACGCATTGGTCTCATTCGATGCAGCCATAGAACACGACAGGGAAAGCGGACTAGCGTGGCTAGGACGAGCCAAGGCGCTTCGCTACCAAGGGTCATACAACGAGGCAGAGGTCGCCCTAGTCAGGGCAAGGAGGCTTATTCCCGAACACCCATCTATCGCCTTGGAAGAGTCCCTTCTATGCGTCGAGATCGGAAAGCTAGACCAAGCCAGCGCCCATATCGCGGAGGCAGCCACCCTGCTTCACAACCACTCCGCCATTCCCTTCGTCAGGGGCCTAATTGCCGCTAACCAAGGGAGACTAGCGGAGTCCCAAACACTGTTCTCAAAAGTACTGGAAATGGAGCCAGACCATATCCGGGCCAGACTCAACCGATGCTCAGCATCCCTATTGAAGGAGGACTTGGAGATGGCACTCGACGATGCCAATTACATCTTGGCCCGAGCCCCAGACTTCCTATTGGCCAGACAGAGGAGAGCCGAGATTCTGATGAACATAGGGGACTGGGGCGAGGCAGAGGCAGAGCTTCGTAGAATCCTTGAGAGGAGGGAGGAGCACGTCATGGCGCTTGTGCACTTAGGAACGTGCCTCAATGCCATGGACAAGGCCGAGCAGGCCGAGAGGCCATTGAACAAGGCGCTCCAGATCGACCCCCTGAACTCGGATGCTTGGTACCAGAGGGGGCTACTCTACCTCGACTTCGGCAGGGGTGACGAGGCCCTTTCGGATTTCGAGAGCGCCGCCAAGCACGACACGAAGCACATAGACGCGAGACTGATGATTGCTGCCATCCACCACGAGGGTGACAACTCAGAGCTGGCCACCGCCTCGTGGAGAAAGGTCCTGGACATAGATCCACAGCACCGACTAGCTAGAAGGAGGCTAGAGGAATGCAAGGACCAGAGCACCGCCCGAAGCCACATCCTGCGGCCGGAGGATTGAACCACCTCCTTACGCCCCCCATGGCATGAGCCAAGTGATGGAGCCCGGTTCGAAAGCCCCAGAATTTAGACTTCCCAATGCAAACCCAAACTCTGGTTCAGAGTCCATGTCTCTAGCAGAAGCAATGGGCGAGAACGGTCTCATCGTCGCCTTCACCTGCAACCACTGTCCCTATGTGGTGGGTTCCGAGCCTAGGATAGAGGCCATTGCAGAAAAGGCCAGGTCCAATGGAATAGGATTCGTCGGCATCAACTCAAACGACCCCGTGATGTACGAGTCGGACTCATGGGATAACATGGTCAAGAGAGCATCCAAGGGGATGACATACCCATACCTCCACGACAGCACCCAAGAGGCCGCAACATCATATGGCGCAGAGAGGACACCCGAGTTCTACCTGATTGGAACTGACACGAGCATCGTCTACAGGGGCAGGCTGGATGACTCTCCGAGAGATCCCTCGCATGCAAAAACTAGCGAGCTATCAGATGCCATAGAAGACCACGTCGCCGGTGCGAAAGTCAGGACACCCAGAACCGAGAGCATAGGGTGCTCGGTCAAGTGGAAGGCCTGAATTTTTCAACCCCTAATTCCGCCGTTTTTCCATTCAGAGGAAAAGTTGCGTTCAAATGGGACCCTTAACATGGGGCACCATGGTCGCGGAGGAGCCGATACACATGCTCCGCAAGCAGGAATACCTAGATGAGGTCTCAGAACTAGATTTGCCGGCATCATACGCGACGTGGTACAACCTCGATGTGGCGACCCTTCTGGCGAGGACCAGGATCGTCGGCCACGAGGTGGATAGCGACACCGGCCAGTCACTAGTATTCTTCGACAGGAGCCTGATGCTGTGCTGCCCCAAGTCAGGTAGGATGCACCACTATCCCAAGCACCTCTTGCATTGCTTCGTCGATGACAACAGGTGCGACTGCTCCGAGCACGACGGCGTCGTTTTCCGCGCGGAGCTGTTCTCCATATCCCCCACCGGCGAGCAGCTATGTTGGGAGGCAAACTGCCGTTCCGAGATGGAAGTGCCCAACGTACAGTCGAAGGTCTCACGCTGGCTTAGTTGGCTCAATCAGTAGGCATATCCTACGCAATCTTGAGAACAGGGTGGAAGGTCGGCCAATCAATGGGAGCACGCATTACGCGCGTCCATGGGCGAATGGTCCTCGACTCCCGAGGCAATCCAACAGTGGAGGTGGACTGTCACACTGAGGGTGGCATCACCGGCCGAGCGGCAGTCCCATCCGGTGCTAGCACGGGACGACACGAAGCCGTGGAACTTCGTGATGGGGGGCCTAAGTGGTCCGGGAAGGGAGTCGCGCAGGCACTAGCCAACGTCAATGGCCCGATAGCCGATGCCATCATGGGTATGGATGTCACAAATCAAGAAGGAATAGACCAAGCCATGAAATCGGCCGATGGAACGGCCAACAAATCGCAATTGGGAGCCAATGCAATACTCGGCGCTTCCATGGCATGCCTTCGCGCTGCGGTCGGGCCATCCGAGATTTGGAAGCACATCTCTTCCGAAGACCCGTCACTCCCCGTTCCACTGATGAACATCCTGAATGGAGGGGCACACGCCAACTCGAACGTCGACGTTCAGGAATTCATGATTGTCCCACATGGATTCGAATCATTCCCCGAGGCCTTGCGAGCGGGAGTCGAGATCTACCACTCACTCCGTGGTGTCTTGAAGGACGCTGGATTGCTCGGGGGGGTCGGCGACGAGGGGGGCTTCGCACCAGACTTACCAAGAAACGAAGAGGGGCTCAGGTACGTCGTAAACGCGATTTCGGCTGCCGGCTACAAGCCTGGTGACGAGGTGTCAATAGCACTCGATGTCGCTTCACAGGAGTTCCTCGAGGAGGATGGCTACCACATCGACGGACGAGTATTGACTGGCTCCGAACTAGGTGCCCTCTACTCGACATGGCTGGACGACTACCCCATTGTTTCAATCGAGGATCCCTTCGGTGAAGACGACTGGGACTCATGGGTCGAGTTCACGTCCCGAGAGGGGCACAGGGTGCAGATTGTCGGTGATGACCTATATGTCACAAACTCAGACAGGTTCTCCAAGGGCATAGAGGTCGGCGCATCAAATGCTATTCTAATCAAACTCAATCAGATTGGGACGGTTTCCGAAACCCTACAGGTTATCCAGATGGCCAAGGAAGCTGGCTTTGGAACCATAATCAGTCACCGCTCCGGAGAGACAGCTGACTCCATAATTTCTGATATCGCCGTAGGGACCAATGCGGGCCAAATCAAGACGGGAGCCCCAGCCCGTTCAGATCGTACCGCCAAGTACAACCAACTTCTCAGAATAAGCGAGCAATGCTATGATTACGCAAATCTCCCTTACTAGTGCAGGCTCGCTAGGAGCAACGGCAGAACGATTGTCGCATCCGACTCAATCATGAACCTAGGAGTTTCGACGTCAATTTTCTCCCAACTTATTTTCTCATTGGGCGGGGCCCCAGAGTAGCCGCCGTAGGAGGACTTGGATTCCGAGATTTGCGCAAACCAGGACCACAGGGGGACGTCAATCCCGACATCTTGCCTCAGCATTGGAACCACCGATATAGCAAAATCACCCGAAATCCCTCCGCCTACTTGCAGTATTCCAGTGGGCGAGTCATCCTCCCTGTACCAGTCTGCCAGGGACTGCATCGCCTCCAAACCGCCCCTGACTATCGAAGCGTCCTTCAATGACCTATCCAGAACCCTAGCAGCCAATATGCTGCCAAGCGTGGAGTCCTCCCATCCCGGTGTGAATATGGGTAGGTTGGCGTCTGCGGCAGCCATCAGCCACGATTTCTCAGGGGCGGAGTCGAAATCCAACCCCCCATGCAGAAGAAGGTCATACAGGTACTCGTGTGGGAACCTGCTGTCCCCCACAGCCTCGGCATCCTCCCACAATGCCATCAGCGAGTCCTCGAGGCCCCTGAATGCCTCCTCTGGAATCGCGACATCAGTGACCCTGTTCATTCCCCGATCTCTGAGGTCGGCATCATCCTGTGCGGTCAAGTCTCTCCAGTTGCTAATCCTCTCGTACTTGGAACGCGATACCAAGCTGAAAAGCTCCTCTTCAAGATTGGCTCCAGTACAACAAATCGCATGCACCTTCTGGGCCCTGATCGCGGGTGCGAGACTCCTGCCTATCTCTGCAGTAGACATCGCCCCTGCCAGAGTGACGATGAGCCTGCCTCCTCCATCCAGGAACTCCCTGAGAGACAAGGAACACCGGGACAGCTCGCCGGCGTTGAAGTGGAGGTAGTGCTCTTCCATGAATTCCTTGATATTCATTCAATCACCCGAAATGAACCTAGGGACACTCTCCCTACTGATTAGACGAATGCCCTCGGCCTCGGCCTCAAGGGCGTTATTGATGTAATCAGCGACCCCATTCGGCGAGTCTTTCCCGCAGGTGAACACATCTATGGCCAGCAGCCCAGAATCTGAGTAGCAGTGTGCTGTAACGTGACTCTCATCGATCAACACCACTGCAGCAAAACCGGGGGGGCTCTCAACACCGTCGAAGCTCACTACGTGTGAGTGCACCTCTCTAATCCCCGACTCTTGCACCGCCTCTCTCATGACCGCAAGCATCCATTTGCCGTCATCTGGAACGGGGGAAGAGTACCCGACATAGTCCAGAAGGACGTGCCTTCCTCTCGCCTCTTCGCCGCTCATGTGCTGACTGGGAACATCCCGCAATTTCAAACTCACTCATCTAATAGCCAATTTCGCAGTCTATTGAGCCCTTCTGCTATGGCCTCTTCACCAGTTGCGTAAGAAACCCTGATGAAACCCTCGCCACCTGTGATCAGTGAGGCGGGAATTAACTGAACACCGGCTTCCAGTGCACCATCCGCGAACTCCGTGTCGCTCATCCCCGTCCCAGTGATGTCAGCAAAGATGTAGAAGGCCCCTTCTGGCTCGACGACCCTGATTCCCGGCAAGGCCGCCAACCCGTCCCTCATCATCACCCTCCTCTTGCGATATTCCCGGTTGAACTCCGCGACCGCGTCTTCGCACGACAGAGCCACCCTAGCAGCCTCCATCATGAACGTGGGGACGTGGGAGGCCGAGTTGGCCTGGCTCTTCACTGCGGCCTTCACAGCATTGGGTGGCCCTGTCAGGAAGCCGAGCCTCATTCCCGTCATCGCCCAGGATTTCGACCACCCATTGACCACGATGGTCCTCTCCATACCCCCAGGGAGGGAAGCAGGGGACACATGAGGCCAATCCACCCAAACCATTCGAGAGTATATCTCATCGGAGACAATCCAGAGATCATGCTCTATCGCTATGTCCAGGATGCCCTGTATCTCTTCGGGAGTGAAAACCGCCCCAGTTGGGTTGCAGGGAGAATTGAGGAGTATCATTCGCGTCTTGTCTGTGATGGCATCACGTATTGCCTGAAGGTCCGGATGGAAGTCTTCCTTTCTCACCGGGACGTGAACGGGGACTGCACCAATGAATTCGAGCATCGGCTCGTAGGAGGCCCATGAGGGAGCTAGCAGAATAGCCTCATCCCCCGGCATTGTGGTAATCATGAACGAGTAAAGCATGGCCTGCTTGGCCCCGGGGGTGACTACCACGTCTTCAGCTTCCACGACTATGTCATGGTGCTTCGAGAGATAGTCGGCCACCGCTTGGCACAGTTCCATCGAGCCAGCACTTCGAGTGTACTTCGTATTCCCCCCTTCCAACTCCTTGATTGCCACATTGAGGATCTTCTCGGGTGTTGAGAACCCCGGTTCCCCGACAGTCCAGCGCACAACCTCGGGACCAGGAGGCTGGAGATAAGGGGCGAAACCGACACCCAACCCATCGAACCTAGAGGATATCTCCGGCATGCACCCCACGAGTGGCAGGACGACCATCAAGGTATGGAGTGCTTCGGATAGCCTTCAAGAGAGGATTGCGAGTCGCAGGGCTGCTGCACGGGTGGCAGAGTAGCTATGCAACGGACTGCAGATCCGTGGACCCGGGTGCAAATCCCGGCCCGTGCTCCAATCAATCACTCTTCCATTCCATGTCGTAATGAAGGCCAATCCCCTCTATTTCGAATATGTCCGAGACAATTTTGAAACCACACCTCTCATACATTTTTACTGCCTTTATTCTGGCGTTGCACCAAATCCCCGAGCCATTCTGAGTTGCATACTCTTGGAGGCCCCGCACTATCCTAGAACCAATCCCTCGATTGCGAAAACCAGGTGATACTGCCATACCTCGAATTCTGTACTTGCAACCATCCCTACTATCCACCTGCAATGTGGAGCACCCAATGAGCTCACCGTTCTCATAGGCACAAAGGAACCTCGTCGTAGGGTCCTCATCTATTCCCGGGTAATGCTCTGTACCCCGGGGGAGCCCCTCTCTGAGGACATCATATCTCAGATCCAAATGGGCTTCGTCGACATATTCCTCCCATACCAGCCCCTGCTTCATGACAGTGCGGAGGAGGGGTCCGAGAAGAACTATTCTTCGCCTAGTGCGTCCAAACTCGACTCCACGGCCGAGAGGCAAGCTAGGATGTCATCCATCGTTGACCTCACGCCTGAGAGGCTCTCCGTGGAAACGACAATCCTCAACTCAGACGCACCATCGACATCCACGATCTCACCTTGGAAAAAACCCGGGTCATCCGGCTTAATGGATGCTAGAAGCATCTCCGCGCGTTCCCGAGAGCCGACCCAGACCAGCTCTGCTTCCACATCCCCCATGATTACCGGAAACCCGACGCCCTTTTCATTCCAATCTTCGAGAAAGTGAATATCCCCCAATAACACTCATGAGGAAGGCGCTCCCCTCCTAAGCCATGGCAGAGCGGTTACCCCCAGCTAAGACGGCTGAATCTGTAACGGCCGGCCATCCTGACAAGCTATGCGACTCCATATCTGACTCAATACTGGATGCTTGTTTGACCATCGACTCCAATGCAAGGGTCGCGGTCGAGACCCTTGTCAAGGGGACCAAGGAAAAGTCCTACATCGTACTAGCGGGAGAGGTAACGCTGGCAGGTGAAATCAGCGACGAGGAATACGAGTCGATAGCAAGGAGAGCCGCTAGCGAAATAGGATACACTGACCATTCCATAGGCATGGATGCGACCAATTCAGAGACTTGCGAGGTAACGGTACTCATAACGACCCAGTCCCGATTCATCAGCCAGGGTGTTGATGGTGACATGGACTCCCAGGGAGCAGGAGATCAGGGCATAATGTTCGGATATGCATGCAAGGAGACAGAGGGCACCCCGGGAATGGATGGCAGGCTTTTCCCGCTCCCCGCAGCCTTGGCCCAGAGAATATGCAGACGACTGGATATGATAGTAGCGAGCGACGAGATCCCATGGATTCGCCCAGACGGAAAGAGCCAGGTCACCGTTGAGTATGACTCCGAGGGCAATCCGAGTCACGTACAGACAGTCGTTGTCGCCGTCCAGCACGATGACGCGCTCAAGGACCGATTCGGGGGGGACGTAGACGCGGAGCAAGAGTTCGTCCACGAACAGGTACGCAAGCACGTAGTCGAGCATGCGATACCCGGGAATTGGATTTCCTCCGGCTACAAGCTGATAGTCAATGGCACGGGGAGGTTCGCAGACCCTGGCGGCCCCTACTCGGATGCCGGGATCACCGGTCGCAAGATCATAGTGGATACATACGGGGGAGGAATGCATGGGGGTGGGGCATTCAGCGGGAAGGACCCATCAAAGGTCGATCGAACCGCCGCCTATCATGCTAGATGGGCTGCCAAGCACGTGGTCGCGGCTGGACTAGCTGAACGATGCGAGATCCAGGTCTCATACGCCATAGGGGTCCCACATCCCATCAGCCTGCTCGCAGACACCTCGGGAACCGGGGCCATCCCGGACGAGGAGCTCTCTCACAGGCTCCTGAAATCATTCGATTGGAGGCCAGCTGCGATGATCAGGGACCTGGACCTAAAGCGACCCATCTACCGAAAGACGTCTTCAGGAGGGCACTTCGGCAGATCACCGACGAGCGAAGGGCACTTCCCCTGGGAGCAGATTCACCAAGATCGGATAGAAGCACTCCATAACTCGTCGTAAGTGCGTATTACTACCGCTGTTGGACATGTCCGGTACGCCTACTTTCGTTCAATTCACGCTTGACATGGCATGGTTCGAGCCACCGCTGACGCAAGCAACAGAATATCAGCCAAGAAAAATACTAGCAAATCTCAGATGTCCGTGCTGATTACAACAATACTAGTAGCCTCCCTATTCGCTCCTTCGGTGTCACTTGGTAGCATCTCCCTCGAACCAGAACAAACCAAGCACCACACCGCCAACAACACCACTGATGAGGCGGCCACCCAAGCCCTCCTCTCGAACCTGAACACATCTAATCCGATAGAGGTCACTGGAATCATGGATGACCAAGGAAGGGTACACTTGGTGTGGATTGAGAATGGCTCGTCACCAATGCTACAGTATGCGCTGATTTCCACAAATGGCATCGACTCCGTTCTGATTGCCAACACTCTAGTTGGCCAGAGCAACTACACCGAGGTCTCTAGCCCCTCCATGGTCCTCGACTCCGACAACAACGCGCACGTCGTCTGGGCGATCACCGATGTCGAGATACTTTACTCGATACTGGACCCGTCTGAAGACGATCAAGACGGCTCGACGGGCGATGTGTACAACATGACTCTCACCAGCGAATACATCATTGCTGATGGTACCGGTATTCGAAACGACCCGGACATAGCAGTCGACTCGAATGACGCCATGCACATAGTCTGGGTCGACACATACGATCCCCAGGGCCTCTACTTCGGGACCCCACTGATCTACTACAAGATGGTCGCAATGAACTCCACAGGAGGGGTCGAGGTCGTAATCAACAACACACTCGTCACCCCTGCACTAGGCTACAAGGGCAACCCAGCAGTTTCGATAGGCGCCAACAACACGGTTATCGTGGTATGGGAGGACACCCGTGGAAGCCTGATTGAGTACGTTGGCCTTCTCGACACATCGGGTTCGATGACCGCCGAGTGGGAGGATATGTGCGCCGTCTTCTACGGAGGAAACCTGACCAGCGGCGAATATTTCCAAGGAGTGAAGCCACTGCTGGAGTCAGCGAGCATCACCGTTCTCGAGACACTCTATGCTCTGAGCGGGCAGATGGCCCATGCATCCGGCCACAAGAACTGCGAGGACGGATACGCCACTGGTGGAAATGGGACCGCAGGGCCAAGAACCGACTACCTTGGGCAAATCTCAACAGACAACTCCGGCGGGATAAGGGCACTCACTGAAGTCGTTTTCAACGAAAGCGCCCTCAGCATCCCCACTGACTGGGGGTACTACAGCGAGATGTGGGGCCCAGGATCGACATGGGCCTGCACCTCTTGGAGGGATTACTCGTCAATGACTCCTGGAAACCCACCCTCATCTGCAGACCACTCGTGGAATCCAAATGCGACCAAGCTGATTATTCCTGTTTCTGATGAAGGGCCATATGGTGGCTCTGGCAATGGCTACGAGGCACAGGATGCCGATGACAACCAGAGCATCAGAGAGGCTCACGATGCCTGCGTCAATGCGGGGATTATTCCGATACCCATAGCTGGAACAACCTCCTATGGCACTAATACCATATGGGCCAATGACACACACGTCCAATCCCACATGATGGATCTAGCACAATGCAATGGGAACTCCACTGGCCTCGCAGACAGAACCTGTGATGGATTAACCACAGCCACAAAGGATGCTGGAGGCGAGATGTTCCTCTATCCATCAGATAACATGGCCAACTTCGAGGGGGACTTCGAATCGGGTTACCTCACAAACGGCTGGGGGGTATCAGGCTCCTCGGACATGTGGTCAGTGGAGGCAGCTGACAATGGACTAGTCTACTCCCAGGCGAACTTGTGTGACATAGGCGGAACCACAGGCAACCCGTCCTTCTATTCAGTTTCCTGCAACTACACACAACCAGCCGGAGAGACTGTAGATCTGACGGTGAACGTGGACAACTGGGCCTCAGAGTTCAGCATGGACATCATCCTTCCAGATGGCACAGTGGCCTCTTTCAATAGCAGCTCAGTGTACAACCAATACAGCGGGGTCCTGGTAAGCTTCACCGGTGCGGGGAACTACACCATCTTCCTGAATGACACCTATGGGGACGGGGGAACCTCCGTATCAGCCGACTACACCTACGTTTCAGCCACAAACCCCTCATCAACGCCAATCTCAGGAGCGTATTCCGCGCAATCGGGAGCAATCACACATGGGGAGAGCGCCAATCTCGAGTTCACAGGCGTACTGGCCAATGGGACCGTCAGCTTCTCCTACAACGTATCCTCTGAGGCGAGCTACGACTTCCTCAAGTTCTACCTAGATGGGATTCAGCTTGCCCAATGGTCAGGCACCCAGAGCGGGAACTTCTCGACACCGGTTTCCCTTGGCCAGCACACGTTGAAGTGGGCATATGTCAAGGACGGAAGCGTAAGCTCCGGAAATGACGCAGCTTGGATTGATGACGTCACTATACCAGTCGCGAATTACACGGATGAGGTAAACGCACTAGTCCAATCCATCATAGCGCTGACGACGAGCAGTGGCTCGACCGAGACATACTTGTCCGTGTTGGACCCCTATTCAATGATCAGCAATCCAAGGAGCACTTGGAGCATGGGTGACCCAGGCCACAGCGTGGATTCCGAAACTGGGGAGTACGTGGAGGACACAGGACCGTCTGTAGACTACGTATGGCAGGATGGAACCGGTTGGAGCACCATCGGCCACCTTGTGATAGTCAACGACACACGTCTAACCAACGGCCATGGCTGGAGCATCAGCCCAGAGGTGAACAGCGACGAGAACGGAAACATACACGTCGTCTGGGTCGACGGCCGCTCCGAGGAGCACAGCCGCACCGCTCCATCCCAATTGCACTACATGCAGCTGGACCTGTCTCGCGCCGGGCCATTCGATGGCGAGGCGGAAGGACTGGACCTCAGTACGGTCTCGGTCGTCTCAGACTCACTCGTCCCCGGATCCGACATGACATGGGGAGCCAACCCGAGAGTGGACTTCGATAACGATGGCTCTGTGCATGTTACATGGTTCGAGTCATCCCCCGACGCTGCGGATGGAGAGGGGGTCGTAGAGCTCCGATGGACCAGGATTACAACACCACAACTCGATCAAAACGGCCAACTGCCACTTGGACAGAGCTTGGATGAAGCATATGGTGTAATCAACACCAGGATAATCGCCCAGAGCACAAGCAATCTGATGGGCGTGTTCGGGGATGGGATAAGCTCTGGCTCACAGCCCATTGTGAACTTCGATTGGCCAAACAGGGACATTGTGTGGACAACCCCTGATTGCGAGGAATCGGAGACCGTTGCAGAAGACCAGTGGGACGTATGCATGTGGTCAGAGAACGTGTATCAGATGGATCTAGATCTAGCTGAAAGCCAAGAGGAAGAGGTCACACTGTATCCTGGAGAGGCCACCACAATCAACCTCGTACTAAGGGGAATCACCGTTCCAGGCGGAAGCGACATAGTAATTGCAGACTCCTCGGAGGTGCCTTCAAACTGGTTCTTCGACATAGGCTTCTCTGGGAACTACCAGCCCACGACCACATTAGTAGAAGGCCTAAACTTGGATTTGGACCTCTTCTTGAGAGCACCCAGCCTCAGGGACGTTAACCAAGACCAGTCCTTCGAAGTCATGGTTTCGGTAACCTCGTCCACGATGGAACAGGCCACAACCGATATCACCATCTTCGTAAATCTAGTCAATGAGGGAGACTGGGATGATGACGATATGGACGGAATACCCGATTGGGCCGATGACTGCCAGTTCGGGGATGCCGATTGGACATCGAACTTCCAGTCTGACCATGACTCTGATGGTTGCCGAGACTCCACTGAAGACATGGATGACGACAACGACGGACTTCTGGACTCCGAAGACTCATGCCCATCTGGCGTCATTGGCGAATACCTCGATGCTGACGCAGACGGATGCGATGATCTCACAGAGGATCCGGACACTGACGGAGATGGCGTGGAGAACCACCTGGACCAATGCCCGAATGGGGCACAGTACTGGGTGGACTTCGCAGAGGACCACGACGGAGATGGCTGCAGAGACGGCGATGAGGATGACAATGACGACAATGACCCGTTCGAAGACTCGGAAGACGAGTGCCCCAAGGGAGAAGTCGGCTGGTCAGATCCAATTTTCGACAATGACCAAGACGGGTGTCACGACCTAGCAGAGGACAGAGACGATGACAACGACGGGGTCCCAGATGAAAGCGACCTATGCCCCCAGGGAATGACAGTATGGTTCTCCGAACCATCCGGCGATTTCGATGCTGATGGATGTCACGATCTAGCAGAGGACGACGACGACGACAACGACGGGGTCCCAGACGAAAGCGACAGTTGCCTGATGGGGTTTTCCAATTGGAAATCGACTCTGATAACTGATTGGGACTCTGATGGCTGCCATGACGAGATGGAGGATGCGGACGATGACAACGATGGCATATTGGACCACGCTGATATTTGCAAGCGAAGTACCCCAATAGGTCCAGGTATTGATTTGGATGTCGATGGGTGCAACGATGAAACGGAAGACTCCGATCTGGACAACGACGGAATAGAGACCCGCTCGGATAACTGCGAGGACGACCCGACATCGGGATGGATTTCGACTACATGGAATGACGCTGATCAGGACGGGTGTGTTGACATAGACGACTGGGATGATGACAACGATGGCGTACCCGATCCAATCGACGACTGCCCTTCAACGCAATTCTTGACGATTGACATGGACCGAGATGGCTGCATGGACGACACAGAGGACTTGGATGACGACAACGACGGTGTTCCTGACTCGAGAGACCTCTGCCCTGTTGGCATAATGAACTGGAAATCAGACAGATCGACAGATATTGACAACGATGGCTGCATGGATTCCGTAGAGGACGACAACGTCCCCAATGCACTACTGGCCACAGTCACGGGAAGTGCATTCTCCACTCTGATGGTTGGAAGTGCTGCTATACTCCTAGTAGCTGCAGCGGTGTTGGCTAGAAGGAGCCGCAACTCCCCCCTACGTGGCTACTCAGACGGAACATGGGAGGTCGAATCAACCATGTCAGATGAGGAAAGGACAACCACTCAAAATCCCGATCCGAAGGAAGAGGGAATCAGGAAACTATCTGATATGGGGTATTCTCCTGAAGTAGCCAAGGCAATACTCGATGCCGAGGAAGGGGCCCGAAGGAGCCGTAACTGATTGCGGAGTAGCACCTATGAAGCACTTTCATAACCTCCACTACGCACTGAGGTGATGAGGATATCCATGAGGGCAGTCAGAGTCGAGTGCGCCGCTCCCTCGATAATCCACGATCCCCGAGCTGTAGCTGCAATGAGCTGCATTAGCTGGGACTACAGAGGCACCTTGGGAATAGAAAGAGGCAATTTGCGGGTAATGTTTGAGTGTATCACAGCCGATGGCGTCTGCCCTCAGGCCGGGACCAGTATATCCGGAGTGACGATAGTAGAGATCCTAGAGGAATGGCAGACTGACTACCTAACACACCATCTCGTAACAGTGGAATTCTCAAGGGATTTCATCGGGCACTTCTTCGAAAACGGAGACCTGACAATATTGGCCGGGTCGAACCTCACCAGCAACGGCCTCGTGATCCAAGTGGCAGGAAGGCAGTCGTCCATGGTGTCCTTCCTGAGGTCCATCAGAGAGGAGATACCCATTGAGAGAGTCATCAAGGCCACAAATTCAGAGGGAATAGCCCAGAACGGACCCACACTCCAGCAATTCAGAATCGTGAAGCTAGCATACAAGAGTGGATGGTACGAGGCCCCGAAGAAGATATCCATAAGGGGTCTGGCAAGCAAGCTCGGCCTTTCCAAGTCAACAGTTGCAGAGCAGCTAATCAAGGCAGAGAAT
>Ga0206684_1000534_pt1 | contig 15096 bp, 17 predicted proteins | sample M210012015metaG_FD_155467 | JGI IMG/M metagenome (GOLD analysis project Ga0206684, IMG submission 155467) | Ammonia-oxidizing marine archaeal communities from Monterey Bay, California, United States - M2 100m 12015 | ecosystem: Environmental > Aquatic > Marine > Intertidal zone | place: USA...
CACTCACATATTTTCCAACGATGTTTCCGTCTTCATCGTATCCTGTCATGTTCCAATCTCTGCCATCTCTCATCTCACCTACCCATTTTGATCCATCTGGAATAATCCACGTTCCCTGTCCATTTTGTAGATTATTCTTCCCTTCTCCTACATACTTTTGACCTACTGAGACCCCTTTTCAAAAAAAGTTAGAGTCCCTTCCCTATGTTGTTTCCAGAGAAGTATTTACTTTGTACGAAGTTAAAAAGTCAGGGTCAGTATAATTACATATCAGGATTGAGATTGAATCATCTACTACAGGAACTGAAATCCGAAATGGTTTATTTGAATTTTAGTTTGGTGAATGTAGTTTTCAACCAAATCATCAATCAAATGGTTTTTTTAGCAGCTTGAGAATGTAAAGCAAGCCGCAACAAAATAAGGCCAGTTTTCTGGGAATAGGGGCAAATCGGAATTATAGTTTTTTTACATCGAGTGATCTAATCCGGATATAAAATAGTGCAGAATCCTTTTTATTGATTCTTGCTGCTAGATCAAAATGTCTAAAGTGTCGTGGAGGATTGAGAGGCAGTGGCTATTTCTGCAATTTATGAGCTGTAGATTTGTTTGTAAAATTTGTAGCTCCTGTAAACTCGTTTGACGTAATTTCTGGTTTCTTTGAATGGAATTTGTTCGACAAAAACATCCAGTGATTTTCCTCTCCAACGGTTGATCCATTTAATCATGTTGTGAGGTCCTGCATTATAACCCCCCGCTGTATATATCAGTTCAGACTTGAACTGATTGGATAACCTTCCCAGATACAGTGTACCAAGCTGGGTATTCAGTTCCGGATTGAAGATTTCTTCTTTTTCATTGAGTTTAATTTTCTTTCTTTTAGCTACCTCTTTTGCGGTGGCAGGCATCAGCTGCATTAAGCCGATTGCCTTTGATGAAGACAAGGCCTGTGGATTAAAGTGGCTTTCTTCACGCATAATTGCTAGAACAAAATATGGATCAATTCCGGCTTGATTTGCAAAGCTTTTAAGCTTGGACCAGTAAGGTCTCGGATAGGCCAGTTCCCAGAGCGGGTACTCCCCAACTTCAAGTGAAATCATGCGGGGCAGATAATAATTTGCAACGATTCTGAGCAATGCGTGGTGCTTTCCTCTACGTTGAAGCAAATGACTCACATGCCAATTCCGGGAACTGTTTTTAAAACGCCCCAATCCGGCAAATAATTCTCTCAAAGCCTGTTCAGGTTCTGCAATATCAAAGAGGAACTCGGTTCTTTTCAGTAATTTTTTGGTTTTTTTACTGAGTGGTTCAGTTGGTTCGGCGTATAGTTTTGTTTTGCGGGACTTGACTACTGCCAATATGCTTCCCGGAATATCTTTTGCGGAAAGCAGGCGCATTCCATAATACGTATTGGGCTGACGAAGGATCAGTTTTGTGAAGCTTTTTTTTGCAAGATCCTGACGGCCTGTAATTTGTTGTAATTTTCCCTGCCAGTACAGTAACTTAGCTTTCATCTCAGAATTGTAAATTCTTGTTTTAAGTCCTCGTTTCAGGTATGACAAGGCTTTTTTCGTATTATTTTGCTGCAGGTTAGACCAGGCCAGTTTCCATGCAGCAGCAGCAGCAAGCTCATGCTTGGGGAAATGACTCAGCAGACGATTCCACCAAAATCGTGATTTCTCAATTTCTGAGTCCAGCATGTAACGTATGGCAAATGTGTTAAACAATTTAGGCAGGAGCTTGGATTTCGCATTAAGTCTTTCAAGTTTATAGATAGTACTTCGTGCATCCGGAATGTTTCTTCTTTTGATGAAGGAGCGTGCCGTCCAGTAAAGCTGGGTTTCTTTTGGCAGAGACCATAGTTTTGAAAGTTGACCTTTTTTTTGAAATATGATAGTTCGATAATAGAATCTTTCTACAAAGAGTGCTTTTAGATATGCTTTACCAAGTTTTTTCAGCACCTTCCTGCTCCGCCACTTCCGAAGCTGCGGCAAATGTTTTACCAGGTAGTTATTAAGACCGAGCCTGGTCAAGGTTCGTACGCGTTTGAGGAGTTCTGCCGGAGACATACTTTTTAGGTCCTTGGCAGTTAAGTTCTTGTGCGATTGGCGTGCGGATTTTTCATCAATGGGAAACTGCCAGCCCAAAACTCTATATTTATGCTCAGGTTTTATCCCCTTCAGTTTTGCACCACGGATATAGAGTGTATGTAGATCATAATCCGAAAGGAACCATTTGTAGTTTTTACGGGTTTCATGCAGCAGAGGAAAAAGTATGCTGACTTCCTTATCTGTATGAAATTCATTCTTCAAATCATCTCGGAGCGATTGAAGATAAGAATTTTTTTCCGGCAGTTTCAGTAGTTTTCTGATATTGGCTATTGCTTTACTTTGATTGCCAGATTTAATTAAAACCCTGATTTTTTGAAATAGCCAAACGTCTCTTTCTTCAGATTCGGGAGTTTGTTTTAGACTCTTCAGGGCCGCTTTATAATTTTCCAACTGCATCTGGCATTTGGAATTCAAGATCCGTGATCGGCTCCACATTCGGTTGTCATACCAGTCCAGGGGCTTTGAAAAAGGTTTTAGGTGACTGATCAATTTTTGACACTCACCCTGCTCGAACAAACTTTTGTATGGTTCCCATGAAGATATTTTATGTGCAGATGCAGAGCTGGCAAAAAATAACATGGCTGCAATGACCAAAACTTCGGCAACTGTTTTCCGGCGATTCCTGTAGAAGAAATTTTGTGCTGAAATTTTGAAAGCCGGGAAAGAGGAGTTACTCTGCAACATGATTTGATACAGGTGGTATAGTTGGTGCTACTTGATAGCTAGGATACATTAAGTTAATTCTGCACCCAGGATTCCATAAATACAAGAGCAAATATCTTGCCGTAATGCTTAAATAAGTTTTATATAAAAGGGAAAAAAGAAATGGATAATGAAAGAAGTCGGCCGGGGGAGCCGATTTCAGTGGAAAATAAAAAAGAGAATACAACTGAAACAGTTAATTCTGTTCCTCTTCAGCCACTGATATTAAAGCAGAATCCAAAAAACATTAAAGGGACAAAATCTCTCCCTTACGATTTTGGTGCAGAAACCTATGATGTATACAGTAATCCCAAGAATCCGTTTATGGTTGGAATAATAGCTGCGGAAACAGATAAAATTCAATTGGATCCCATAAAAGCACAAAGTCTTTTTCAACAATTAGAAAAAAAATCACCATATTCGCTGGAATATCCTCTAAACATTTCTGCACACCGTAAGAGAAAACTCTCGAGTGCAACCCAAACTTTTTCTGTGGATGCAGATAGTGAGACTGAAACAACTGGAAGTGAGAGAAAATTGGAAATTGCCTCCTCTGAATATTTGCCCAGAGAAAAATTAAAAGAAAACAAACGTAAGCTGGATGTTTATATTCAGGGTTTTTTCTGTAATGTTTTGAAACGTATCAGTGAAGATCCTGGTGAACTTGCACAGATTATCAATGAGATCGTACCATTATTTGTGGAACACCAAATTAGAGTTCGTTTCTATCAGGCCTTTTGCCAAATCCGCAGCAATGATGATTTAAATACCACCCTCGAAAAAATCAGCAAAGATGTTGAATTGGAAAATTTTGAACTTTTCTGCAGTGCACTTTTTGTCTTTTACAGCTCCCAAAAGTGACAGCAACATTGTGTAAAAAAATCCTGGTTTTTTCATTTTAAGTATCTGTTTTTATGAGGCCCACCTTTATTGAAGTCAATCTGGATTATTTAAGATATAATCTCGAACAGATTCGAAAACACACACAGCATCGTCCAGTGATGGCAGTCGTCAAGTCAAATGCATACGGACATGGAATGCTGAGAGTTGCACAACTCTATGAAAAACTTGGAGTAAACTGTCTGGGTGTAGCCCTGTTGGAAGAAGGGATCATATTACGGGAGTCCGGAATAAGTTTGCCGATTGTGGTCTTTGGCGGAGTATTGTTTAAACAGATTCCGGAGTATTTGAAATGGAATTTAGAATTTTTTATTTCTTCTCAGAATGTATTACGCAAAACAGATAAAATTTGTGAATCTTCAGGTCAGCAGGCAATAGTGCATCTTAAGCTTGATACCGGAATGGGGCGGGTCGGAACCATTGCGGAAGAGTCAGCAGGTTTTATTGAAGAAGCAGTACGTGCACGGCATCTGACAGTTAAAGGTGTGTGTTCGCATTTAGCCTGTGCAGATGATCCGGAAGATCCGATGACACTGGAACAAGTTGACCGGTTTTTAACAGCAGTATCAATTTTTGAGCGGCTTGATGCACCGGTACCTTTGCGACATCTTGCTAATTCAGGCGGTGTGCTTTATTTTCCTCAGTCTCACTTGGATCTCATCCGGCCGGGGATTTTACTTTATGGAGTATACCCAGATTCATCAAGTCCACATATTCTGGATGTGCGTCCGGCTCTCCAGCTTAAATCCCGGGTCTCTTTTCGCAAATCTGTTCCAAAAGGATTCTCAGTAAGTTATGGATCAACCTGGACTTCTGGCGGATCCACAGAAATCTCCACTATTCCACTGGGTTACGGCGATGGTTTTCGGCGTCACCTTTCAAATCACGGTGAAGTAATAATCCGTGGTAAACGGCGGGCTATCGTAGGACGGGTTTGTATGGATCAGTTTATGGTCAACTCCAAAAATGAAGCTCTTGAAGTAGGAGATGAGGTCGTTTTGATTGGAGAACAGGACGGACAGAGTATAACTGTGGAAGAGATGTCCCTGTGGGCAGAAACAATACCATACGAAATTTTGACAAACTTGAATGATCGTATTCCCAGAATCTACTCTAATGGATAGTCACAAATATTGACTTGCTTTGATTTATATGATGTGCTATTTTCGGGTGCACTTTTGTATTGTTGATAAGTGATTTATTGATAAGCAAAATGACAGAGGAATTAAAAATTAAAAAGTTTTAATTTTTCAGTATTTAACACTTTCCAAAAAAACATTAAAGGAGAATGGCAATGGATGGGAATACACTGGCAATAATTATTGCGATTTTACACATAATATGGGTCTTGCCGTTAGGATATTTTTCTGTAATGGATATTTTGGAACGCTGATTATTTAAACCCTCTTTAATCAGTTTTTTTCAGACACTCTATGCGTGCCGTGTCGTCCTCGTATGCGAGTACACGGTAGTGTCTCCCGCAACGCTCAAAAGCGTGAATCTTGAGTTCTTCAGAATCACCGGCTTTTACATAAAATGTAGTCAGTCTGGTTTCACAGGAGCCCGCCAGCCAGATTGGCATCAAAATAATCCAAATCCATCTACAGTTCATAGTACTTTTCCTCATAGAAATTCTAGCGTGCCCATCTGTTATTTTGGGTTAAATCAAAAGCAATGGGATCCCAGGCCGGTAATCGGGCTTCTAATTCGTCAAAATATGAATCTGTCACATTTTCAACAAGTCTTCCAAACTCCATTCGGCGGCTCAAAGAATGTTTAAGATAAGCCATGTCAGTGACTATTCCCGCAAAAGACTCTTCCCGTACATGTGCTATAGACTCTTGTTTTCCTTCAAACTTGGGACAAATGCAGTGTATTCTGCAGATTTGTTTCGAATTGTTTTATTTATGATGATATATTTGCCGCACAATTCCCTGCTAAGTTAGAGCCTTGCAGTGCAAAACTCAAGAATAAAGGCCCGTTGATTGTACTCAAGTTTGAAAATATTCTTCATAGTATGAAACTTTCTTTTCCCTGCTAAAGAAATACATTGACTGATTAGTACTTTCAGGTTAAAATCAGCGTTTAACTTTTTTAGTAAACCATCCTATTGATGGATAGTAGAAACATGACACAAAATCAATTATCAGCGAGTATTCGCAGTAAAAAAGGAAAGTCGGCCAATCAAAAGTTACGTCAGGCAGGTAATATTCCGGCGGTACTCTACGGACCTCGGGGAAACATTTTGCTGGAAATGGCAGAAGAATCAACCCGTCACCTGCTCGAAAAAATGTCTGGAATGCACGAGCTTGTACCAATCAATGTAACAGATTCTGCAAGTGGAGAAAGCTGGACTGCACAGGTTTTGCTGAGGGAAATTCAGAAGCATCCTTATCAACACCAAATCACTCATATTGACTTTTGGGAACTGCCTGAAGCCAAGCCGCAAATTGTCCGGATACCAATACATGTGATTGGTGAATCACCAGGAGTTAAAGGTGGTGGAGTTTTGCAGATGGTTGTCCGGGAGATACCTGTTAGCTGTCTTCCTGCAGATATTCCCTCTTTTGTGGAAGTGGATTCTTCCAGTTTGGAATTAGGTGATTCTATTAGAATTCAAGATGTAAAGTTGCCTGAAAAGGTTACTGTTGGAACAGATGAGAATTTTGCTGTCATTTCAATTGTTGGACGTGCAAAAGAAGAGGAAGAAGAGATTGTAGAAGTTGCAGAAGGAGAAGAAGGAGTAGAAGCAGTAGAGGGTGAAGAAGCAGATAGTGAAGATTCTGTTAAGGATGAAAAAACAGAGGAAGAGTGAAATTTAGCAAGTTCTGAAACAGGAAATGGCGGGGATGAAACTGGTGGCCGGCTTGGGTAATCCGGGCAGGGAGTACGAAGGAACGCCGCATAATGTTGGGTTTCAGGTTGTTGATTTACTCATGGAAAAGCTGGAGGTTTCAGGATTCCAGCAAAAATTTCACAGCCAGTTTTGTAGAACATCGATTGAAGGTGAGGCTTGCATTCTGATCAAGCCTCAGACCTTCATGAATAGAGTTGGACTGGCCGTAGCGGAATGTGCTGGTTTTTATAAAATTCCCGCAGAGAACATTGTCATTATTTCAGATGATTTGGATTTGCCGTCGGGGATGGCTCGTTTTCGGGACGGTGGCGGTCATGGGGGACACAATGGCCTGCGATCCGTTATCGACTCATTGGGTAACAGTAAATTCCGCAGAGTCAGATTTGGTATTGGCAGACCTGCTGGGAAACGAGATGTTGTCGGTTATGTTTTGGGACAATGGTCAAAAGCTGAAGCAAAGCTTGCTCAAAGTGTAATGGACCTGGTGTTGGTGGAACTGGTCGGATTTTTGGAAACTTCGCAGTTTGAGAACACTTCTTTTTCTGCTCCGGAATTGGCATAAGGCACAGCAAAGCATTTTGAACAAAACGTATTAAGTTTCCGGAAACAAATGGCATTAGAAGTTGGAATTTTAGGTTTGCCAAATGTTGGGAAATCCACTTTGTTTCGCGCTTTGACCAAAGTGCAGGTAGAAGCAGCAAACTATCCGTTTTGTACAATTGATCCGAATATAGGCATCGTCCGGATAAGGGATCCTAGAATGATCCGTTTGACTGAACTTGTCAGTCCGGAAAAGATTATTCCTGCAACTTTGCAGATTGTAGACATTGCAGGACTTGTCAAAGGTGCAAGTCATGGTGAGGGTTTGGGGAATCAGTTTCTGAGCCACATCAGGCAGGTTGACGCAGTTGCACACGTGGTGCGGTGCTTTGAAGATGAAAACGTAGTACATGTAGACGGCAGACTTGATCCGGTTGGTGATGTACAGGTAATACAGACTGAGTTGATATTATCTGATTTGGAGCAGGTAGAACGTAAAATAGATCGACTCCAACGCCAAGTAAAAGGTGACCGTGCTTTGGCGGTAGAGTTGGGGATTTTTGAACGACTGCGGGATCATTTGGATGATGGTTTTCTGGCCAGCAAAATGGGTTTGAGTAAGGATGAAAAGGAACTGATCAATGAATTAAGTTTGTTGACTCTGAAACCTTATCTATACATTGCAAACATCTCAGAAGATGGGCTCAATAATCCGGAAGTTCGTGAGCAGCAGCTGCGAGAATTAGCCGATGAAGAGGGGGTGGAAGTTATTCCGATTTGCGCGCAAGTCGAATCAGAGCTCTCAGAGATGGATGATGATGAATCAAAGCTTTTCATGGAAGAGTTGGGAATTGACAGTTCCGGACTGGATCGGCTGACGCATTCCGGATACCGGATGCTTGAGCAGATCACTTATTTCACTGCAGGAAAACAGGAAGTACGGGCTTGGGAGATTAGCAAAGGTTCTACTGCTCCTGAGGCTGCAGGTAAAATTCATACTGATTTTGAAAAAGGCTTTATCCGCGCCGAAGTCTTTCATTTTGATGACATCGATCAATTGGGGTCGGAATCATTTGTCAAGGATGCCGGACGCTGGCGTCTTGAAGGCCGGGATTATGTAGTGCAGGACGGAGACATCATGCACTTTCGTTTTAACGTATAGCATATGTTTATTTGCAAATGTTAAGTTGCAAGGGTAAAAAACCTTTTGCTGTTTCCTTGTTCACTTTAGTGGACTTATTGACATTATTCGATAATCCGAAAGGAATATAAATGACAGGATATGAACTTGTATTCATCACAGATCCATCACACAACAATGATGAGTTGGCATCTGTGCTGAAAAATTATAAAAAGATTCTCACCAAATCCGGAGGGAAGCTTATTCATGAATATGTTTGGGGACGTCGTCGTCTGGCCTACGAAATATCAGGCAATGACTTTGGTGTTTATCATGCCTGGTACTTCACAGGCACAGGAAAAACAATTGACGAATTACAGCGCCAAATTGGTTATTCTGATGATGTTTTGCGTCATCAAATTATAAAGACTGATGACATTGATACAGAGGCAGCATTTTTACAAACCTTAATTCCGCCTAAAGAGGATACTTCAGAAAATGAGGAAACTCCGAAGGAATCTGAGCAAATTTCAGGAGAATCTACCAAAGTTAAAAAAGAATCTCCAAAAAAAGCTGAGGCAGCAACAGAGAATGAAAAGAATGTAACCGAAGATGTTAAAGAAGTTGACACTGAATCAGAAGTTAATATCGAAAAATCTGACAAAGATGCCGATGAAGTAGAAACTGAATCTGTAGATTCTTGAAATACTGTGCCAGTCAGAATTTTTAAGTGCAGAACCTAACTTTCATGAAAATTATATATGTTAAAAAAACGAAAAAGATCACATTTACGTCGTAAACGTATACCCACAAGTATTCTGCTTCGCAGTAAGCTCAAATCCTGCCCGTTCAAGGAGGCCGGAATAGACAGAATTGATTATAAAGATGTTGAGTTGTTAAAAAATTATGTAACCCAGGGCGGAAAGATTATTCCAAGCCGCATTTCCGGAGTATGTGCGGCAAATCAGAGAAAGTTAAAAACCGCAATTCGACGTGCACGCAATCTGGCTCTTCTTTCACCACTGAGAGGTTATGTGCCTCAACAAGTTAATGTTGAACGAAAATTTTCCAGTTACAGAAATTCTAAACCACGTGAATGAAGTGTGGGTAAGAATCCCTAAATATTCCAAAAACTAAGAGATTGAACAAAAGGAAATACCGTGAAGTTGATACTAACTGAAGACGTACCCAATTTAGGGTCTTTAGGTGACACAATAGATGTGAAATCCGGTTACGGTCGAAACTACCTCCTTCCAAAGGGAATCGCCCTTTTGGCTACCGGCAGGGTCTCCAAAGAATTACAGCACAGGATACAGCATTTAAACAAGTTGCGTGAAGGAAAAATCGAACTGGCACACGAACAGGCAGAAAAACTTAAAACTGTTAAAATAGAAGTTGTCCGTAAATCCGGTCCTGGAGGTAGATTGTTTGGTTCAGTCACCAACAGGGACCTGAAAGAATTGTTGAAAGAAAAAGAATTTGATGTTGAACGAAGGTCCATACAATTGAATTCGCCCATTCGAAACATTGGCCTCCATGAATTTACTGTGCGAGTTCATTCTGAAGTTTCAGTAAACATGCAAATCAAGGTGACTGGAGATTCAGACGAGTCTGCAGTTAAAACAGTGGCTGTCGATGAACTGAAAGATAAAAATGCTGATGAAAAAAATATTGACAGTGAAGAACTTGAGGAGCTTGAAAAACTTGAAGAGCTTGAAGAGCTTGAAGAGCTTGAAACTGACGAGTAGTTTACGATTTTAACTTAAAAGCTAAAGGTTCAGATCTACATTGAGCCTTTGGCACTTTAATTTATCAATTGGGTACTGTCTCGGCCCCACCACCTCCAGATCTTTGATCGCCCTCTCCATACCATGAGTATCAATGTTGTCTTCTGAAAATAAATCTGAAAAAACCAGGGTTTTTGAGCGTACAAAAAAAATGCGTCCGCAAACTGTTGATCTTGGAGAATTACTTCCACATGACAAGATGGCAGAGCAAGCTGTACTGGGTGCAATAATTATTCAGAACTCAATCCTGCTGCAAATTCTAGATGTCCTCACCACAGACGACTTTTTTTCTCCCGCCAATCATTATATTTTTGCTGCCATGCAGGAAATGACTGCACAGGAACCCCCTGTTCCCATAGATGAATTAACTCTGCTGAGTCATTTGAAATCCAAGCATCTACTCGAACAAACTGGCGGAGTAGATTATTTGAATGAACTGTCACAAAATACTCCTGTTGCCGAAAATGCTGAGTTTTATGCCCGTATTGTTCGGGAGAAGGGGCAACTTAGGGATATTATCTTAACTGCTCATGAAGTTGCAAAACGAGGTCAAGAGGAAAATGCAGAAAACATTTCTGACTTTATTGCAGAGGCAACCGATCGATTACAGTCTATCGATTCACGTACTCGACTTAAAAGTTATTCTCATCTCAAAGAAGTTCTTGCCACAAATTTTGAAGAGCTGGAGAGAATTTCTGAATCTCCAGAAAATGTAACTGGAGTTCCAACTGGTTTTACTGAGTTAGATGATTTAACGCGTGGTTTGCAAAAGGGGGATTTGATCATTCTTGCAGCTCGACCTTCAATGGGTAAAACAGCTCTTGCCATTAATATGGCACTTTATGCTTCTGGTCATGCTAATATTCCATCACTTATTTTTAGCTTGGAAATGCCAAAGGAACACATTGCCATGCGCCTGATTTGCAGTGAAGCAAAAGTAAATAATAAAAAATTGCTGGTTGGTGATCTTGATCAGGAAGACTGGGATAAACTGATGGAAGGGACTACTCATATGATGGAAGCACCTTTGCTGATAGATGACAGGTCCGCAGTAACTCCGAACTATATAAGAAAAGTGATTCGGCAGGCAAAAAAAGAATTTCCTGCACTGGGACTTGTTATTGTTGATTACGTGCAACTGATGCAGAGTAATATACGGAATCCTTCACGGGAACAGGAAATATCAGAAATTTCACGAACTATGAAAGCCATGGCGAAAGAATTTTCGCTGCCGATGGTTGTTCTTTCCCAGTTGAACCGAGGCTTGGAAAGACGTACAGAAAAACGTCCAATGATGGCCGATTTGAGAGAATCTGGTGCATTGGAACAAGATGCAGACCTAATTGTTTTTATTTATCGTGATGAGGTCTACAACGAAGATACTGAGGACAAGGGTATTGCTGAAATAAGCATTGCAAAACATCGAAATGGTGAAATTGGTATGAAACGACTGGCATTTATTGGACAGTACACAAAATTTGCCAATTTGGCTTTGGGTGGTAGAGGCTTGTCAACATAGAAGGTAATATAAAAATCAATTCTTAATTTAGACCTGCTGGGTTAGATGTTAATAATCATGAACATTTATGAATTTTATATTCTTGATAATGTTGGGTAATTATACTCAATTATAATCGTGTGAGTTTAACTTCAGACACAGGTTTCCCGGGAAAAAACTCTGATGCAAAACGTAGAAGAACTGCAGCAATATGTTGACAGTCTGACGAAAGAGTTGGTGTTGACCAGTCAGACAGTTGTAGCAGCTCCGGGATGTCTTCCTGCACCATGTTTTCCTGAAATTATTATGAAAGTTTTGGGGGTGGTGACAGAACATGAATGGGAAGACCTGACAGATCGTGCCAGGAATTACCTGAAATGGATTACGGTCAAAGCAGAAGCCATCGATGAACTTGCCCCAAGGCCTATGCATACAACCACGCGCGGCTTTGAGTTGTTGGCAATCGATAGAGATGGAAATAGTTTTGGTGAAATAGTAGAGCGTTCACAAGAATTGGGAATACCTTCTGTTCTTGTCCGCTTTGCTTCACTGATAGCTACTTTTCTGACCGTTCGCCTTCTCCGTCAACAAATGGAGCGTGATCGTGAAGTCATGCCTTCGCTTACATTCTCACAAAATGTTGATGCAAATTATCTGAATTATCCTCGTACTCTTAAAACTCTACTGGAGTTGTTTCCAGAATATAAGGAAATGTTTTATTTTGAAATCAACGAAGAAATCACTGAAGACTACTTAACAACCATTCGCGCGCTTGCGGGCGACCTGGGCATTCGCTTAGCTCTGGATGATACAAATAAAATGAATATTAATGTACATCATCAACTGCTGGATTTAGCAGACTGGATCAAGATTGATTTTGAAGCAACTGCAAACCTGGAGGAGCAGTTATTGTCAGGTTACGGAGAAAAAATTATTTTGCATTTTGAAGAATATGCACATGGTGCACGATCTCCGGTCATTGTTTTTGAAGGGCTTTCAGAAACTTCTCCATTAAAAGTATTTCTTGAACAGCGTTGGAAACAAATCGACACAGTGCTTTATTTTCAAAGCAGGGAACGTACACCGGTTCCCCCATGGAATAAATATTTTGGTTTGATTCAGGATTATCATGATGACAAGTATGGTCTCTTTTACAAAGGCTTGATCGATGAGCAGTAATCAATTTCCTGAGAATTATTTGTGGTACATATTTTCATTTCTGCTGGTAAGTTTTGGAACAGTCTTATTCGCCGGATGCAATTCTTCTGATTCACCAACTAAAAACGACACTGGTCCTTCAGTCGTTTCCGGAACTGTTTTTGAGTCATCGCTGGAATTTGATGCAGGAGATAATCCTCTTGGTATTACCTTTGCGGATTTCAATGATGACAACAAAACAGATTATATTGTAGCCAGTACCCGGAAGCAAAACGGGATTTCAACGACTGAAGACGGAACCTTAACTCTCTTTCAAAAAAACTCGTCATCCAGCAGTCGCTTCCCCTTTACATCCAGTACCATCACTCCTGCTACCGCAGAATGGAGGCAGGATGTTATTTCAGCAGATTTCAATGGAGACAACAAAACTGATTTGGTGGTCACGCATACTGGTGAGGACAAAATTAAATTATTGCGAAATGATGGTAGTGCAAACTTTACTGATAACGGTAGTGTCACTGTTGGAGATGTGCCGATTAATCTCATCTCTGGAGATTGGAACAGTGACAATCAAACTGATCTGGCTGTCGTAAATCGCGATAACAGCAGTGTTTCAATCCTGCAAAACAGCAGTGGCGTTTTTTCGGTTTCCCAAACTCTGTCTGTCAGTACGCATCCAATTCAGATTGCAGGTGGTGATTGGGATAGTGACAATGATACCGATCTGGCTGTTTTATTGAGAGACAATGCCCTTGTCCAAATCTGGCTCAACGGCGGAACTGGAACTTTCAGCAAACAAACTACCACCTACACTGTTGGAAATCTGCCAATGGGCATGATATCCGGAGACTGGAACTGTGATGGGAAACAAGATCTGGCAGTGAGCAATTCTGGCGACAACACTCTTTCCTTGTTTTATGGAAAGGGAACAGGAGAATTTGAAACACCTGTTACAATCAGTTCAGGACGAGGCCCGGGTCCATTGGCTGCAGCAGATTTTGATAATGACAGTAAAATGGATTTCGTGGTTGGACATCATTTTCTTGTCAGTACTAACGGAGTCTCTCTCCTCACTGGCGACTTTTCATTGACACTCAGCGACACATCTTCCAGCACTGGTTACGGTTCAGCAACATCCTTTGCTGCAACCACGGTAAAAGACGGTTCTGCACCTGCAGCAATTGTAATTTCAGATGTCGATAATGATTCAAAACTTGACATCCTAATTACACTACCTGTCAGTAAAAAATTAGCTGTGCTTTCCGGAAAACTTTATTCCGGAAATCTCTCCTGCCCCTGAAACTCAAAAAATCTGATTGACTGGAGTCTGTAACAGAGATACACTTTTAACGGTCTTTCTCCGTATGTTGCTCAAAATTAAGGATTTCTTTTAGCCTGGTTTTTGTGTCAAGTTTGCAGGCAAAATATTGAAAAAATCGTTTTATTGTAGAGAGATCTCAGTTCAATTCACTTAAGTTCTCACTTGAGCAAAATTAGATCACCAATATAAAAAAATGTTGATTGCAGGTACATGGGGAGCCTTGTTGCTTTACATCATTAGTTGGATTTCAGGGCTTTTTTCTTCAAACCTTGTGCAACCTTCAGGTTCCAGGTTTCAGGTTTGGACTGATGTAACAGGTATGCGCACGGCCTGGTTAATTCATACGGTAACTTTACTGGGATTGTTATGGACGAAAGCAGTCTGGCCTTCTACTTTTGTGAGTGATATCCTCAGCGTAGCAGCATGGGGGAGTATGGTTGGAGTACAGGCTTTCCCAGAGCGTCTACCAAGTCTGGTCAACACTTCAATTGTTCGTTTTTTTGTAATCCTGCTGCTTGGTTTATCTCTCATTATTTCCCAAAGACAAATGCCGGAAGGCTCGTTGCTTTTAGAGCAAACTTGGTTTTATCATGTTTTGCTTGGATCACATATTATCATTCTCCTGGCAGGTGATATAATGTTGGGAGTTGCATGTGTGGCCAGTATCATTTTTCTTTATCAGGAACACCATCTCAAAACTAAACTTATGTCATCATTAACGCTTCGTTTCCCTGCACTTGGCACTCTGGACCGTCTCAGTTGGCAGGGTATTTTGTGGGGTTTTCTGGCATTGAGTATTGGTCTCATGCTGGGAATATTAATTAATTCAGATGATCATTCACTTTTAGCCAATTTGCGTTTTGGCTCATCAGTCAGTGCCTGGTGCGTCTTTGCAACACTGTTGCTGTTTCGCCAACTGCATGCAGTTCGTTCACGCTGGATCACAATTTGGTGTGTCGTAGGATTTGTTTTGGCACTGATGTCATTGATTGTAGAAATGTTAAGATTGAACATTGCAGAGTAAACATCAATTTAATTACCATTAATTATCAAACATTAAGTCAGAAATTAGAAATCAGTTAATAATGAAACAGCTTCCTTACGA
>Ga0206684_1000541_pt1 | contig 15049 bp, 13 predicted proteins | sample M210012015metaG_FD_155467 | JGI IMG/M metagenome (GOLD analysis project Ga0206684, IMG submission 155467) | Ammonia-oxidizing marine archaeal communities from Monterey Bay, California, United States - M2 100m 12015 | ecosystem: Environmental > Aquatic > Marine > Intertidal zone | place: USA...
GTTAAGCCTATCAGCGCAGATGGTACTGAGTAATATCGGGAGAGTATGTCGCCGCCCTTTTAAACCCTTTCTAATTTATTTAGAAAGGGTTTTTTTGTGCCTGAAATATTTACTTTTCATTAGTTTACTCGGTTTTTGTGACTTGTGAATTTAATTCATTGATCTATAGTAAATAGGTATAGTTCTTGTATATAGAAAACCTCTAGAAATCGTAAGTATTCAGAGGAAAAAACATTGAAAATCATTATGTTTGTTTCTTACTTAAAATAACTTAATTATAAAAGCCCCATGAAGAAGGTATTTTACATTCTAACTTTCTTTTTTTCTGTTTCATATACTCAAGCTCAAATTGTAGGCGATTGTAATGCTCCCTATGATATACCTAGTGCATTGGTTGAGCTTATTGTTGGAGAAGGAATTCAATATTCCAACGTAACCTATTCTGGTTTTGATTGTTCATCTGGATTTTTTAGTGGAACATCTAATATTGGTTTAGACTCTGGCTTGGTATTGGCTACGAATTCGCTAAGTTCCATCTCTGGAGGATTCTCTATCGGGAGTGGTTCTGGTGTTGATGTTGACCTATCCCAGTTGTTAACTAATGTTGGTGCTTCTACAACAACTTTGAAGAATGTCTTGATTTTAGAATTTGATTTTGTTCCCTCTGCAGATACAATGACTTTTGACTATGTATATGCATCTAATGAATATCCAACAAGCACATGTTCAAGTACAAGTGATGTGTTTGGGTTTTTTGTTTCTGGGCCGGGTATTTCTGGATCCTATTCTAATGGAGCTGAAAATATTGCTTTAGTACCAGACCCAACAGATCTTAACAATTTCACGAATACTCCAGTCCTTATAAATACTGTAAATTCTGGACTTGCAACAAGTGGTACTTCTGCACCATGTGATGTTATTGATCCGAGTTGGCAAGATTATTCTATTTTCTATGTAGACAATACTCCGGAGGCAACAGTTGCATTCCCTGGATTTACAGTTCCTTTAACGGCAATGGCCGAGGTAACTCCTTGTGCTTCTTACCATATGAAGATAGCAATAGCTGATGTACAAAACTCTCAATTGCCCTCTGCTTTGTTCATCAAAGAAAATTCTTTCAGTACATCGCCTTCTGTTGATATACAAGTAGAATCAAATGTTACAGATTACTTTAGTACTACTTCTGAGTATTACAATAATATCTATGAAGGTTGTGGAGATGCAGTTATTACATTTTACAGACCGCCGATGGTAACCGGAGATATCAATATTTTATATCATCTTGGTGGAGACGCAATTCAAGGTCTCGATTATATCCTTACGAGTAATTTCTCTGGTGGAGGAATTTTAATGCCAGCTGCCGATTCACAATTAGAAATGACGATCACATCATTCAACGATTGGATAGACGAAGGGGAAGAATCGATCTATTTTGAGATTGATGCAATGGACTATGGCTGTTTCCAATCTGCACCAGATACTATTGAATTTAGTTTATTGGAACAACCCGAATTAACTTTAACTCTTACAGATGATTTCTCAAGTTACTGCCCTGGTGATGATGCAGTTTTAGAAGCGCAACTCTCTGGTGGTGTTGGTGGCTTAATGGCTTCACCATCTATAGTTGAGCCGTATTACTATGAGTGGTCTCAAATTGGAACGGCTTCTACACAATTAGAAAATCCACTAGAAACTACCATGTATTGTGTTGAAGCAACTGATGTTTGTGGAACACAAATATTAGAATCTTGTGTTGAAGTATTCGTTCATCAATACCCAGAATTAGAAGCTGACTCCCAAGTCAAATATATTTGTGATGATATAACAACTCAATTGTGTGTTCTTAACGTTGAAGGAGGAGAAGGTAACTACAATTACCTATGGTCTAATGGAGATACTGATTCTTGTATTGTTGATTACCATGATGTGTACACCGTGTATGTTTCAGACGGTTGTAATGAGCAAGTTGAAATTGAGTCTGAAATTTATTTAGATGAGGCACCAGATCCATTTTTTGAGTACCTGATGATTCCACATCAAAATTTAGGTATAGAATTCAATAACTATACATCTCTAATGAATGGTTTAGCTTATGATTGGAGTTTTGGTGATGGGATACATTCTTCAGTACAAAACCCTTTGCATACTTATTCCGAATCTGGTTTATACGAAGTGACTCTTGAAGTAACTACCGCAATTGCAGGCTGTATAAAAGAATTCTCTGACTATGTTACCGTAGATCCATTGTATCATTTTTATGCTCCGAACGCATTTACACCGAATAACGATAATAGAAATGACTATTTTAGACCCTTTGTTACAGGTACGAGTTCGTATGAATTATTTGTGTTTGACAAAGGTGGAATGATTGTCTTTAATACTACAGATCCTTTATCTGAGTGGGACGGTACTTATAGTGGTAGGCCTGCTGCAGCTGGGACTTATGTTTATAAAGTGGTTATGTCTAAACTTGAAGATATTGTGATTTTTGAAGAATATGGAAGTGTCAATTTAATTAGATAACTATGAAACGATTATTGATTGTTACTTTAGTTTTATCCTCTTTTACTCCTTTACTTGTGAAAGGACAAATAGTAGGAGATTGTACTGCACCTTATGATAACGCAACTGCACTCGTAAATTTACTTGTAAATGGTGTGCCGTTTTCTAATGCGACACTAACTGGATTCGATTGTTCTGCTGGATACTTTGATGGTACTAGTGCTAATTTAGCACTTGAAACTGGTTTGGTTATGGCTACAGGTGGTGTTGAGTCTATCGAACCTGGTGGTTTTGGTGGTGGTTTTGGTGGTGCAGGTATTGATGTCGACTTAACAGAGCAATTAGTTATGGTTGGTGCTTCAGCTACAAATCTTAATAACCTTATCGTATTAGAATTTGACTTTATTCCAAATTCAGATCAGATTTCTTTTCAATATGTTTTTGCCTCAAACGAATACCCAGGTTATACTTGCTCTCAGTTTAATGATATTTTCGGTTTCTTTTTATCTGGACCTGGTATTACAGGTCCTTTTAGTGGGGGTGCTGTAAATATGGCTTTAGTTCCTGATCCAGATGATCCAGATACCTTTACAGATACACCCGTAATTATTAATACAATTAATTCTGGTATTGCTTCTGGTGGAGATTCAGGTCCTTGTGATGCAATTGATCCTGATTGGCAAGATTACTCAGTATTTTTTACCGGTAATGCGGCGCAAGAAACGGTTAATTTCCCTGGATTTACTGTCCCATTAACTGCAACCTATAGTGTTACCCCTTGTGAAGAATATCATATTAAATTAGCAATAGCTGATGTTGCAGATGGTGCCTTAAATTCTGCAGTGTTTTTATTAGAAGGTAGTTTTAGTTCTGTTGGTTTAGCCGTTGATCAAGGAAGTGAATATGGTCCATATGTAGGAAATGATACAACTTTAGTTGAAGGTTGTTTTGACGGAGAAATTGAGTTTGAGCTTAATCAAGCTGTAAGCACAAATTACGTAATTGATTATGTTGTTTCTGGTACTGCAATCGATGGCGTCGATTATGAGGAGATAGGAACACAAGTTGTAATCCCTGCTGGACAAACTATAGCAACAATCCCAATTATACCTTTGTATGATGGTATGGTTGAGGGTATGGAAACTTTAATTGTTTCTGCAACAATATCTGATGGTTGTACAGAAGAAGATAGAGATTATATTTTTAATATTGTAGATCGATTAGAGCTATTCCTTGACATGCCAACTGATACGGCTTTTTGTCCTGGTTCAGATGCGATTCAATTAGATCCTTATCTAAGTGGAGGTATTTATCCTTTAACCTACCAGTGGCATTATAATGGCGGTTTATATTCTAACGAAGAAGGAATTACTATTCTTCCAGAAAATCTGGGTGTCTACACTTTTCATGCAGAAGGCTTATGTGATTCTGAAGTGTACGGAGAAATTGAAGCTTACTTATTAGAGCCAGACATTCCATTAGCCCTGTATACTACCTTTACAGATATTGAAGCTTGCTTAGATGATGAGTTCTCTACTGAAGTATTCTTGATAGGAGGTATCGGTGAGCATCATATTGAGTGGTATTTAAATGGAAGTTTGTATTCTGATTCTATGAATTTTGAAATCCCTACGGATGTAGCCTATGACTATAACTTTGAACTTGTAGTTAGTGATGAGTGCAGTAATACAGTTACTCAAGATTTTAATATTGATGTAATGGACTGTTTTATTCCTAATGTATTTACACCAAATAACGATGGTGAAAATGATTATTGGTTTGTTGATTTTGGTGATGTTGTAGGAAATGTAAGAGTAGACATATATAACCGTTGGGGTCAGCTAATTTATAATACGACCCATTATGAATTGTGTGACGAAGAAACAGGTGACTACTGTTGGAAAGGTGACGATATGTCTTCTGGAGAAGCTTGTCCAGATGGATCATACTATTATACCATAGAGTTAATTGATGGAAGGCGCCATAGAGGTTACTTTAATCTATTCAGATAAAAAAAAGCTCCCATTGGGAGCTTTTTTTATCGAATCAAGTTTTTTCTTTTTTCTTTTTTGCAGCAGGAAAGAGAATGTTGTTTAGTATTAAACGGTATCCAGCTGAATTTGGATGCAATTCTAACACCGTAGGAGGATCTCCAACTTTATGTTGATAATCCTCTGGATCGTGACCACCATAAAAGGTCCACATTCCTTTCCCCAGTTTACCATGAATGTACTTTGCTTCATTGGCGCTATTATTTTCACCCATGATTAATACATCAGACTTGATTAAATCCTTTTTATAAGCTGTTGTTTGCCCCATAAATCCCTTTATAATCTGACTATGGTTTTGACACAACATAGTTGGAACTGGGTCCCATTTTGCAGAGAATTGAAAGAGTGTAAAGAAATCTTGATTTTTTGAAACTTTTCTACCTCTAGTAACATCAATATTTGAAAACTCATAAATATTGGGGTTCTCTATTAACGTAAAGTCCTTAAATGCTATACTCTTGTCATAATTTAATAACTGACTCGATGAAGGACTCATAGCATCACCGTCAAACATATATTCACAAATATCTATTCCCTCTGCAGCAAGTGCTATATCATAGCTGTCGGTTGCAGAGCACATTGCGAATAAGAAACCTCCGCCTACTAGAAATTCTTTAATTTTTAAGGCAACATCTAATTTTTGGTTTGAAACTTTAGAGTAACCTAATTGACTCGCTTCATTTTCAAAATTCCTTTTTTGTTCTTGATACCAAGGCGCATTTTTAAAGGTTGAATAGAATTTCCCGTACTGTCCTGTAAAGTCTTCGTGATGAAGATGTAACCAATCGTAGATAGAGAGCATTTCTGAAAGAATTTCCTCATCGTAAATAATATCGTAAGGAATTTCAGCATAGGTTAAAACCATAGTTACTGCATCATCCCATGGTAGGTTGCCCTCTGGAGAATAAACAGCCACTTTAGGCGCTTTCTCTAGTTTTATAATGTCAGTATTACTTTCTGGATTCGCTAATTCTAGCTGTAATTGCTGTTTGTAAGCATTAGTGATTATCTCGTAAGAAACACCTCTAATAATACATTCTTTTTCTATTTGAGTATGGTTCTCAATCAAAAAGCTGCCACCTCTGTAGTTGAGAAGCCAATCTACAGTTAGATCATTTTCTAGAGTCCAAAATGCTATCCCGTAAGCTTTTAGATGGTCTTTTTGATGGTCTTCATCCATCGGAATTAAGATGTAAGAAGCCTTTAGAGTAAAGGTCGAGAATAAAAGAAATAGGAAAAGACTAGAAAGGCGAGTCATCATAAGTATCTTCATTAGAATCTCCAAATGCTTCATCGACATTCATTTTAGATGTAAATTCTGTTGCGAAACCTTCATCAGTTTCAAGGTTTGAGAATTGCGCTAAATGCCCCGTAAATTTTAATCGAATATTTTCCAATCCACCATTACGGTGTTTTGCAATAATAAATTCTGCTTGACCTTCACATGGAGTCCCATCATCATCATCCCATTCGGTAAGTCCGTAGTACTCTGGACGGAAAATGAAACTTACAATATCAGCATCCTGCTCAATCGCTCCCGATTCACGAAGGTCAGAAAGTAAAGGTCTTTTACTACCACCACGTGTTTCTACTGCACGACTTAATTGTGATAATGCTATTACTGGAACGCTTAATTCTTTCGCAATACTTTTTAGTGATCTCGAAATTGTAGAAATTTCTTGTTCACGATTTCCTTTACTATCTCCACCAGCGGTCATTAGTTGTAAGTAGTCAATAACAATAACTTTTACATTGTGCTGTGCAACTAAACGACGACATTTTGCTCTTAAATCAAAAACGGATAGAGCTGGAGTATCATCAATAAATAAAGGTGCTTTTTCTAAGTTTTTAATCTTAGCATGAAGCTGTTGCCACTCGTAATCTTCAAGTTTACCTTTTCTAAGTTTTTCAGAAGATAAACCAGTTTCAGAGGAAATCAAACGTGTAATCAATTGTACTGACGACATCTCTAAAGAGAATACAGCCACACCACAGTTAGAATCTACAGCTATATTACGTGCCATAGAGAGTACAAAAGCTGTTTTTCCCATCCCCGGACGAGCTGCCAGAATAATTAAATCTGATTGCTGCCAACCTGAAGTTACTCTGTCAAGTTTCGTAAAGCCTGTTGCAACACCACTTAAACCTTCTTGTTTGGATATGTGTTCAATACGCTCAATTGCTTCTTTTACTAGTGATTGTGCTGAATCGTAATTTTTCTTAATATTCCCATTCGCAATCTCAAAGAGCTTAGCTTCTGCTTTGTCAAGTAAGTCTAGAACATCACTACCTTCGTCATATGCATCGTGAATAATTTCGCTCGATACACGAATTAACGAACGTTGAATATGTTTTTGAACAATGATTCGTGAATGGTATTCAATATGGGCTGAAGAAGCTACCTTTTGTGTAAGGTTTGCAATCCCAAAATCTCCACCACAAAGTTCTAGTTTTCCAATTTTTCTTAGTTCTGTTGAAACGGTTAGCATATCTATAGGCTGAGATTCAGCAAAAAGAGTCTTTATAATACCATACATTTCTCTATGAGCGTCTTTGTAAAAACACTCAGGTTCAAGAATATCAATTACTTCATTTAAAGCATTTTTATCAATCATTAAAGCACCCAATACTGCCTCCTCTAACTCTACAGCTTGAGGTGGAAGTTTTCCTTGTTCTAATCCGATCACATTCCCTTTTGCTTTGTACGGGGTGTTTGAAGATTTTGTTTGTGCCATGTTGAATGATTGTAATTGCTAAAAATTGGGATACCAAATTTAGCATCTTTTAGAATAGAATACTAAGCTGTTCATAATTAATTATGACATTGTTAAAGCAATTGTATGCATGCAGTGTTTTATGGAAATTATCTATATTTGAACGAACAAAAAAAATACTAGATGAAAAAGTACTTTGGCCTTTTGGCAATGATTTTAAGTGTTTCTATTACTTCTTGTGATAAAGATACAGTAGATAATGGTGGCGAAACTGTAAATTCTATTTATGGCTGTACTGATGTAGATGCTATAAATTATAATGCAGATGCAACTGACGATAATGGCTCTTGTGAGTATTCTGTTGCCTATACTATTAATGGTGAGTGGACTATAACTCACTTAGAGTATGAAACAGAAATCGACTTAACGACTATTGATGCATCTATATTACCTGAAGAAATCGCAACTATTCTTGCATTCTTAGGCGATGAAATCCCTGTTGAGGGAGAGGCAGAAAATGCCGGGGCTTATATTTTGAACTATTCTGATAATAGCTATCAAGGTACTTTAGCCTTTAGTACAGAACCAGTTCCTGTTTTTGGGACTATAGAGTTACCTAGTATGCCTATTAATTTAGACTCTGAAGGTACTTGGGAATTGCAAAGTAATGATGAAGAAATAGTTTTTACTGATGCTACTACTGGTGCACAACAAGTTTATGAAATTGAAAACTTAACTGATAATTTCGCACTATTAAGAGGTTCTTTGATGATGCCAATGGAAGTTGAGCTTTTAGGTTCATACGACTTTGAAATAGATTTGGTTCTTCAATTAGAAAGATAGCTTCACTAATAAATACAACATAAAAAAAGCACCGCAATTGCGGTGCTTTTTTTATTCGTTAATGACTCCCATTTCACAGAATTTCTCAATTCTATTTTCGATTCTTTTTTGTGAATCAAGTTTCAATAAAGTATTTAAGTCTTTTTTAATCGCCTTTCGTACATTTTCATATACTTCTTCGCGATTATAATGTGCACCTCCTTGAGGTTCCTTAATGACATTGTCGATTAACTTATTCGACAACATATCTTCAGAAGTCAATTTAAGTGCTTCAGCAGCTTGTTGCTTAAAGTCCCATGATCTCCATAAAATTGATGAACAAGATTCAGGAGAAATAACAGAATACCATGTGTTTTCTAACATATGAATTCTATCTCCAACACCAATTCCTAATGCACCACCAGAAGCACCTTCACCAATAATGATGCAAAGTACAGGTACTTTAAGTTGACACATTTCTAGTAAGTTTCTAGCAATTGCTTCCCCTTGTCCACGTTCTTCAGCTTCTAAGCCTGGATACGCTCCAGGAGTATCGATTATGGTAACAACAGGTTTGTTAAACTTTTCTGCCATCTTCATCAAACGCAAAGCTTTTCGGTATCCCTCAGGGTTTGCCATACCAAAATTTCGGTATTGACGTAGTTTGGTATTTTTACCTTTCTGCTGACCAATAAGCATAACAGATTGTCCATCGATGGAGCCCCAACCGCCTACCATAGCTTTATCGTCTTTAACTGTTCTATCGCCGTGAAGTTCGATGAAATCACCTTTTGTTAAAGCTTCTATATAGTCAAGTGTATACGGTCTGTTTGGATGGCGAGAGATTTGTACTCTCTGCCAAGCTGAAAGGTTTTCGTAAATCTCTTTACGAAGGGCAGCCAACTTCTTTTCGATGTCCTTAACGGTTTTTGTAATGTCGGCATCGGTATCTTTCCCAAGTTGAATCGCTTTTTCTAATTGCTCTTCAAGTTCAATAATGGGTTTTTCGAAATCTAATCTTTCCATAGTAACAAATTAGGGCTGCAAATTACAATAATTCACTTTTGAAGCTTTAAAAATAAGCACAATTCTTACTTTTGATGCATAACAATTATTCAATGATACTATTTCCAACTGCTAAGCTCAATTTAGGATTGCAAATTACTGCAAAACGAACTGATGGTTATCACAATTTACAGACGGTTTTTTATCAGTTCCCTCTTAAAGATATACTTGAAATTGTCGAGGATTCAACTTTAGGTGATGGAAAGTGTGAGTTTAAATCAACAGGTCTACCTATTCCAAGAGGAGAGAATTTGTGTGTTCGTGCCTATAAATTATTAAATGAAAAACTGACCCTACCCGGAGTCCGAATTTATCTGCATAAAATCATTCCTATGGGTGCTGGCTTAGGTGGAGGCTCATCTGATGCAGCTTATACTTTAAGCTTACTAAATACACTATTTAAGTTGAATTTATCGATTGACGAACTGCGAGAGTTTGCTCTTCGGTTAGGAAGTGATTGTCCTTTGTTTATAGAAAATGAAGTCCAGTATGCAGAAGGTAGAGGCGAAATTTTGAGTAAGATAAATCTTAATTTGAAAGGGATGTATCTATTAATTGTAAATCCTAAAGTTCATATTTCTACAGCTCAGGCATTTGCCAACATCATACCAGTAGATTCGCCTTCTTGTAAATCGATTGTAGAGCAAGCTGTAAATACTTGGAAAACAGATTTAGTGAATGATTTCGAAGCTTCAATATTCCCTACATATCCGGAGTTAAAAGTGATTAAGGATAAACTTTATTCTTTAGGTGCAGATTATGCGGCTATGAGTGGAAGCGGATCTACATTATTTGGATTGTTTTCAGATGAAATTCCTACAACAGATTGGAATGAAGATTATTTTGTTTGGCAAACACAGCTTTAGCGATTTGCTTTTCTAAATAGGTAGTAAGCATAGGTTCCAAAAATAATATTGGGCAAGCAAATGGCAAACAAAGGTGGTAAATCACTGTTAGTGGTAAGCGTTATAGATATTTTCTGAAAAAGAATAAATAAGGTTGTTAAGCCAAAACCATAAACAAGGTTTACTCCAATCCCACCTCTTTTTTTATGAATAGCAACACTAAAACCTATAAGCGTTAAGATAAAAGTAGTGAAAGGTGTGGCGTATCGTTGGAATAAATCTAAAAGATAATAGTGGATGTTTTCAGCACCTCTTATTTCTTCTTTTTCTATAAAACAATGCAATTCTGGTAAGGTCATTAAATTGGTGCTGTTCTTCTGATATACCAACTCCTCGGGTAGGAAACCAAAGTCTTTGTGAGTACTCGATCCTTTTTCGATTTTCTCACCCTTTGCTTCAAGTACCCTGAAGTTATAATTTTCGGCTAACCACATCCCTTTTAGAGTGTCCCAAGTAATAAAATCCGATTTAAACTTTGAAGCCAATTGTTCGCCTTCAAAAATCTCATAACTAAAACGAAAACCTTTTTGTTTTTTAGTGTTGTAGCTTTCTAGGTAGATGTAATTATCAGGACTTATTTGTCTGTGTATATTCTTATAGCGCTCGTTCTTTTTCGATCGGATGTACTCCTGTTCAAAATCTAATCTAGCTTGATTTGTAATAGGGAGCACCCAATTATTTAGATAGAATGAAATCCCTGCAATAACAAAAGCTCCAATGAAATAAGGTCTCAAAAGACGCTTTAAGCTCAGCCCACAGTTAAGTATAGCAATAACTTCGGTGTTGTTTGCAAGTTTTGAAGTACTTACAATAACAGATATAAAAGTGAAAAGTGCACTAAATAAAAGTCCGTAATGGATGATAAAATTCAAATAATAGTCGAAAATAATGGCATCTAAAGGGGCCTCTCGTCTATAAAAGTCATCTATTTTTTCAGATACATCAAATACAACCGAAATCAATAAAATCAGTACCAGTGTAAAGGTGAAAGTTCCTAAGAACTGTTTGAGTATGTATCTGTCGAGTTTTTTCAATTATAACCTTAGGCTCATTTTTTTCACCATTACTTCTTTCCAATCATAGAAAGTACCATCAATAATTCGTCTTCTAGCTTCTTTAACCAACCAAAGATAAAAACCTAAGTTGTGAATCGTTGCAATTTGCTTTCCTAATAATTCATTAGCAGCAAAAAGATGACGTAAATAAGCTTTAGAATATGTGCTATCAACAAACGATTCTCCATTCGGATCGATAGGAGAGAAGTCCTTTTGCCACTTTTGATTTTTAATATTTATTGTTCCTTCACTAGTAAACAGCATTCCATTACGCGCATTACGCGATGGCATTACACAATCGAACATGTCAATTCCTAGGGCAATGTTTTCTAAGATGTTTGCCGGTGTACCAACTCCCATTAAATAACGAGGTTTATCTTTTGGAAGTACCGCAGTAACAACCTCTGTCATTGCATACATTTCATCTGCTGGTTCGCCTACCGATAATCCACCAATGGCATTTCCTTCTCTTTCGAAAGAGGCAATTGCTTCGGCTGATTGTTTTCTTAAGTCCGTATATGTACTTCCTTGAACAATAGGAAAAAGCGTTTGCTTATAGCCGTATTTATCAGGTGTATTATCAAAGTGCTCACAACATCTTTTTAGCCATCTATGAGTCATTTTCATAGAACGCTTTGCGTAGTGGTAATCACAAGGGTAGGGGGTACATTCATCAAAAGCCATAATGATGTCGCCACCAATAATTCGCTGTACATCCATAGCGTATTCTGGACTAAAGAAGTGGTAAGAACCATCGATATGTGATTTGAAACGAACCCCTTCTTCTGTAATTTTTCTTCTTCCCGAAAGAGAGTATACTTGGAATCCTCCACTATCTGTAAGAATAGGTTTGTTCCAATTCATAAATTTATGTAAACCACCGGCAGCTTCAAGCACTTCCATTTTAGGACGCAAATACAGGTGGTAGGTGTTTCCTAAAATTATATGTGCCTTAATATCATTTTCAATTTCGTGCTGATGCACACCCTTTACAGTACCTGCTGTACCTACGGGCATAAAAATTGGAGTTTCTATGATTCCGTGATCGGTTTCTATAACACCCGCACGCGCTTGCGATAAGGGATCATTTTTCTTTAAAGTAAACTTCATTTACACAAATTTTGAGCAAAGATAATTGAATTGTATGTTCCGTGCATCTAAAGCAGATATTTATAGAGCGATTAATGGATTAATAGTATTTTTGCCTTGTTATAACGATCTTTTTTTAAATCTTATATTTATCAATACAAATTAAAAATACAGTATTGGGATTGAACCAAAATAATAAAGAACGCGATTCGCTGCTTGTGAAAAAGGCAATCAAAGGTAGTCAGAAAGCATATTCTGAATTGATGTCTTTGTATTGGAGTAGAATTGAGAAATTCTTTTCGTTAAAACTTGCAGGAAAAGAAGATGTAGAGGATTTGGCGATTGCTACTTTTAGTAAAGCTTTTGACAAGTTAGAATCGTATAATGATTCCTTCGCATTTAGTACTTGGATTCAAACAATAGCCAATAATACATTGATTGATTTTTATAGAAAGAAGGAACAAAAGACCGTTTCGATAGATGAAGATAAAGAGGATGAAGAAAGCCCTGGATTAGATATAATCGATGGGGGTCTTGATCCGGAGGATAATTTAATTCAGAAGCAAAAAAACAAACATATTGCTAGTTTAGTTCATCGTTTAAAGCCGCACTATAGAGAGTTAATCATCATGCGTTACTTAGATGAGTTGTCTTATGACGAAATCGCTAATAAATTGGATATGCCACTTGGCTCAGTAAAAGCTAAGTTGTTTAGAGCTCGCGATTTATTACTGGATATCTTGAAACCCAACGAAAATGAATACTGATCTACAGATCATAGAGAAATACTTTTCCAGCTTAACGGAAATGCAAAAAGAACAGTTTGCTCAATTAAAGCCTCTGTACGAAGAATGGAATGCACAAATTAATGTTATTTCCCGTAAGGATGTTGATTGTTTATACGAGCGACATATATTACACTCTTTGTCGATAGCTAAATTTATCAAATTTAAAGAGGGTACTAAGCTAATGGATTTAGGCTGCGGAGGCGGATTTCCTGGTATCCCACTAGCTATACTTTTTCCTGAAGTCTCTTTCACTATGATTGATTCTATAGGGAAGAAGATTAAAGTAGTACAGGAAATTGCAAACGCAATAGGTTTAAAAAATGTGCAAGCCCACCATATGCGTGCCGAAAAAGTTAATGAGAGTTTCGATTTTGTTATTACGCGTGCTGTAGCGCCAATGATGGATTTAGTTAAGTGGACACGAAAGAAATACAGTAAAGAGCAAAGGCATACTATCGAAAATGGTGTGATTGCTTTGAAAGGTGGCGATCTTAGTCAGGAATTAGCTTCCTGGGGGAATAGAAAAACCACTGTAAACCTTTCCGATTATTTTGAGGAAGCGTTTTTTGAAACCAAAAAGATCATTCACGTTCCGGTACGGAATAAATAGCTCGCAAATTAAAAAATGATAAAAGCCTCCTAAACTCTACTTATACTAGTCGTTTCAGGATTTATATGAATTTTGGTATTGCGTTGATCCTTTGTTGATTTTTAGTTCAACATAGCATCTTGTAATATATAAGAGACTTGTGATACGCAAATCCACCTTAAAAAGCATAGCCAAGTCCTAGCCCAACACCTAGAATTCCCGCTTTTCCACGTAATACAATCCCGCCTTCAGGTTTTTGAAAGCGATATCCTAGGTCTACAAAGGGTACAATAATACCATCATTGTGAAAAACACCAGCACCTGTCTCAAAATGATGATTCCCTTCTCCAGTAAGTAAAGTTAAAGCTCCAATGCTCGTTTTACTTCCAACCATTTTACCAGTACCAAAGGCTAAAGCATTCATGCTTCCATAAGCACCTCTAACATATAAATGAATCCTTTCAGACCGAGAACTTGCAATGTGCGCCTCAAGATTAACAAAAACTGAATTAATAATAACAAAAGTCCCAGCGTCAATATATAGATTGAATCTACTGCTTTCGGACTTTTTGGGTTCAGCTAAAATATTATAAGAGCCTAAAAACAATGATATAAACAAATACAGTACACTTTTCATAGTATGAATATATAATTAGATTCTTGAAGTTTTATACCTCATTAAGCCTTATACTAACCCAATAAATATGGAGCCGTAAAAATAAGAGATTTAAATAATGTTTAGTATTTATCTATTCTCAGAAATAGAAAAATAAACATAAAACGAGATATTAATTTACATATCCGTTGTGGCCACCTTTTCCATCCATAGATCCCCTTAAGAAAACTACTTTACTACTATCATTAGTAGTGTTAAATAAAGTCATATTAATTGAACTATCGGATGTCCAATGGTATTTTGCCTTATTAAACTCATCTTCTTCAACGAAACCTCCCCAGAAACTCATTAATGAGTCTGGTCCTTGATAATACATTTTAACAATATAAACATTTTTACCAAGCTCAAACAGGTCAATATTATTTGTTACTATAACCTGTTTATTAAAGATTGAATCTTTTAGAGCATCATCAGAATTAGTTTCTGTCCTAATATCAATAAAAACCTCCTCGTGTTCATTAGAAGGAGTATAATTGCAAGAACTGCAAATCAGAAGCAATAATAATAGTCTTTTCATAATGTAGAAAGGTTTATTTTTTTATTGTATTCAAATCTAATAAAAAAAACATTCACGTTCCAGCACCAAATAAATAGCAAATTAAAAAAGACTAAATCTTGTGGTTTTGGACAAAATATTACCGTTAACTCAATAAATCCAAGCGCTTACCAAATACGTTCCTTATATTAGTAGTTTAATAAACTAAAAATAATATAGGCATGAAAAAACGATTATATAGATGCCCTGAACATGGGAAAATTGGAGGAGTATGTCATGGTCTTGCAGAATATTTTG
>Ga0206684_1000556_pt1 | contig 14791 bp, 10 predicted proteins | sample M210012015metaG_FD_155467 | JGI IMG/M metagenome (GOLD analysis project Ga0206684, IMG submission 155467) | Ammonia-oxidizing marine archaeal communities from Monterey Bay, California, United States - M2 100m 12015 | ecosystem: Environmental > Aquatic > Marine > Intertidal zone | place: USA...
CTGCACGCTCCACTCGTCGAATTATGCGACGAATGAGTGATGAGTGGAAAAAGCCAATCGTGGTATTCGCTGACTGCGATCCATGGTCGTTCAGAATCTTTGCTAGTATCGCATATGGGGCCATCAAGACCGCTCACATCTCAGAGTACCTGGCGAGCAAGGGGGCAATCTATCTCGGGATTACTGCAGACGATATTCTCGCTTATGATCTACCTAGCGACGATCTCTCAAAACAAGACCTGGGCGCTCTGCAGGCCGAATTGTCTGACCCTAGATTCTCTACGGGATGGTGGCAGCAACAGATTGAGTTAATGCAGGAGCTCGGGAAGAAGGCCGAGCAGCAGTCCCTAGCCAAGTATGGTCTGGATTTCGTGACCGACACCTACCTCCCGGAGAAATTGGCTCACCCGGATGTCGGTCTCGCCTACTGATTGAGAAGTCTGATAGCACGGAACCATCACCTCGGGTCGTGACAGATGTTACGCTCTGGGCCAAGAGGCTTTCAGGAGCCTCATTCCTGCTGCTGCTGATTGGTGTGGTGTCCTACTACAATGCCGCGCCAGTTATTCTTGACGAGTACGACCCGTCCCGGCACCACCTTCTCGAGTTGGAGCCGGGAGAGGAGGGAGAAGTCACTTTAGAGCAATCAGGAGAATATGTCGCCCTGCGCATCATGAAGGGGGATTCGCAGGCTGCTGAACTACGACTAATCGATGCAACAGGATCTGGAGAAAGTGGTTCGGCACCCATGACCCTAGATTTCGTGAGGGGAGGAGAGGATGGGACTTTGTATGTCCCTGTGAGGGTCTTCAGATCATCTCAGGCTGGTGATTACGCCCTGCACAACGATGGAAACACCACCCTGTGGTTCGTGGATGACATATCTGCACAGAACGCGGCGATCGAGAGTGGTTGGATCAAGATGTCGCTCTTCGGGTGCTGCCTCGGAATACCACTGGGCGTCGTCGCACTAATACTGGTTCTCGCGGGTCGGGGGCAGCGTAAGAAATCCGGAGGGCCCGTTGTCATGTCCAAAGAGGGCAGGCTGCCGACAACTGACGAGTTGTATAGACAGTACCGTGGCCTCCCGGAAGTAGAGGAGGAGGGACTGATAGCGGATCCCTTCCCTGGACAGGCAAAGGTCAGTGAGGAATCCCAGCAGACCGTTGGCGAACGGGATTGGCAGGGCTGGGACGAAGGCTGATTACTGTCTCTTTCTGATTGCTACCATGATTACCGATAACACAAGAATTGCAGCACCTAGGTAGCCAATCATCTGACCGATTGAATCGACTCTGTCTCTCATATCACGGCCATCTTGACACTGGCCCTCATCAGCACCTATAATTTCTCCAATTGTACCCGTCTCGTCTTCGCATTCATCGGCAATCCTCTGATCAATGGTATCAACTACTATTGAAGCAACAAACGACAAAATCAGCATCAGCAATCCAGCGATGGCTAGTATTGTGACTAGTACAGTCTTCCCGGTTCCCATAACTGTTTCACTAGTTCGACAGATATTATCCTATGCTCAAGTTGGGTTTTTAGAAGGCCTCCACTACCCAACCTCAGGTTGGTAAGTAAATGGTAGGTTTCGACGAGGCGCTCTCGATACTCGAAAACCCCACTCGGCGTCAGATTCTCAGGAAACTGGTCAAGGAACCTCACTACCCTCTGCAACTCTCTGAGTTACTGAATGTAAGTCAGCAAGCGGTGGTCAAGCATCTCAAGGTCTTAGAAGAATCTGGGTTCGTGGATTCCGAACGTGTGCCATCCGAGAAAGGGGGGCCGCCGAAGAAGATGTACAAGGTCAACCAATCCTTCTCCCTGCGTCTCGACCTTGGACCTGATTTGTTCCGCGCAGAACACAGGAAGATACCTGCTGGAGGTCCGATGCGCCTCTCCAACAGATTGCCTCCTGAACTGAATGGAGTGGTCGACAGGCTGGGTACCCGACGCAAGCTCCCGATGGTAGAGGCTATGGGCGTGCTTTCGGAGTTGGACTCCGCTCTCGAGCGCATAGATGAGCATCGTGACGCTGTGATAGCACTTCATCAACAGGTAATGAGGAAGGTCTCTCCAAGCATCTCCGAGCAATCTGAATCCTACGAGGAGAGGCAGTTGGCCCACGCTATCATGAACCAACCCCGCAGACCACTAGATTTGGATGCCTTCTCGCAAGGACTGAGAATCCAATCAATGGATGCTGAGGAGATGATGGATGCTCTGCGCGAGCGCCTGATGCGCGATTTCGCGGCTAGTCGTGGTCGTCTCGTCGCGGCGCGTGAAGGTACACCATTGCCATGGTGGCTAGCACGCTAATCAGAAGACCATGTCCTCATCATCAAGGTTCGAAATCATACTGGACTTCTCGGCGTAGCGGATCTTTGCCTCCTCTCTGCGTCCCCACATGACTACTGCGACTACCCCTACTAGAGCGAACGTCGCACCGAGAATTATGGTCGGCACTGTGTATTGGGCGATGATCTCGATTCCGACATCGAAAATCCCTAAATTCGAGCCCATCTTTTGAGAGACCGCTTGGATATTGTTGGTCTCATCGGTCTCGACAATTATGTTATCCGGATCCAAGACGACTACGACGTCGTGTCTTCCAGCCTCGACCATATACAGTAGAGCAATTGTTGGGGGATCCTCGTTGGCACAGCCGGAATTAGGGCTGTCACAGGGCATTATCGCCTCGACTATTTGCCGGTAAACGATGTTCTCCTCGTCGCATCCATTCTTCTTGATGTCAGATTTAGTCTGATCTACGCACAGGATGATGTTGACATCAGTAGCGTGGGCGTTGCCCTTGTTGAGGATTTGTACATTGACGGAGAGCATCTCCCCAACCTCCCCTGTGTGGACCGCAGAGAAGACATCGAGGATGAAGAGGTCTGGTGCCCTGAGTCTCAGTTCGACGACTTGTTCGTTGGTGTCGCAGTTGGGCCGGTAGTTATCCGGCAAACCGTCTCCATTCGTGTCGAGAGTGCAGGAGTCATCCCACACCGCAGTCTCATCGTGATCACCGCCTGCTTCCGAGGAGCCGAATTCCGATACGACCTTGATTCCAATCTCTCGATTGTTCAGTGTAGCGGCCGGGTCAATCTGGATGATTACGACAATCTGTAGAGTCGAATAGGCCTCCATCACCGGCATGGTGATTGCATTGGTCTGTGCTGACAGGTAGCAGCCCTCGGCAGGTGGGTCTTCCCCCAGAGTTTGTCCGACACATGGCCGCTCAATCGGATATTCGGTGTCGAAGTCCTCGAGCAATGCGTAACTAATCACCCAATTACCCAGCAGGGGCCCCAACGTAGGGGACGTCTGCCACGAATACCGGTCATCGCTGTCATAGAGGGTGTGGTTGTGGATTGTCGGTTGGTCATTCACATTGCCGTGGTTGGTAATGTTCATGATGAATCGGACAATCCTGCCAGGGGCTGTGGACTTAATTCGACTCTCAACCATCGGGTCGACCTCTATCCGCATGTCATGGAACTCAACAATCTCAATCTGTAGCTCAATGCTATCCCTCAGTCTGGTTCCCTCATAGGACTCCTCGCTTAGCACATGTAGAACTACGGTGTACTGGCCGGCGTGGGTCCTCTCTGGCACGTTGAGAAGGATAGGTACGGTCTGCGACTCGTCACGATCCAACTCAGTGAATAGGATCCGGGGAATCTCGATGTCCCAGACGTGCGATGCACCGAATGTGTCAGTAATCGAATGCACTGTTATGTCATATCTGTCAGCACCGTTTCCTTCGTTGGAGACCGTGGTATCCAACTGATACGTCTGTCCTGGATGCATGGATAGAATAGTTTCAGGTACGCTGGCTTCCAAGTCGTATTCTTGAATGACGTTTGTCAGAAGGACCACGGAGTCTCTGACACGCTGGGCTCCCTCCAGATGGGCCTTGACGGTGACAGAGTCACCTAGACCGGCAGTAGCGTTGTATGGTGCGCACATGATGGCAGTGACGGTGTATGGGGTGTCGATAATCGACCAGTAGCGCGGAGCGTTGTCTGAGATTCCGTTCCCTCCGGGGGCTTCAGAGAAATCCAAATCCACCGTCCAGTGGTCGAACCTCCATGTCTGCTCGGATATCTCAGGAGGTCTTTCCTCAGGGCCTCCTGGAGTCGTGAATATCAGATGGCCTGGTGTGAAGTGCTTGGTAACCTCGATATCGAACTCAGAACATTCGCCGGGCAAGACGTACTGCGTCGTGTCTCCGAGATTGAAGACGATGTTGCCCGTGCTCTTGATCGAGACATTTATCCAGAGTTCAAGAACATCGAAGGTACCTTGATCGATAGAGAGCACTGGCTCACCGGTGGACCAACCTTTCAGGTAGATTACAAAGGTCCCAGGATCCTGTGAGGTCGGGACGCTGACCTGCAGGTTTCTAGTCACCGACTGGCCGGGGTCCAATGATAGCGACGTTGGGAATGTGAGACCCCATCCGAAAGGCAGGGCCCATTCGACCTGTCCCTCTAAAGTAGATGGGTCGTAAAACGCGAACGTATCGTATACGTTCCCCGTATTGGTAACCGTTATCGAGAAGAACGCCGATTCACCCTGTTCAACATCTACCTGGAAATGACTGGTGTCCAAGTTAATCCCGTGGACGACATCCATCAGCGTCAGAGTAATCCTGTCATCCCTGATAGCCGGGTCCTTGTAGGATATTGCAGTCACAGTAATCGAGGCCAATTCGTCTGAATGAGCCTGATATATCGAAGGGGCGCGGACGCGCATATACATCGAAACCACATCCCCGCCGCGCAGGAATACCGGTGTCGAGTCGAATATTGGTGTGTGATTAGTGGTGAAGAACAGTGTGGCCGTCCAATTGTTGGGAACGCCTTCCATAGTCACGGTGAAGGTGTCGGCCACAAGTTCAGCGGGCCCGGGTGTGGGGTTCGAGATTGTCATATTGTAGGTGGTCTGCTCGCCGGGCTCAATGGTGTGGTAGTAGGTCTCAGTCTCTGTGAGTGCGACTTCGACTAGCCCAGTCAGGACGTGGACGTAGCACAGCGTGTAGGATCCGCCATTACTGATGTCGTTACACTTGTTAGTGTCGGACCAAGCGATATGGGCCCCGCTTCCAAGGTCATTGGCAAATGCCGGTGGCTGACCCAAATCGGGGACCGCTGGTGAGTTCGGACCAAGCTTATCGGACTGCCACTCGGTGATGGGGATGACTTCCCACGAGTCGATGACTCCTACAGCGAGTGAATTGAGAGGAAAGCCCTCGGGATAGTCATCGTTGGTGTGATTCAGTCTAGTGTAGACGACGGTCTCGCCTTGGGTTCCGTTGGAGTTCTCCAACCATGTCAGGTGCACGTTATCGAATGAGTCGGTGAGGATGGCTGGCATGTGCGAATTGGCGCCGAAGGGCCGATCGGTTGGAATTCCTTCGATACCTTCGACTTCTGAGACAGCTGAGTCAACAATCTGCTTGATTCCGTAAGTAGGTAACCCGTCAGGAGCTCCGTCCCATTCACCTGCTCCTCTGAGTCGTAGTCTGGTGTAGTAGATCTCGTAGTTGACATCGATGTCGAATCCATAGGCGCGACCATCCATCCAAGCTAGATGGGTGTTACCGGAGGTGTCAACGGAGATTGCGGGATGTAGGCTGTATGCGTCGTTGAGTGTGATTCTGGTGTCGTTGACCACGACGAGGTTGCCGTATCCTAGGCCATCGATAGAGGGCCCGAGATCCTCGATGTACCTGTCGGCCGTGTTATCGACAAAGGTACCTGAGTCTCCCTTCTGCCAAGTCGGAGGTGGATTCTCCAGCAGCGATAGGGGATCGAGTATGGTCATGTATATCTCACGCGAATTATTTGTGGATAGGTAGACCATGGCCTCAACCATTAGCTGTAATTCGGCTGAATTGGTGGCTGAAGTCGGGAAACTGTACATCTGGCCCTCGGCGTTGGTCAGGCGGGTGTTTGAACCAGGACAGGTTCTTGTGTTCATACTAACAAAGCCATTTGGACACTGGGCGAGGTCCATCATATGTGATCCGACGCTAGTGGAACCGGAGCCAAAGCCGGCTGCAAGCAGAGGCACCGGGATAATTCCGGCAATGACGCAAGCGTCGTGAGCCTCATTGATGCTCTGTGTGTCATCAGACTGCTGGGCGGGGTCCCCTCCATAGGGACCCTCATCCGAGATAGGAATGACAATCTTGGTCGCGTTAGGGTTCCAGTGGTGGTCCAATTGAGTAGGTGGATTGCCGGGGACGCTGCCGCTTGCGTCTCGCCAAGACAGGCAGGCCCAAGTAGAACCCGGGCCCCAAAATTCACTGTAGTATCCTCCATCTTGTGGCAAGTTGACTGCGCCGTTGTTGTAAATAACCTCGGTGAGCTCTCTGATACCACCTGAGTCATCTCCTGGAGACAGGCCTAGAGGAGTTCCCCTTGGACCTTGGCTGCCCGACCCACCGGTCTGGTATGCAGCGGCGCAATTGCCGCTGGTAGCCGCACTCGGCCAGTTGCCGCTGAGGGCATACAGGGTCTCGTAGACCGTCATGTTGGCTCGCAAGAGCATTGGCTTTAGTCCCTCGAAGAAGCCACCGCTGGCGAAGTAACCGCCATAGAAGACCACGCACATGTCGGCCCACTCGGTGTTCATTGAGCCGGAGGTGTCTATCGGAGCGACCATCTCGACTTTGCCTCCGCGGGTGTCATCCCAAACAATCTGAACGAAGTCATCGGCATCGACAGCGACATCTGGATGTCCCTTATGGCCGATGATTGGAGTGAGTAGGGTCTCGCCCACGGCGACTATAGCCTCACGGGACTGCAGGTCGGGTTCAATCATAGAGTAGTAAATCTGAGGCTGTTGGTAGAACTTGTCAAGCGGCTCAAACGAGTCTTCCCAGACGATGTGTGCGTTGTTCTCAGAATCGGTGTCTATGGCTGGCCAGTCACGGTTCTGTGTGTGAACTGAGACTTCGAAGTCGTCGATGAGCGAAATCACGCTGTCGATAGCCGAGTCGCCACTCTGATCATCCTGAGATGGGTCAAGCATGGTGTAAAAGATAGTCCACTGAGCGGCTTTATCGGTCCAAGTGATATGCACGTTGTCACTACTGTCAACGCTAATGTCGGGGTGCCAAGCCCGATGTGCACCTGGGTTAGAGATCTGGGTCTCGAGAATCAGTACATCGCCCCTGGGATTGTGCATCTGGTACCACAAGTGCTGGGTGTTGCGGCTCCAGACGAAGTGCACGTTGCCCATCGAGTCGGCATCGGTGGCCACCATCTTATCGTTCGCTGCGCCTCCGTTAACAATCTGAATCGCGTCAGTCAAGACCACTTCACTGGCCTCAGCCTGCGGAAATTCGATTACCGCGAAAGTGCTCATCATCATCAGAAGAACCATTGTTACGCTGTTTCTCATTTTTGCAGTTTCCATTTCCAAACCTCCAGTAGAGCTGTGTATCGTCCTAGTTCGTCTTCCAGCGATACTTAACCTCGACCCTTTGCCGTCACCTGCGCGCGTGAGGGTGCGCGAGTGTGGAGGGTGTTTCAAGCCCATTCGGAGGGATCGAAGTCGCGACCAAAGCCACCTGTCTCATCGGTGTCTATCTCACTCACCTCTGAATGCACTTCGGGTTGGTTGCCCCTGCTCTGGGCCTTCTTGGCAATCCAGTCGTCAACCGGCCCGGGTTTTCCTACACCGGGCCCATATGCGAACTTTATTTTGTGAATCAGAGCAAGTTTGGTGAGCCAAAGATGGCGCATTGTGTGCATGAACTCGTTCTGTGTAAGGCCATCGAACCAAATTGGCCGAGAGAGATTGAACGCCTGTAGCGGGCCAGGTACACCATGCTTCTTTTTGCCCACATGAAGTACCCAATCGAGATCTGCCTGAGTGAGGTGAATCCTAGTTTCGTGAAGCCATTTCTCCCAATCTCCAGACTCATTTTCGGAGTACTCCGTCATTTCGCTCTGCTGGCCGTCGTCAACCCGAGTAACTGAGTATATCAGAACCAGATTGCGGTTCTTCGGAATGACGACATTGAACACATGACCCTGTTTCGTGGGTGGATAACGGACATGCAAGTGGAGCATGGCCTGCTGGTCGGCTACGTCTCGGGCTTCGAGACGTTCGCTCTGCAGCCACTCGCGCACCCTTTCGCCGGCCTCGCGGGAGTTCATGGGGGGATTGAAGTGCCCGTCCTATTTGAGAACGCCGAGTCGGGGAATCAGTTGGCCCACAAGTTCCTCTAAGCGACCACCGGTTGCTGAGGAAGCTAGTCTCCTTCTTCTTCGGGAGTCAACGAAATCAGACAACATATCATAACCCCAGAGGAAAACTAAGTTCGACATGTGGATGATAGGGAAGGATACTGTAAGGTAGACTGGGAGTAGGATGGTAGCGCCGCAGAGAGAGTAAATGAACGCGAGGGAGATAAGTGGCCAGAAGAACAGAGGAGAGAAGAGTGCGCCAATCATATGGTGCGTAGTCCTAGAATCGATTCCTTCGTCTGTGTGGTCACCCGCGTACCACCCGACGAATGCCTGCAGGCCGGTCGTCGGGATGGTGATGGGGGCGGCGAGAAGCATGGCCAGAACCCCCAAAGCCCCTCTTTCCAGTCTTGATTCGGTCTTGATTCGCCCCCTCAGATCCAGTGTACGGGCATCTAGGCCCACTGAGTGCAGTATGTCTGCGGCCTCCTTGGCGTCTTCGACAAGAGCATCGTTATCCTCGTTCAGAATGAGCTGTTCTCTGATGTCGCGGGCTGCTAATACCTCCTGCTTCAGCGAGTCAAGAGGAGAGGTGCTTGAATTCGCCCTTAAGTGGCCCAGTAGGTGCCACGCCCTGTATGTCTCCCAATCTGGTGCATTTGGAGTGATGTGGGTCAGACTTTCGTACAATTCGTCGCGGAGGGGAATGACTTGTTCGGCAGGTGGCTCAAGCCACTCACCCCCAGCAAGGATTGAGTGGTGTTGGGTGTCTTCGAGCAGTGGTATGGTGATTGGTTCACCAAACTCTACGAAGACGTCGGTGCGAAACCAGAAGTGACATCTAAAATGTAGACCTACAGGTTGAATCACAGGCTGAGGTAATTCTCTCTCATGCGCGATACTGGCAGCGCTGAGGGCGAACCGGAGAGCACCGGTCCTGAGAGCATGCATCTTGGTGTCTTGGTGTGATTTGCCTTCGGGCATCACAATCGCCGCGTGTCCTGAGGCGATGCAGTTGGCCATGGTCAGCATACTCCTCTTGTTGATTTTCTTTGCGAACTCAGGGTCACTAACTCCCCTCTCCAATTCGGCTCTCCTGATTACTGGCTGCGAGCCGATTCGGCGCGTAATCCAGCCTATCACAGGCATGGTCATGATGTCGTGCCTACCGATGGCGATGATGCGCCTATCCTGTGATTGCATGATTGCCAGTGGGTCGATGAGGCCGTTGATATGCGTGGAAGCATACACCGAGCCGCCCTCTACCTCGGGCGGGCTGTCCATCTCCGAGTGTCTGATGATGTAAGACCAGGCTATGTCAACGGCCCGACGAATGACCTCCCAGAAAGGTCGGTTTCCCGGGTGTTTACCGCTATGATCCCAAGGCAGACTTTCGAGTTTCCTGATATTGATCCTAGTAGCGCTGCTCGATAAACTCGGGAGTTCGTCGGGCGCATTCTCGTAATCAGCCATGGCATACCCACGGGGCTAGTGGTTGAGAACGCACCGGGTCATTACAGATGGCTGCGGATGCGCTCGGCAAGTATTGCTCCCTTCTCGGGATCGAGTTGTGTGGTGGCGAAAGGCCAAGTTAGGCCACTTCCATCATCATGTTTGGGGATGATGTGGAAGTGGACGTGGAAGACTGATTGGAATGCGGCCTCGCCATTGTTTTGCAGGACGTTGAAATCACTGGCCCCTGAAGCCGCAAGGACAGCTCTGGATATTCGTGGAAGGACTCTTCCAACCGCAGAGGATGCCTCTTCCGATAGCCCATCCAGTGTGGCGCTCTGTTCCTTGGGGACAACTAAGGTGTGCCCGACGCTACATGGATTAATGTCAAGGAATGCGAATACGTGCTCGTCCTCGTATACCTTATGGCAGGGAATGTTTCCTTGAATGATGAGTGTGAAAATGCTCGGTTCGCTTTCGAACATACTATCCCTCTGAGCCGATTATCGCCTCAGCCAGAGCGATCATGCCCTCGAGATGAAGCGCGGTGACCAATTCGGTGTTCATCACCATTGAAGGGTCTGTGACCTTGATACCCGTCTCTCGCAACTCCGCAAGGCCAGTTGCGGCTGCTTCGAGGGTTTTTTCGTCGCGGCTGCCGTTGAGATTGCCCATGATTGACGACATGGTAGTTGAGACTCGTCCTACTGACTCGCCAACGGTTCCCATCAGGGACGTCACTCTGGCTCGTTCGACCTGAATCGCCTCCTCCACCAGAGAGGAAGAAGCGAACGGGGTATCCAAGACCCAGGCTCCAGCGTGCTCTCCGGCACTGTTTCCACTCACTAGGTCCTCGAGCAACTGGTTCCCGGGCAGCATGCCTGCTCCGTGCATTCCAGTATTGGCTGAGCGCCCGGCTGCATAAAGACCTGTGAACCACATATTACCATCGTCGAAGGTTACTCTGCCGCTCTCATCCACAGGAGCACCTCCGGTAGTCGCAGCGACGCTTGGCATCAAGGGAATGACTTCGGTTGTAATATCCAATCCTGCCCTCTCTCTCACCCTTCTAGTAGTCTGAGTGAACCAGGGAGATGCTGCTGCATCGAGTGAGCGTAGGTCGAGGACGCATCCTTCACCGTTGAGGATTGTTTCGGGTTCGACGTCTTCTCCGCTCTCCTTGCGCAGTCTACCTCCAGCACCCAACAGATCGAGGGGGAGGTGCATGTCAGTGCCGCGGATTGTAAGTGGGTGCCGAGGAGAGTTTGCCATGCCGGACAGACCTACGCCTGCAGAGACGGCAAGGGCGGCCCCGATACCCGCTCCATTCGAAGGAGAGGACCATATTCCTTGGTGTCCTTCTGTGGCCAGAATGACGGCTTTGGATTGGATCGAGGATATCCCTCCAGTCAATAAATCCAACACTACAACACCACGAACCTGCTGATTGTCCATCACCAGAGAAAGGGGGACTAGGTCCGAGCGGCGAGGGATGCCCCTCTTGATGGCCTGCTCCTCGAGAATACGAGTCACCTCTCTGGCTGTGCTGTCCCCACAACCTGTCAGACGAGCCTTGCTGTGGCCCGGTGCCTCTGAGGTGTGAGGTAGACCTCCTTCTCTACGACGCAGAACCAATCCCCATCTCTCAAGCTCAGCAATGACTGAGACTGCCTCACCACAGAATCGGGCTGCTGCGACCTTGTCAGTCGACTCGCCGCCAGCTGTAACCGTATCGTTGCGATGTGCGGTGGAGTCAAGCTCGTCTATTGAGGCAGCCAAGCCTGATAGGGGGGCTGTGCCGGAAGCTGAACCGATACCTGAGGAGTCAATCACCAGAGGAATTGTGCCTGAGTCAGCAGAAGCAATAGCTGCTCGCAGAGCCGAGGGTCCGCTGCCGATGATGACGATGTCCCAAGACTCCATGTTCACTCCGTTGGTCGCAATCACAATAGCGTCATGAACGTGACGCTCGGGACTCCGCCCCGCAAGGACCTCAATCGGCTATGGAGAGAGCCAGTCTGCGAACAGCCGAGGCTGCGTCAGACATCCGCTGGCCTGCGCTCTCCTGTTGCGCCCTAGACGACAGCGTGGTCTGTACCACAACAGAGGAGAGTGTTTTCCCGTGCTCTCCCATCAAGGTGACCTGTACTGGGTGTGAGCCTAGTTTGGAGTCGGGCCACGCAAGACCAATCCAGAGCACGGTGGCGTCATCCAGCAGACGCCCCAGTGAATCGACCTGATCCGTAGCTCTTGCCCTGTCTATACGACGGGAGGCTCTGGCCTCGACCCTGATTGTCTGCAGAGCCGGCTCCCCCTCGGCCACCACAACATCGACCTTGACATTGGTAGTGACTCCGGTATTGTTGTGCAGTATGACGAACAAGTCGGCCCGGCCCTGAGAGCAGCGAGGGGGCAGGTCGAGATCCAGTCTCCAAGGCATCTCATTCATCGAGTGATCACCTCTGATGGTCGAGTCCTGCAATCTGTCAATCAACCTGAACAGCCCCGGCTCCCAAGCCTTGGTGTGCGCCAACAAGGTCCGCAGTGATCTTAGGTCAAACTTGTTTGATCTGTCAATCAGACTGTCGATTGCTGACACCTTGAAAACACGCTTCGCCTCGGTCATCAGTCTATCATCGTCGAGCAGTCCCTGCTCATTGAGATGCACTGCACGTAGAAGGTGCTCTACGGCCGAATCAGGGGTCTGATCTCCCCTCACACTATCCATTAGGGAGATTTTCCAATCATCCCACGCTGCCGCAGTCTCTGGATCAAGATGTGTGACCATAAGGTCGGACAATGGTTTGTTCAAAGTGCTATCATGCAAAGTCGGGGCATGCAGGGATAGTAGAGGGAATGAATTGGAGCGCATGGGAATAGAGTTGTCCAGCATTAGTGAGTTGAGGAAGCACAGTGCCCCCAGAGCCATCGAAGCGCCTAGGAGCAACGACCCGAGAGTATTGCCCGTCTCGAGGTCCCTCACTGCAATCAACGCTACCGCACCGAGTGTTGCTGAGAGGAGTCGTATTCTCTCCCTCAGGGACCTCTCCCCCAAGGTGTTGAGAATCCGCTCTACACCTGGATATGCATCCATCGATCTCTGGCCCCCATCTCGCAACTTGAGTCGGTCACGCGCGGACATCTTCGCGAAGGTCGCCGCGAGATTGGTGGGTATAAGCAACACAGCAAGGAGAGTATATGCTGTGATGGCCGCATCATAGGAAGCGAAATCCCACTTCACCAGCAGTAGACCGGCGCAAATAGGAGCTACCAAAGAGATGGTTTGGCGAATCAAAGGAGTCTGGGCGGATACAGAGACCCGGGTCCAGAAGCGTCTCCCGGTATCTCTGGCTGCCACTCTGCGAGAGAGTGCTCGCTGGTTCGAGGAGCCAAACTTGCTCGAATCCGAATACGGTGTCGGCAGCTTCGGGATAGGGGCCTCCATGGAACTTCGGAGAACGCAGGATGCTTGATGGCATCGGCGCTATTGCTGTCGATGAGGGGCGATTCTGCGAACGTTACCTTTCTTGGGGAGTGTGCTGTCGCAGAGTCGGGCGATTAGTGTAGTCTGGATATCACCTTGGCCTCCTAAGCCGAGAACACGGGTTCAAATCCTGTATCGCCCGCCATTTCATCAGCCGAAAGCGAGACCGTGTTCCTTGCCTGCTCTGGATACTTTGTGAAGGAAGTTCTCGAATGGGATTCTGGCGTGCATCGAGCGGTTAAGCTGGGTGTCACAGTTGGCCAACGCCCCTAGCAACTGCTCACGGAGGGGATCGGGGAGAGAGAGTCTGCGACCGACCAGAACGTCGTGGAGCTGGTGAACCACGTCATCGGAGTCCATTCCGTGGTCGTTCATCATGCTGTCAATTTCGGCCAATGCCCCTGCCAGCACCTTCTTCTTACGACCGCCCCGATTTTCCCACTTCCACTCGACCACCCTCCCCCTCAAAGCCAGTTCCAACAGGTGTCTGCCTGACTGCAGGGTGGTTGATTGAACTAGGGTGTGAACCGCCGAGCGATCTTGTGCGAGGCCTCTCAGGTGCAGCATCTCCAAGGTGAACAGGGCCTTTCTGAGGTTGCCTCCCGAGATGTACGCAATGTCCTCAAGTACCCCATCTACGGTCTCCACACCCTCTGATTCGGTGATGGAGTGCATAGTTGACAGCATCGTCCCACGCTCAGTCGCCGGAATTCGGATCATCTGAGTTCGAGAGCGTAACGCATCGATAATCCTTGAGGGGGCCCTAGCCACAAGGACAAACCTAGAGGCGTTTCCAACAGTCTCCATCATCCTGCGCAGATAGGCCTGTCTGATTGAGCCAAGATGATCAGCGTCCTCAAGGACGATGAGTCGGCTCACAGGCAAAACACCAGGGGTGATTTCGATTTCCCTGCCGGCAGGGGCAATGTCGTTCGGTGAGCCAGTTGAAATCTCTCTGTCAAAGGCATCCAAGCTGAGTCTTCCAGATAGGGTGTCACTCGAACCAGTACCACCGGGCCTGAGAAAGTTCTCGAATGTACTCATGGCGCCGCGTTGCCTGACGAGGTCGCGGGCCTGCAGTACATGTGTTGTAGAACGCCATCCTCTTCCGAGAATCTGGCGGGCAACCAATCGCCATGCTGCCGTTTTGCCCACACCCGCTGGGCCAGTTATCAGCAAGTGTGGTGGATCGGCAGAAAGACTGGCTGAGAGTAGGGCCTGACGCGCCTTGTTGGGTACGGCCAACTGCTCGAATGTCCGAGGCGCGTGGGTATTCAGCCAGCCCGTCACGTGGGGGGCGTCGGATTGGCGGGACTTGAAGACCGCGCTGCTCACTCAGCCTTCAGGGTCTTGTGGCGTCCTTCCTTGCGGGGCTTGACGAAGATTCGGTATCCACACTTGTGACAGGACTTCCCAGAGGTGCCGGCCTCGGTCCACGTTAAGTGGCCGCAGCGCAGGCATTTGTAGCGAATGTCAAGTGGATCCATGGTTGATTCACAATGAGTGCATTTTGGTAGTTCCGCAGGGTTCCAGCCCCTTCGATCGGTGCGATTACAGTTCCTGCACTTGTGGAGTACGAGACGTTCTGCTTCGTTGGACATCGAGCCGGCGACCTGCCGGGCCTTCTTCAATCTGTCCTCTG
>Ga0206684_1000562_pt1 | contig 14761 bp, 15 predicted proteins | sample M210012015metaG_FD_155467 | JGI IMG/M metagenome (GOLD analysis project Ga0206684, IMG submission 155467) | Ammonia-oxidizing marine archaeal communities from Monterey Bay, California, United States - M2 100m 12015 | ecosystem: Environmental > Aquatic > Marine > Intertidal zone | place: USA...
GCTGGACTTGACTCATAAAAACTGCTTCCTAAAAAGGGTTGATTGCTTGCTGCTTTTTTATGTAATGGTATTTTTCTACATTTAAACTCTGAGCTCTATTCTACTGATTTAAGTAACATTATTCGCCTTTAGTTCCTTATTTTCTGTGCTTCTTGCCCGATAACCTCAGTGTAGAATTAAATATACTGAAGAATTCTGAACGAATCCCTTGAATCGCACTCTAACCAAACTAGAATTGATTCTAAAATATGTTTCCAAGTGATTGAATAAATTGAAGAATATGGCATGTTGAAATCAGATCAGAAGACTGAGATAAGAACACTTATGCAGCGATTGGTGCGCGAAGGTACTTTGATCATTTATTTTTTGTTGGCGCTTTTTTTATTAATTGCCTTGTTCAGCTATTCACCCAATGATCCTGGGTTTACCACTACGGGTAGTGGGGTTCTCATTAATAACTCAGTCGGGGTTTATGGTGCTTGGATTGCTGATATTTTACTCCACTTGCTTGGTTATTTGGCGTATAGCTTTCCCGCCTTGCTTAGCTATAAAGTTTATACTTCATTTAGAGAGTCTCAGCTTGAATCCGAATTTTCTTGGCCACTTTTCGGGTTGAGATCTCTTGGTTTTGTCTTGCTAACTATTTCCGCCTGCGGCTTGGCTACTTTGCATTTTGAGATTGCAGAAGACCTACCTTATTTGGCAGGTGGAGTGGTGGGTTCCCTGGTAATTGATCTGAGTACTCCTGTCCTAGCAGCTTTAGGTACCACTTTGCTGTTATTTGCTATCTTTTTATTTGGTTTAACTATTACTGCAACTATTTCTTGGCTGAAGGTAATCGATAGGGTAGGAGCTTGGACTATATCTAGTGGTTCATGGATAGTAATTAAATTTCAGAAATGGATAGACCATAAGAGGCACGAGCGCGCCACTAAAGAGCGCTTGGAGACTAGGAAGAGGGTGCTCGATATCCATATCGAAAAAGAAAAGAAGCGCGCTCCTCCAACGATCAAATCACTGCCGAAGAAGCTTACTAAAAGCCTTAGAGTCGAGAAAGAAAGACAAGGTACTTTATTTACGGCTTCCTCTATCAAAGAGCTACCAGCCATTGGCTTACTCGATGCTTGGCAAGAAACCAATGATTCTGGATTTTCGAAAGAATCCCTTGAAGCCATGTCGAAACTGCTGGAACTAAAATTAAAAGACTTTGGGATAGAGATTGAAGTAACTGCTGTTAATCCTGGGCCGGTGATTACACGGTTCGAAGTACAACCAGCGCCTGGGGTTAAGGTCAGTCGAATTAGTAATTTAGTAAAAGATTTAGCCCGGTCCCTCGCTGTGATTTCAGTGAGGGTAGTTGAGGTGATACCCGGTAAAACGGTTATAGGTATCGAAATCCCTAATGAAAAACGCGAGATAATTCAATTGAGCCAGGTGCTTTCTTCTACAGAATTTGATCGAGCTGGCTCAATCCTTAGCATGGCTCTTGGTCATGACATCGTAGGCAAGCCGGTCATCGTTGATCTCGCCAAGATGCCGCACTTGTTAGTTGCTGGAACCACAGGTTCCGGTAAGTCCGTTGGTATCAACGCGATGATTCTTAGTCTGCTATTTAAATCTACGCCCGAGCAGGTCAGGATGATCATGATTGATCCTAAGATGCTAGAGCTTTCTGTCTATGATGGTATACCTCATCTGCTTACGCCTGTGGTAACTGATATGAAGGACGCGGCGAATGGGCTTAGGTGGTGTGTGGCAGAAATGGAAAGGCGCTATAAGTTGATGTCCGCTTTGGGTGTTCGCAACCTTGCAAGTTTTAATAAAAAAGTAACGGACGCTAAAAAAATTGGTAAACCAATTTTGGATCCTACCTGGCAACCTGATGCGATGTTGCTGGTAGAAGAACAAAGTCCCCAAGAGTTAGAAGCTTTGCCTTGTATTGTTGTTATCGTAGATGAGCTAGCCGACATGATGATGGTGGTTGGCAAGAAAGTCGAAGAGCTTATCGCTCGTATTGCCCAAAAAGCTCGAGCTGCTGGGATTCATTTGATTCTCGCCACACAACGTCCCTCAGTAGATGTGCTCACTGGCCTTATCAAGGCAAATGTTCCAACCCGGCTTTCCTTTATGGTGCAATCAAAAGTAGACTCGAGAACAATTCTCGGAGAAGGCGGAGCAGAGCAATTGCTGGGCCACGGTGATATGTTGTTTTTGCCGCCAGGCGGTGGAGTTCCTACTCGTGTTCATGGTGCGTTTGTCAGTGATGAAGAGGTCCACAGGGTTGCCGCAGATTGGAGACAGCGTGGTGATCCGGTGTATATCGATGCTATTACCCAGAGCGTGGAAGAGCTTGATATGGGAACATTTGGCACGCAAAATGGAGATGAGGGTGCAGAGGAGGACGCTTTATATGATGATGCGGTGCGCTTTGTGACCGAGTCGAGAAAAGCATCGATTTCTGCGGTACAACGAAAACTCCGTATTGGGTATAACCGAGCGGCGCGCATGATAGAATCCATGGAAGCCACTGGGGTAGTATCTGAAATGGGTAATAACGGCTCTAGAGAAGTTATTGCACCGCCACCACCTCGCGAATAAATCTACTGCTGAAGCTCATAAGTCTATGTCCCGCGTAGCCGTTACAATTTTTATTATAGTTAACCTGTCGCCAGTTATCGCTCAAGATAGTGCAGTTGGTGAGCTCGATGGATTGTTAAAAGGCATTGATTCTCTGTCCGCAGAAGTGTCACAGCTAATTGTGGAATCTGACGGTGGCATCCTCGAAGAAAGTAATATTCAAATGCACCTGAAAAAGCCAGACGGGTTCTATTGGGAGACTGTCGACCCATTTCCGGAACTTATTGTCACCAATGGTGTTTTATTATGGAATTACCAACCTGATCTGGAGCAGGTAGTCATTGAAAGTTGGGATAACAGTGAGTCTGAATTAGCTGCGCAACTCCTCAATGGCCGTACCGAAAATCTTGCGGACGAATACATTATTGAGTTGATTGCAGATTCTGACATCACTGAATTCGAATTAACTCCTGTGGCGCTGGATAGCATCTATGATCAAATTACCATTAGCTTTATTGCCGACAATTTAGACATGATTCATCTTGATAATAAAAATGGCGAACAAACTGTATGGCAATTTAAGAACATGAAAAAAAACCATCCTCTAGCCGATAGTTTGTTTGAATTTGAACCACCTACTGACATTGAAATCATTAATAACGTCAGGAAAATCCAGAATACAACAGCTAACTAAATTTAGGGCCAAGTCATGAACACTTACCTCGCGATTGCTGTAGGCGGTGCATTCGGCGCCATGTCTCGTTATTGGATAAGCCAGTCAGTACCGCGACTTGATGGTTCCGGGTTTCCTTTCGGGACATTCACAGTTAACTTGATAGGCAGCTTTCTAATTGGAGTGTTATTTATTTTATTCGTGGAAAAGCTGCAGGTAGCAGAACAATGGGGCTCGTTGCTCATTGTTGGGTTTTTGGGTGCCATGACAACTTTTTCAACTTTCTCACTCGATGCGTTATTGTTATTTCAGCAAGGTGACTACAATGTCGCATTTTTTTATATATTCAGTAGCGTTGTAGCCTGTTTGTTTGCCGCCTACACCGGCATGCAAATCACTCGAATTTTTCTCTGAATACACTTAGGAATTTAAAATGTTAGATCCGAAACGGGTTCGTTCTGAGCCTGATGTTATTGCTTCAAAGCTACGCAGGAAGAAGTTTGACCTTGATACTGAAAAACTCGCTTCTCTCGACAGTCAGCGAAAGGAGCTTCAATCCCAAACTGAAGCATTGCAGAATGAGCGAAATTTAAAATCTAAGCTAATTGGAAAAGCTAAAGCTGCGGGAGAAGACGTTAACGAGATATTGGCCGGTATGGATTCGATCAAAAGTGAATTGGATGAAAAGAAAGCAGCCTTGGAGATTTTGCAGGGTGCGCTGAGTACTTATCTTCTGGGTGTGCCTAATCTTCCAGACGACGATGTTCCAGAGGGTGATGATGAAACTTCAAACCTGGTCCTGGAAAAGTGGGGTTCCCCCCTCAATTATAGCTTCGAAGTTAAAGACCACTCTTTTCTTGGTGAAGCGCTGGCAGAAGGTTTGAATTTTGCTAGAGCTGCTAAAATTACTGGTGCTAGGTTCGTTGTATTGGAAGGGCAACTTGCCAAGCTGCATAGAGCTCTTATCCAATTTATGCTCGACATTCATACCAATGAGCACAGCTACCGCGAGCTAAACGTTCCTTATATTGTCAATGAAACTTCACTAATTGGAACTAGTCAGCTTCCTAAATTCGAAGAGGATCTCTTTAGTCTCGATCATGACCCAAAGCTTTATCTTATTCCAACAGCGGAAGTACCTGTGACTAATTTGGTACGTGATGAAATAATTGAGCCAGACTTACTTCCTTTAAAATTTACAGCGCATACACCTTGTTTTCGTTCTGAGGCAGGGAGTTATGGCAAAGACACAAAAGGTATGATTCGACAGCATCAATTTGAAAAAGTTGAATTAGTTCAGATAGTAAAACCATCTGATTCTAGAGAGGCATTAGAAGAACTCACTCATCACGCTGAGGTAATTCTACAACGACTCGAACTGCCTTATCAGAAAGTACTTCTGTGTGGTGGTGACCTAGGATTTGGGGCTTCTAGAACTTATGATTTAGAAGTTTGGCTTCCTTCACAGGAAACCTACCGCGAAATATCTTCCTGCAGTTGCTATACAGATTTTCAAGCGAGGCGCATGCAAGCTAGATGGCGTAATCCAGAAACTGGAAAACCGGAAATGGTTCACACGCTAAATGGGTCGGGTTTGGCTGTAGGTAGAACCTTGGTCGCTATTATGGAAAACTTTCAGGAAGAAAATGGTCATATCCGAATTCCAGATGCACTTAAGCCTTACATGAATGGATTAGAGTTCCTCGAATAATGGAATTTCTGCCTATATTCCTAGATATTAAGGAACGGCATTGTGTATTAGTTGGTGGTGGAGAGGTTGCTTATCGAAAAGCACTTCTGCTCATTAAAGCTCAAGCGAAGCTGATAATTGTTGCGAAAAAATTTTGTGATCCCCTTGTCGAATTAGCGAATGAAAATTCTTTTGTCAGGGTGAATTCAGATTTTTCTCCCCGTCATTTGCAAGATGCTATTCTTGTTATCGCGGCGACTGATGATGAGCATGTCAATGCCTTTGTAGCAGAAACTGCTGCTAAAGAAAATATACCGGTAAACGTTGTCGATCAACCAGCTTTGTGCTCATTCATTATGCCTGCAATTATAGATCGCTCACCTGTGGTTGTTGCAATTTCTTCTGGCGGGGAATCCCCTATTTTAACTCGAAAGTTGAAGACTTTAAATGAGTCAATGATTTCTGACCGGGAAGGAGACCTTGCATTATTACTGGGTGAATATCGCGATGCTGTGAAAAAACGGTTCAGCAGCTTTAATGAACGCCTGAAGTTTTGGGAAGAATTATTAGAGAGTGAATTAACTGAATTAGTCTATAGTGGTAAAACAGATGCCGCAAAAGAATTAATAGTAAGGTATTTAACAACAAAGAAAAAAGAACGACTAGGTGGAGAGGTCTATCTTGTTGGCGCGGGTCCTGGCGATCCTGACCTGCTCACATTAAGGGCGCTTCGATTGATGCACAAAGCCGATGTAGTGCTTTACGATCGATTGGTCTCTCCCGAGGTAATGAAAAAGCTTCGACCTGATGCTGAGAAAATTCATGTCGGAAAAGCCAGGTTTAATCATACAGTGGAGCAAGAATCCATTAATCAGATGCTGGTTCGGTATGCTCGAGAAGGGAAAAGAGTTTTACGCTTAAAGGGTGGTGATCCTTTTATATTTGGCAGGGGAGGTGAGGAATTATCATCGCTTGCGAATGCGGAAATTCCATTTCAGATAGTACCCGGTATTACCGCTGCGTCTGGTTGTGCATCCTATGCCGGCATTCCGTTGACACATCGAGATTATGCTCAGTCTGTAAGATTTTTAACCGGACACCTGAAAGATGGAGAACTAATACTAGATTGGAAGAACTTAGTCCAAGAGCATGAAACTCTCGTGTTTTACATGGGGCTACTTGGGATATCTACTATATGTGAACAATTAGTCAAGCATGGAATGGATGCGGGTATGCCAATCGCTGTAGTACAGCAGGGAACAAGAAGGTCACAGAGAGTTCTTTCAGCGGAATTAAAGACTATGCCTGCATTGATCGAGAATTCAAATCTTAAAGCACCAACAATTATTATTATCGGCAGGGTAGTTGATCTGAGAGCGGAATTAAGTTGGTATAACCCTGAGTAATCTATATGCAATTATCAGGCTTCGGCAATCCAGCTATTTTATTTGCTGTTTTTGCTGGGCTTCCACGAAAAAGTTTCATTAAATAAACGCTCCGCCCTTTTTTTGTGCCGAGGTCCCGTTTCACAAGATTTATCAGGGCACGTGTTGCTGGGGAAGCTTGGTGTCGACGGTAAAAATTACGTAATAAATTTATAACTTCCCAGTGTGAAGCATTGAGCTTTATATTTTCCTGCTGCGCCAAATACTCTGCAACTTCTTCATTCCAATCGGCGAGCTCTCGAAGGTAACCTTCTTTGTCCACTGCAGGATAGATAAGCATTTTTAGAACCAACTGATTACTTTGTCGAATTCTTCACACATTTCAACAAAAATTTGGTAATTGATTATTTTTATAGTTTTTATATCGTCTAGTTTTAATCCTCTAGCGTCTAAATCTTCTTTTAATCCATACCAAGTAACGTCTGACTCAAAGTCATCTGACACCTTGCTATTGGCGCAATAATAGACTCCATCTTCGATGAAGAGAATTCCATCCCCTTTGTCTACAAGCGTAAGACATTCACTCAAGAGTTGCGATTTTGGTGACTTGCTAATTGTGTGTAAAGTGCTCATAGATTAATCACGGTATCACTGGAGTTCAGCACAGTCTTTAGCTCGTCACCGTTAGTTAGTTTAGGTTTAATTACCAAATCCCCCAAACTCAGCCCTCTGGACTCCAGGGACTCTTTGCAGACATAGGTATTTCCTATACCGTATAAATCCAATGTTTCTAATGTTTTGCCAATTGTCTTCGTGTGAATTGCTTCGGCGTCCTGGTTCTTCAATAATTGATAGACGCCGTCTTCCATAAACACATAGTTCACCTGTTGCTCAAAGACCGCGGCAGCAAGTGCAGTGTCTAAGCAAAGTTGTGGTCTATTGCTTCCATAGGGAGCGATTCGACTAATAAAGGTAAAAGTTTGTTTCTGTAATTCGTTCATGGCTATCCAAAGTTAAGCAAGCGGTCAGAGTTAATCGCTGCATCTATTAATTGACCCAACCCAGCTATTTCCGAACTTTTAAATAAACTCACTGTAGACAATTCATGTCTCTCTGCTTCTTGTTCATCTACTATGCCACGCTTTATAGCGGAGCTTACACACACCGCAGAGTCTAAGTCATAGTCACGAATGAGATCATCCCAGCTAGCTTGCAGGTTAATTTCGTCCTGAGGGACTCTTGCTATTTTATTTGTATTATGTACGCCATCAGAGAAAAAGAAGAGACGATAGATCTCATGCCCTTCGTCCAGAAGTGTTTTGGAAAAATTGAAAGCAGTAGCTGCCGCCTGAGAAGAGTAGGGCGCCGCGTAGACGACTATTGTAAATTTCATTAATAATATTTACTAGTTTTAATGAAAAAGCCCCGACTAGGCCGGGGCTTTGTAAATTTGGAGTGTTGTCTTGAGTCTAATTTCTGCCGGTCAATGAGCCTAGCAAATGAAGTAGATGAATAAAGATGTTAAAGATACTTAAGTAAAGACCAACTGTTGCAATTATATAGTTACGCTCGCCACCGTTTATTATGCGGCTAGTATCAAACAGAATGAATCCAGACATTAGCAAGATTACACCAGCTGAAAGCGCGAGGCTGAATGCTGGGATCTGTAAAAAGATGTTGGCTATCATTCCGAATATGACTACAAGCATTCCTGTAAATAGAAACCCTCCGAGATAACTAAAATTAGATCTCGTGGTTAGGGCATAGCCAGAAAGTGAAAGGAATATAAAAGCTGTTCCCCCTAATGCCTGTGCAACGATTGCAGATCCGTTTGCGTAGGCCATCATGTAAACGGAAATAATCGGTCCTAAAGCGCCTCCCATAAGTCCGGCAAAGACAAATATTGCCACTAGTCCTTTAGACGAATTCGCATTCGCTCTAATGACAAATGTCATTATAAATCCGCCAATAAACATCAGGAAGCCAGTGCCTTGACCCACTTGCATCACCATTGTGACGACAGCGGAAATAGCGCTAAAAAATAAGGTCATTGCCAGAAGTGAATAGGTGTTTCTGATTACCGTATTAGTAGCCAACACTGATTCTTGAGTACGTGAGATATTCAGATCAACTTCGTTCATTGCTTTCTCCAGCAGTTTATTCGGCGCCAAGAACTAATGATTTAGTGGCTACCTGGTTAATTTAGTTAACGACCAATATTACAGATGCTTTATATGAATATTGGGGTTCATGCTTTTGATTTCAATGGCTTAGATCCTTATAAACCATGTCGTTAATATGAATTATCATACCCTGTAACTGGACAAAATCAACGCATTTCGGTGTGCAAAATAATCTCTTAGTGTCTGTTCGGGCCTTATTTCACTGAAGCGGGGATTAGTGTAAGATTCTGCTCCTACCGCGGAGGGGTGGCAGAGCGGTTGAATGCACTGGTCTTGAAAACCAGCGAGGGTGAAAGCCCTCCGAGAGTTCGAATCTCTCCTCCTCCGCCACTATATCCTGAATTAAATCAATAGCTTACCTTTTTCTAAACGTCATTTTTAGCGGTTTGTGCCTAATTTGTGCCTAATCCAATTTTATTCTGAGACTCTAAAAGCGAGTTATCGGTCTTTAAATATTCTTCAATTAAACAAACCCCACATTAAAGAATATTCCACGATCAATGTGTTTATGATTCGGACGGATTAGTAGCGGCGGAAAAATAGGGTAGGGTCATTGTAGTTAATAGTTTATTCATTCTTTGCATAAACTGATATTGGTATCATCTACTAATGTTAATAAGTCTGCGCTAGAAAAAGATAATGCTCTTTCTGTAACCTCTTTGTATTTACATCGGCTATATAGGTTGCGCATGGACGCTAATTTCGCTAGCCAAATATCTTCATCCATCAACCCAAGTTCATATTGAAGATAGTCATTTTCATACACCATCCACATCCGATACATGTAAGTTTCGGCTACTGCTCGATTATTTTGGTTTGATAAATCTAAGTTTTCGTTTAGAAAATCTAAAAAACTTATAGCTGGATTAGCTTCCGCAAAAGTCCCTATTATTTCAGTTACTAATGATGCCCTTTCTTGTTGTTGAGCCGCTAAAGCTATTCTCTGAGATTGCCGCATCTCTAGCCCAACAAAAAGTAGGGATCCAATAATGCCGATCATTCCAAAGAGTTGAATCCATCCATCTAAACTAACTTTTTTCATAATAAAATCGCATTAGTAATAGAAAAGCTGAGCAGGGTTATTGTTGTTAGAAGTTTGTTCAAAATAAATTTCTTACTAATCAATTATGCAGTCCCCACGCCAACGAGCACTTTATCCGGGAAGAGGTAACCGCCATCGGGCTGTTTATACTCTTCCGCATTCTCTCGGGTGCGCTTGCGTATCCGATCTTGGAGATCCTGCGGCTTATCGTGAAGTCCCATAAAATCCCAGCCAACTGCAAGCACCGGGTCAATCGTCGATAACGTCAGTGGTTTTTCCTGCTTTCTGCCGGAAACATTATTGAAACCCGCAGTGGTCAGCACATTGATAAGAACCTCAGGGCTCTCTGCGTCCAAAAGCGGACCTCCAGGTGCTTCGTCTGGCGATATTTCTTCAAAAATAGCCGACATAACGCTAGCAAAACTCACTTGTTCTCGTTGTATGGGCATTACAACAATCACCCGCCCATTAGGTTTCAATACGCGCTTTGCCTCTTCAAATACTTGTTGAGGTCGCGCGAAATGGTGTGCTGTGTAGTTACTAACAACCACATCGAACGAATTATCAGAAAAAGGTTGTTGCTCTGCATCCGCGGTTTGAAACTCAATATCATCGAACCTTGATTTTGCGACATTGATCATTTTTTCAGAAAAATCGATACCCACTACTCGATCTGCAAACTTAGCTAGTTGGTTTGAGACATCACCCGGACCGCAACCAAGCTCTAGTATTGTGTCTTTCGAAGAAATGTCACCCACTTCTATCAACAGTGGGACTTGGCCAGAAAATGCCGTAAACAGACTCATATTCTTGGCATAGTTCTCTGCGGCACCCTGCCAAGTGGCATGCTCATGAGCAGATATCGCATCTGGATTATTCGCCATAAAAAATGCTTTCCTAAAAATTAAGGAAGGTTGCAGTGGTTAGTTTTTTCATATTCATACCTACTAGAAGATATTACAAATATCGGCTATCTGGGATAGCTTTGGAGATACAAAATAGGTGATTTTCAGGACATGAGTCTCAGACAGGCCTTCATACGATGCTAGTATACCAGTAACGATTTCTTTGAAAATCTGCACCGGAGTGTTCTGTTGCGCTGCAAGTGCTATAAGAATTAAAACCAGAGCTGAAAACTGGCGCGTCACCACTAAATTTTTCGTTTTGTTCTAAAGCTTTTAATTGCCGAACGGATAAACAGAGTTTTGGATTACGTCTAAAACTCATTCCGCGCCAATCTTCATCCTCAGCTTCTTCTCGGAAAGAGATTGCACCAGAAAATATGTGCCAACCTTCTACTTTTTCTCGACAAATAATTTGTTCATCAAAAGATAAGGAGGCGTTGTACAAAGCTAGTTCGGATTCATTCATTATTTCAAAGGACGGCCGAATATCTCCCGCGCAGGAGGATAAACTAACCAAAACAACTACGGCAGATAATGTGAACTTGTTTAACATGATGCCCTTGATTAAAAGCATGACAACTAATAGTACTAGTATTTAAATGGCCGTTCTAGAAAAAAGATTTTCTGGTTGAACCTTTCAGGGAAGAACGTGATAGAAGAACAGGGGCGATTCCGAATCAGTAATTCTGTGCCTAATTTACACGGTATTCCTATGATTGCGTATGAGTGTCTTTGAGTGCGTTTATTTATTTGTTGATTTATAACAATGACTTACAACGCACTTATTCACAACCATAAAACCTCAAAAGATGCCCTCCGAGAGTTCGAATCTCTCCCCCTTCGCCAGTATTTATGCGAGCTGGAGAGGCATAGCCAGTCTACAATTTCTGGGATATAGTCGATAAAGGATCTTTAGGTAATGAGCGGCCTTCAAGTTCCTATATTTCTAGGGAAATAGTTTTACGACAATAAACGCAGGAAAACAGTTCTAGGACTTGCGCCTAGGAAATAAATTTACCAAAACTGCAATAATTAGAACTCAGAACAAGGCTAAATGATGAATACTGATTCCAGCCCCCGATCGCCTCGAATTTTTCCCATATTCCTTTTTGTTTTTGCTACACCACTAATGCTTGGTGGGGTTCAGCTGATTACTTTAGGGGGATCGTTTTATTACCTCTTGGCCGGAATTCTAATTGTCATAAGTGCGAAAAAAATCTGGGTCTCTGATCCGCTGGCGTCCAAGGTTTATGGTGGATTGATGATCGCAACTGTGGCCTGGTCCTTTATGGAATCAGGCACAAACTTGTGGGCCCTGGCTCCGCGTATCTTGCCCTTGGCTGCAATTGGTTTGTGGTTTCTCCTGCCCTGGTATCGTAATGTGGTTTACCATGGGAATCCTCCATCATTATTTGCTTCGACGATAAGTAAGTCAGCCACTGGTTTGACAGTAGTAATAACTCTTATTGTTTTTTATGACGGCCTCGGCTATGACGTTAATCCACTGACCCCGCGAAGTGGAATTAATACGGTAAACACTGCTACAGATTGGCCCAGTTACGGGAACACATTAGGTGGGAGTCGTTATTCTCCGCTAGATCAGATTAATCGGGATAATGTAGAGGATCTTGAAGTCGCGTGGACTTATAGGACTGGGATCGGCGGGCCTTTTAAAGCAACACCGCTCCAAGTTGGAGAGCTATTATACATATGTGCTGCAGGCAACGTGATTATTGCTTTGGATGCGCAAAGCGGAGACCTAAGCTGGCAATTTGATCCTTTAATCGACCCTGAGCATTTAGCCGTACTCCCCTATTTCACCGCTGGTTGTCGTGGAGTTTCCTATTATGCTGCGCCAGAAGGCTATCAAGGGGAATGCCCCGAGCGAATCTTAACTGCTACAACCGATGCTAGGCTAATTGCTGTCGATGCCCATACTGGCGAGCGTTGCTTGCAATTTGGTGAGCTAGGTGAAATTAGTTTATCGGAACACATGGGCAATGATCCTCGAATATTTAATTTTCAAACTTCCCCGCCAGGAATCGTTCGCGGAAATGCCGTTGTGGGTGGCTGGGTATTCGATAACCAATCTGTCGGTGAACCTTCAGGTGTCGTGCGAGCATTCGACGCTCTTAGTGGAGAGTTCGCCTGGGCATGGGACATGGGTCGCCCTGGTATTAACACAGAACCATTACGTGGAGAGGTTTACACCAGAGGGACACCGAATGTTTGGAGTCTGTTCAGCGTAGACGAAGAACTCGGTCTTATCTATGCCCCAACCGGCAATGAAACCCCAGATTATTTTGGCGGTCAGCGTTTAGAATCTAGCGAGCAATACGCCAGTTCAGTAGTTGCCATTGATGGTGAAACTGGGGCTGTACGTTGGTCATTCCAGACAGTACATCATGATCTTTGGGATTGGGATGTGCCGTCACAGCCTGTACTAATTGATTTGCCTGGAGACGATGGTGAGAAAGTCCCCGTTGTGTTAGTTCCGACCAAACGAGCAGAAGTTTTTGCGCTAAACCGAGTGACTGGTGAGCCTTTCTTCGAAATCGAAGAAAGGTCAGTACCCACTAGTGGGGGCGTGCCAGAGGATTTTGCTGCGGCAACACAACCTTTCACAGTCGACATGCCGAATTTTCGCCCCGACATAACAGAAGCGATGATGTGGGGTATCACGCCGATAGATCAGATGTTATGCAGAATTGAATTTAAAAAAATGCGTTATGATGGGCACTTCACTGTACCCGGTACTGACACTATTTTTCAGTTTCCAGGTAATGCTGGTGGGCATAATTGGGGCTCGGTAAGCGTTGATCAAGCGAATAACATCATGGTAGTGAATCCGATGCTAGTCGGCAACCAGCTTACTCTGATTCCCCGCGATGAGCTTCCGGAAGGAGTACAGGGAAACCAATTGGGTACACCTTATTCTCATACGACGATTCGTTTTCTGTCTCCGTTAGAAGTCCCTTGTAATCAGCCTCCTTTTGGCATGCTTGCGGCAATTGATCTAGAAACAAGACAGTTGTTGTGGGAGCGCCCCATAGGCTTGGCGAAGGACAGCGGCCCCTTAGGTATAAAAACAAGGTTACCTCTTACCATCGGTACTCCGCAGTCTGCCGGTACAGTTACAACTGCGGGAGGCTTAATATTTCAAGCCGGTACTTTTGATAATACGATGCGTGCCTCTGATATTCTAAATGGTAAAGAACTTTGGAGTAGTCCAATTCCATATCAGGCTACTGCCACACCCATTAGTTACTTATCCCCTGAGGGACATCAGACTGTTGTCGTAACAATACCTGTTTGGAATTCAACAACAGGCTCTGGGTTTAGGACGCTTCCCGCTGATCAAGAAGATCCAGAAGGCGGATATATAATCGCCTACCGCCTGCCTGAATGAGATAGATTTTATGACCCTACATTCGAAAGCTTTATCCGAAAGTTTCGGAAAGAGGCTGTATGATACGACATGATTAATTTGTCAAATTAAAGCAATTCTTGAACCCAAAAGACATACATATCCTTAAAATTGCCATCTGTTCACATTTTTAAGTATCCAAAAGCCTAGCCACGTGGAGAATATTGCCTTAAGTGTCGTGTGTAAAATCATCGGTAAAGAAAACACCCAGTCTAAGAGAGCATTCCAGAACCATGTGTATAACCACTCAATAATAGGAAGTAAAAAGCCAAGGTAGTTCCTAAGAAATTCGATATTTGATAGTGACAAAATACTATAATCGGTAACGGCTACAATGCCGATACCCCACAATATGAATGCCGCCTGGAAAGGAGTTGTCCAAATACAAATGTAAGCAAACACTCTTAAAAAAGAAATCATTCCTAGTCCCTCACAGTATTTATGTCAATTTTGCCTACTCCGAAGAGTAGGGTTATTGTTGTTAGTAGTTTGTTCATGATTAGATTTTACGCAGCGTGATGTTTTATCTTTTCTGCTATTTAATTAAGGGTATAGGTTCTTCTTCAAAATAAAGTTTATTATGCACCCTGATAGGTAAACTAACTCGCCATCTAACAACCTTGGTTACGGGGTAACCCCAATTATAAAATCTGATGCATTCTTTTATGTGCCACTTGAGAAATATTTTATCTTAATTGGCCTTTTTTACAGAGGCTAAAAACTTCTTATTATATTGTTAAGCCTTAGTTTTCGTTAGTGCACCGGGGATCCATCGCTTCGTCAGGAACTAGAGTCAGCAAAGATCCAGGTGGGTAATTGCCACCGCTACTGGAATTGGCAACCGACAGGGTTGCATCCAAGTTCCTCAAAATATTATCA
>Ga0206684_1000569_pt1 | contig 14667 bp, 16 predicted proteins | sample M210012015metaG_FD_155467 | JGI IMG/M metagenome (GOLD analysis project Ga0206684, IMG submission 155467) | Ammonia-oxidizing marine archaeal communities from Monterey Bay, California, United States - M2 100m 12015 | ecosystem: Environmental > Aquatic > Marine > Intertidal zone | place: USA...
TAGTGGAACGATGGTGAAAGTGTCCTGAAAATACTTGTTGAAATGCTTTGAACATAGATGATGGATATCCATCTATACTGAAAGAACCTTTATTCTGTTCAATTCCTACTAACTGAAGATGGCCGAATGCAACTTTAGTTCGTGTCTTTTCAATGAGTTCTTTTGTTTCCTCTTCATTGTCATCACATATCCAAGGCACAAATAAAACCTTGTGGTCATCCGTCAAAGAAACTTCGGTAGGTTTGTCATAGACAGCAACATGGGGCATTCCTTTTGTTAGTTCTGTCATTGAATTTACTGCAAGAGTATTCTTATAGTAAATATCATGGTTTCCAACTATGATTTTAATATTTCCGCCCATTTCCCTGAGAGGATCGAATAATATCTCCTTCATAGAATTCAGAGTTTTATAGTTGATGAATTTTCGTCTATCAACCACATCACCCAAATGTATTACATCGGTGATCCCTCTTTCTTTCAAAGTAGGAAAAAATACATTTTCATAAAACTTGCGAAAGAAATCTGAGAATATGAGGCTGTCATTTCTGGCGCCAAAGTGAGTATCAGTTATTAATGCAATTTTCATGCGTAGCTTTGTCTATGTAAAATGTTAGAGGAGAAAATGAAACAACATCATCATCTTTCTTGACAGGTTTGGGTTTTTTCTTCTTTCGTTTCTTCTCTTCAAATGCGAATATGAACTCTTGAATAGAAGCCCGTTTATCAGTTGTCAAAGGTGTTGCACCAGAAGAGACGGCTTGTGTTTCACTTTGTCCCATTTCTCCCATATCCACATGATCTTCTAAGGAACTATATTCTTCCATCGTTTTGTACTTAATGTACAATTGTTTTTTCTCTTTTTCAATTCTTCGTAAAAATGCAAAATATATTATTTGAGTAAAATATGCAAATGGATTTGTTGATTTTTCTGGATTGAAATTGCTCGCATACATAACACTATTTTCTATCCCATCACTTACCATTTCTTCTCTAAATGCATAGTTTATAAAGTTTGGTCTATGAGATAATCTCTCTGCTATTTTGAGAAAACATTCCCCTGCATAATCTGGTATTATGGGTAATTCAGTATCGTTATCTTTTGCTTGTAAATATTTTTCACGATAATCTGACATTACTTCCAGAAATTTTTCATTATTGACATAATGTTGTTTCTTTCGTGCCACAGTCACCTACCTTTCTTATTTGAGTTCATTATATAAGTATATCAAGTTTTATTAAATTTGTCAAGTTAAAAAAAATAAAATAAAACACTTGACTTTTCTCTCTAAAATTGTTATAATGAGTCTGTGATGGTTTGGATAGGAATAGTATAGATATGATAAGGAAAGTATTCACTTGTGTATATTTTCACTCGTTCTATAAAATGATTTAATGTATAATTCCTTTTACCATTATAACTTAAATCATCGGAAATATCATAAAGAGTTGCAGCCTCTTTAGTATCCGACTTTCTCAATCCCCTACCTATCGATTGTAAATTTCTAATACGACTCTTAGAAGGAGAAGCGAAAACAATGTTATGAAGATTCCTAATGTTGATGCCGGTACTGTATACGCCATAGCTTGCACATATAATAGCATCTTTTTCCTTCTCGACAAGTTCTCTAACTTTTTCTCTTGTGTCTGCATCTGTTCCTCCATAAACAAAAAAGATTTTTCTAGAAGAATCAATTATTTCTTCTAATATTGAATGTAGTATATTGCCATGTTTTTCTATTAATTGAAACAAAACCAACGTATTTCCTGTAAGTCCTTTTACTAGATTACAAATATATTTGTTTCGTTCTGAATGGCCAACCAAAAAATTTATTTCTTCTTGATAATTCAATTTTGAAATTTTTGCGGCTACTTCCTTAGAATATTTAAGAACAAGACATCGTATGGCAATCGATGATAGTGTCTTTTTCTTTATAAGTTCTCTGGTACTTGTTACCCTCTTTGTTGTACCAAATAACCCCTCTAATATTAATTTATGCACTTCAACATCATCAAGGGTTCCAGTTGTTCCAATTCGGTAAGGTGCATTCTCCAAATTCTTCATTATTTTAGTAAGTGACTTGGCCTTGTAAAGGTGAGCTTCATCTCCAATTACCAATTCAAAATCTGTGTAGAAATCCTTTTTCAATTCATATAAGGATTGCCATGTTGAAATTATAATTGGTTTGTCTGTTACCTTTTCCTGACCTCCAAAAATTTTGTGGACGAATTTTTCGACTTCAAATGTCTTGTCTGCTTTTGCATAGGCTTCAAAATCAGAATACATCTGACTTACCAACGAAAGTGTTGGTACAATAACCAACGACTTCTCAGGGAAGTAATAACGAATCAGATAGTAAATAATGAGAGATTTACCAGATGCAGTAGGTGAAAGAAGTACACATCTTCGTTCATTAATTGAATGTCGTATTGCGTTATTTTGATAATCTCTTAGTTTATATTCACAGGGAAATGATGTAAGAAACTTAAAATATTCTTCGTTAGAAATTGGTTCAATTGAATCATTTGTTTGATCAATAAGTTTATATTCTCTATCACTTGCAAAACGTTGTATTCTATTTTTTAATCCATAATATATTCTACCACTGTCCATGTTGTAAAGATAAACATAACCATCCCACTTTCTCCTTCTGAACATCGGCATGAATTGATAATCTTTTGGATGAAATCGAAAATAGTGGTTGAGTTCCATCCTCACTCCTGGCTCGCAAGAAAGTCGTAGATATACTTCGTTCTCTTTTTCCATTATGATTTGCATAATTATCCAAGTCCTGCAACAAATTTCCTCCAATTGATTGCATTATTAATATGAAAACTTCTATTCTCAATCATCGAAAGAACCGATTTCAGATAATCCACTTTTCCTTCTTGTTCGTTCAATATCTTCTCCGCTTTCTGCAATGATTCATCGGCTGCAACGTAATGTCGTTCTAATTCTGTTTTGGATATTCTGATGTTATGATCAGGCGCCTTGCCATTTTTAGAAATGACCACTTCCCAACGTTGTTGAAAAAGAACCTTCCAATGAGTTTTAAGATCACTGAGTTTACGTTTTTCTTTGGAATATATGTTTAAGTATTTTTGATGTAGATTGGGTATTTTCAATGATTCATTGTCCAAATCTTTATCATCAATGTGAGAGTCCTCTCCCCACATTTCCATAATGTCTTCAATTGTCATAATTTTTTTAGTTGTTCAATAGATTCTTTATTTCATAATTTGTATAACGAAATCCTACGGTAGCAGTAAAATATTCTAAATCAGTATTTGCACTATCGAAATCAAGTGCAGAAAGAGTAATTGGAAATGCTTCATAAAAATGAAATTCCATTTGAGGATTCATTGCACTTGTCAAAATAGTAAGAACAAGTGTTGAAACTGTTCCTCCCCTTTGAGTTGTATCAGATTTTGCTTTGAGTAAACGATAATTTTCACCCCCTTCTGCTAAACCCAATGCAATTATACGATCATATATTTCTATCCAATTTTTCATGTGTTCATCAACAATAAATCTGACAGATAGTTCTTCAAAATTAACTTTATTTCCGGCAAAAGGCATAGTTACATATGGTGTAAATACATCTATTCCTTCAATTGATACACCAGGCACATTTATTGCCTGACAAAACCAAGTTAAATTTGGTGCATCTTGCATTGTCAGTCGAAAACTGATATTTGAAAGATAATTTAAATTGTCTGGTACTGTACTTCCTGCGGCCATGATTTCCTTTTTAGTCCTTCTATACTATTTATTCAACAGATTTTCAAACTCACCATAATCCATATCTTTTCCAACAAAAATAAATTTAGAATTTGGGTATTCTTCTTCTATGTGTTTGTGTTGTCCAATCCAAGAATCTTGTTTTTCATCATGAAATTCGGTAATGGAAGACCCAAGAAATATACCATCTTTTGTTTGATCATGATAATAATCAAATCCCACACAATAAAAAAATGTTTCACTAGGATTTTGTTGAGCGGCCAAACGGAGTGCAACTGTATCAGTAACCCATTCTTCAAATGTAGTATCTGACCACCAAGCAACATTTTCAGTTGGATCAGATGGGTCAATCCAAATGAAATACATAACCCCTTCATGTGCAAATTGAATGAAATTGTCTGTTTTTGGTTGATTCTCTCCGATTTTATATTTTTTATCGGTTGTCTGTTTAAGCATGTCATAGTGCATACTTGGAATTAGATCAAATCCTCTAAAATAACACTTATATTTTTTCGTCAGATCATTGGTTATCAATTCTAATTGTGCATCGATATCTTGACAAACTAAATGGTCTGGTACGAATTTGCGATAAATTAAATCACAACCATATGTTGTATGTTTTTTGAAAAGATTGAAATCCGAAACAGATTTTGATTGACCATTTCCTATCACTATGATCATTGCGGCCTCACTGGAAAATTATCACTACAAATAAAAAAAGGGAGTAGATTTCTCCACTCCCTTTCAGAAATCCTACTATATGTAGGTCAAGAATTACATCAAGTTGGTAATTGCAGCTTTTCTGTAATATACATTCAGGTGAGGATTAGTTCCAAGAACACCTGTCATACGACCAGTTGAAGCACTTGCATTTTCTGCAAATGGGTTTGCAACTAGACCATAACGTGTTTTGAAAGCAATCTGTGGTTGAAAACTAGAACTATCAACCGCACGAACCATTTGCAACGGAACGTATGGGCAATAGAATATACCAGCATCCATCGGTGAATCACCTTTGTAACCTACACAATAAAATTCTTGTGCATTTGCATCAGCATATGGATCAACATATACTTTATAGCGTCCGTTAAGAACTCCGGCAAAAGTTGAAGATGAAGTATCTGTATTCAGATCTGTGCTCATTGCAGGAGCATAATCCAAAATACCTGCCATCTGAAGGGCAGAAGCAACATCAGATGAAGTCATCAGAATGTTTCCTTTTCCTCTTCGTGTGTCTTTACCAATCTGGTTTGCATCTTTTTCAATCTGCATCATCAGACCTTTGAATTTCTCAACCATCCAACGACCATTGGAATCGGTATCAAGGTCAAACAGACCAGCAGTAGTTGTACCGACTTGAGCTCCTGCAGCAGCGTTGATGTAAATCTTACGAATTACTTCTCGGTTGATTTCTGCAAGAATTTCCATAGACAGAATGTTAGCAAGTTCTGCTTCTGCATCCAGACCATGAACTGCACGTAAATCCTGTGCGAGTTCCATTGAATAGGAACCTTTCAGGGCACGTGTACCAGCGGCGATTGAAATCTTCTCAATTGAGAAGGACATTTCACCAGCAACATCACCCTCACCACCGTCTGTTTCCAGAGCACTTGATGCGGAATATTCGTTACCAGTTTGTGCAGTACCATCAGCTGCTGTGATCAAAAGACCTGGCGTTTTAACTACGTCACCCGATGCGTGTCCTGGCGTACCAGATTCACTTGCAACGGTGTCAGCATTGACTCCAGGCATTTCCGCACCTGACATAGAATTGACTCGACTCTTGAGAGCAAAGATCAATCCAGTTGGGCCGGACATTGGTTGTACACCACAAACATCGTATGCTACGAGTTGAGGCATTGCACGCCGAACCATTGAGATCAAAACTGGATCTGCAAAATCGGCACTAACTTGGACTGAACCACCAGCTACACCACCTAAAGATGGGTTAGTGGATGTTAATCCCATTACAGTAGTAGGGGTTGCCTCTGTCAAGAGTCCACTACCTTGTTGATCTTGAGCATACTGAGATTCAGTATTTTCAAGACATAAAGCAGTGACTGCTCTACGATATGAATCACTGATCTTAGGAAGATCTGGATGATCCAAAACTGGAGCCCACTTCTTATTAATTGTTTCTGAGAGTTGCATTTTTTAAACTCCTTATATTGTTAAAAAAACTTAAAAATTATTATTAATTACGAGCAATAGCTTTACTATATGCTTCCATGATGTTGTTCAACTTAGGGTCAGAAACTTCTTCTCCATCAGATGATCCATCACTTTCCTGTTCAACATTTTCATCCTGTTTTGTTTGATTTGGGAAATAACTTTCCTTAATCGTCTTAACTTTATTCTCAAAATCGTCTTTGTCATCTTCGTAAGAAACACCCTCTACGAGAGATTTCATCTTTTCAGATTGTGTGTCTGCAAGGTCTTCACAAACTTCTTCTAAGATCTTGTCCTTACGATATTCGTTAAGTTCACTTGTAACTTGAACGTTGTCATCGATTTGAGAGTTTAATTTTCCTTCAAGTTCTTCCACCTTGTCGTACAGGCTTTCAACGATGTCAACTTTTTCGTCTGGAACTTCGATATAATGTTCGGTAAAGAGATTTTTAAGTCCACCTATGAACTCTTCAGTAAGTTCACTCTTCAATGAACTATCAAGCGCAAGTTCGTTCTCTTTCATCCACTCTTCAACTACGTAGTTGAGATAACCATCGACTTTTTCAGTCAATTCGTCACGGAATGAAACAATCTCTTCTTGAAGATCTGACTGATACTCTTTTTCAAGTTCGTCAATCTTTCCTGTTGCAATTTCCATTACTTTCTGATGAACTGCGGCTTCAAAGATAGTAGAAGCTTTGGTCTTAAACTCTTCTGAAAGTTCTTCACCATCTACTAATGCATCGATATCTTCTTTTACATTAATTTCAGGCATAGAAATTTTAATTTTCTTTTTCTTTTTACCAACTTCATCTTTTTCTGGATCAGAATCATCTGGTGTTGGGCCCCCAAGATCTTCTGCTTCTGCAACATCCATAAGATCTTTCCATTTGGCAGAAACTTCTTCTTTTTTCAGACCATTGACTTTATCGAAAAGGGCTTTGATCATAGCAGATTTAGTAGAAGGAACTTTATATTCCTCTTTCTTTACTTGCTCTTCTTCCTCTTCTTCGTCATCATCATCTTCGTCTTCGTCATCGTCTTCTTTGACTTTTGCTTTGGGTGCTTCTGCAACAATTTCTTCTTTTTCTTCTTCTTCAATTTGTTCTGGAGCTTCAACAAGTCCTTCTTGCTCAGTTTCTTCCAGAATTTCTTCTTGAGTTGTATTTTCCATAGAACTTGATACTCCTAATAGTTAATGGTATATTTCGTTTACTGTAGTAATATTTATAATATCACAACTTTGATAATAAATTTTTAAACTCGTTTATTTTTACTTCCTCAAGTTTTCTGGAAGAGGCTTTTAGAATATTATTCTTTGCCCGTTTTATATCTTGTTCACGCAAAAGTCCATTATCCCAAATCCATTCTCTTCCTTCCATAATACCTTCTACGAAAGCATTAGGAGCAGATGGATCTGCAACAATATCTGCTGCGGTTGCAAGATAAAAATCTTTTTGTACAATCTGAGAGTTCTTTGCATCTGGTTTTAATGTTCCCATTCCTCTTGAAGAAACACCTAGTCTTGCACCCTCATCAATCAAACACTTAACAATTTGTCCATTTGGTGTATTTAAAACTTTTGCACGCCCAACAAAATTCTTACCTTCTTTAACTAAAGAAGTAATCATATGCGATGCACGATCTAAATTAACTGTCGGGCCGTCAGGGTGTCCAAGTTCTCCAAATGCACGTTTTGGTGTAACATATTCGTTGACATATCTTTTTACTTCATTTTCAAGAACATCTAAAGGATATACCCTACCATTTTTATTCTTCTTTTCAGACTGCATGAAGATACCTTCAATGAAGTACTGTTTGGGTTTAGCACCTTCTTCGATTAATTCATACTCTACAGATTCTTGTAATTCGCATATAAGTTTCATTTGTCTATCCTATTTTGCGTTACTGAATGCAAAATCCAAGATTTTTAAGAAAGATTTTGTATCTTTATTCATGTTATCTTGCATTTTTTTCTTGTTAGAACTATTTAGTGTGTCAAAGGTTTTCAAAATAGTTTTTGCGGATTCGGGGTCAATTGGAACCGATGTACCGCTTTTAAACTTAATATCTGCTTCTTTTTTCTTTTTTACAACTGATCTTAATTGATCTACAACATCTTCCGCCAAAGGTTTTTCTGACCGAATTGCCTCTTCTACTTTCTTCTCTTTAACAGGAAAACCTATTGATTTTCTAAACTCTTTGTATGTTTTCATTATTATCTACTCGGGCCACCATCTGCAATTTTGGAATATGTTCCATTTGTTACATTTGCCAATAAAAATTGATCCGATTCTTTATGAATAACGGTTAATGAAGCTGCAGGCAAAGTAACAGAACCTTGAACTGTTCCATTGGTTCCTCCTTCAGTTCCATCATTTTTAACTACTGAAATAATTGTAATCGCTGATGCGTAAACCGCAACCGCCGTTGCTTTACCCAATCCCAAATTTGTAGCAGTTGTGGCAGTCTTTGCGGCTAATAGTTTCATTGTGTCTCCGTTGTTTCTGGTTCTGGTTCAGCCTGAATCTCTACTTCTGGTTCTTCAACTGGAATTTCTTCTTTGTCCGAAAACATTCTGGCAGAAACTTCTCGTTTTCTGGTTTCCAATCCATCTATTACTTTACTTGTAATTATCTGATCAAATGCATCGTGAACTTGTGTAGGACTACTTTTCATCGAATAATCTATAATATCTACTGTTTTAAAATTTTGTTGAACTTCTTGTTCTGCCATTTTTATCTCCAAAAATTATCTATTAATATTTATAAACTTTTAAAGGTGTAACCCTCTAATATTCTTCTTCTCCACCTTCTTCACCTCCACCCTCTTCTTCTGCTTCTTTTGCAATTAATTCATCTTGTTTCTCAACTTCTGCCGCTGTTTGTCTGAGAATATTTGCTCGAAACCACTCTTTGGAATAATACTTTCCAACATATTCTTCTGAGTTTCTTGCAAGATCTAAACGTTGAGACATAGTTTCTTGATGTTTAAATTCTGAATAGTAATGATCCTTTTCAAACCTGTAATGAACTTTATCTCTAATCTTGGCCCATTCTGCAGCTGTCATAATATTTTTCAGAATCAACTGTCTTTCCATTATTTCATCAAATAAAATTGAGAATCTTGTCTGTAACTTTTTGATAAATTTACTAAAAAGTAATTCATCTCTTGTAATTTCACTTTCTCTCCCCAAAGAGAATCCCGACTCTGCTTCAAGTCGTGAGACAGGAACATGCATTGCTTTGTATAATTTTCGTTGAAAGTACTCTACATCTTCCAATTGACCAAGATTTTCTCCGCCAGGAAGTGTAGTTATTTCTGTTCCTCGACCACCTTCTCTTCGTGGCAACCAGTAGTCTTCCAACATTGATTGGTGTCTGCGATCATCTTTGACCTCACCAGAATCCGAATCGTAAACCAATCGGTTCTTGTAACGTGTCATGATGTCACGGATATATTGTTCTGCTTTTAATTTCGGTAGGTTTCCTACATCAATATAGAAAATTCTGCGTTCTGGTGCTCGTGATATACGATAGATAACAACTGCATCTTCTACCATTCGGAGTTGATTTAATGGTTTGATTGCCTTATGAAGATAAGACATTACTGTATTTTTTTGAGGATTCAATAGACCTGAAGTTGCATATGCAATACTATCACCCGAAATTATAATACCAGAAGAAGATCGACTATGCAATCCGGCCTCATTATAAGTGTACGTAGGAACTATACTTACTTTTGCTTGTTTAGGATCAGTCGTTTTTTCTGTTTTAACTTGTTTGACTTTTTTAACTTTTGTAGCATCCAAACTTCGGAGTTCTATAATACCACGTTTTGGGTCATTTTCATCTATCATAATGTGATAATACAATCTTCCTTCAATGTACCATCTGCGAAAAATATCATGACCATAATTGTTAAAATTCAAAAGATCTAATACAGTATCAAATTCTGTACGAACTTTTTTCTTAATACCGTCTGTGAGATCTGTTTTGTCGAGAACAACTGATACTGAGGGAAGGATATCATCAGCAACAATGGCTTCATTTATAACATTGTCAATTGCAATTTCACAATCAGACATTTGTGACATATCACGATATTTAAGAATAAGTTCTACCTCATTCTTATATTGTCCATCCATATCAAGAGAGTAACCAGCGGCTCCTGCTCCCGATACCATCATGGAACCATCATCACTCTCTGGAAGTGTGAACGCAGGAACATTGGCGTTTGCCAATTCCTGACTTTTTCTTTCAATTTTAAACCCAAATATTTCAAATGCCATAATTTTTTCCTACTGATTTTTTATCCAATTCCTACTATATTTTCTGGTGGAACTGGTAAATTTGATGCTGAAGTAGCTGCACTAACAAACCAACTATCATACATCCAAGTACAAGTAAACTCTTCTATTTCTTGCGATGACCAATCAAGATTGATTGTTGACAATGCAGACGGCCACGCACCCTTAAATATATAAGTACGTAAATCATTCCCAGCTTTACTAAATTGCGTAACCTTCAACGAAGTTTTATACTTTGCTGCATCGCCCTCAGACTTATCATTCGACTGAAATAAATTCTTATCTCTTGTATTTAGGGTGTGATTTGAGATAGATGCCATCCAACTTTCAAGTGAATTTCTAATACCAAAATCTTCATCATTAATAATAGTTGTATCCCATGTATCGAAGGAACGATCACCGGCCACATGTATCGCTTTGCCATGATAAAAAACATCATATGACCCGATTGTACTTGCAGGAATGGTTGTTGCTTTGACTAAAAATTCTGATCTGGTTGGGGGAGCTGTTATTCCACTAGGATATGTGAAATCCACTTTGAACAGAGAGGGACGAGCGCCCCCCTGTTTTAAATTTGATTTGAATTCTGTTACTGAGAATGCCATTCATTATTATTTTTTAAATTAAATTGATTAAGATGCAGAAACTACTGAACCATGTGTCCAATGATCATACGCAAAAGTAATAGTATATTCTTGAATTGCATCACTAGACCAATCTACAGGAATTCCAGCTACTTCTGTGGGCCAAAGATAATGAAATTTGTATGTTTGCATTGGTTTTCCAGTAGTACTTAGTTGTGTTACTGTTGCATCTCCATCTTTAACACCTGTTCCTTGAATTTGTTCTCCAAATATAGAGTTTCTTGTTCCTTCAAGCCTTCCACCCAGTTTTCTCATCCAATACATCATTTTATTTCTAATTCCAAAATCTTCATCGTTGATAACTGTAACTGTCCAGTTATCATATGTTCTAAAACCATTCCACTTATATGCTCTTCCTGCATAATTTACTGCAAGAGGTGCAATATTTGCAGGAGGAATTGATGCAGCCTTGCAAAGAATATTCTCACTACCAGTAAATGATGTACTTAAATTTTTACCATTTATATCTATTTGATACAAAGCGGGACGAGCGCCACCGCTTTGTGCCGCTATACTAGATTTGAAAGTTGAAACTGCGAATGCCATTGTTTTATATCCTATCCTTGTGTGGAATTAGTAGTAACGGTGCCACCCGACATCGTATAATAATTATATGCCCAAGTAACATCAAATTGTTCTATATCACTTGCAGTATCATAACTTAGTGCAATTTCAGAAATCGCTGTTGGCCAACATTCTTCAAATTGATAAGTCATAGTGCTTGTACCATCTTTTTGATAATGAACTAATTGTGCCGTTCCAGTTCCAAAATCCGCATCTGCCTTACTTTTATTATCAATAGTACCATTAATAAATTCCATCCATTTTTCAATTTCATTTCTAACATTAAAATTTTCAGTATTAATGATGGTAGTGGTCAAATCAGCAAACACTAAATCGCCAGGAATTTTTACAGTCCTACCAAAATATTGTCTTTCTATGGGAGTAAGCGTCAATGGTGGAATTTCAGATACATTACAATACAAGTGTACATCCGAAAGAGAAGCACTAACAGTAGATGGTGCCGCACTTACCTTAAATTCAAATAAACTTGGACGGGCGCCCCCATAAGTGAGCGCCGATGTAAAGGATGTTAGTCCTGTTGTTTGGTCTGCCATTTTTTATTTTCTCCAATTAAACTTATTTTAATTATTTATGTCCAAAATATTAAACAGCACCAACGATTTCAGAAAATTCCACACCACTTCTAACTGCAACAAAGTTGAGTTGGATAAAGTTGATAGCACGTGAAGGTTTGACAAAAATGTCACCTCTAAACGAATTAGAATCTACAACTTGTGGTGTATTATTCGAAGCGTCACACACAACAGCGAAATCTTGAATTCCACCTCTTCCTTGAATATCACGCAAGAAAGGTTCAACCATCGAAACGAATTGTGAACGTGTAAATTCATCGTTGAATTCAAACAACTGAAAACGAGCTGCATTTGCAATCGCTTTTTCCAGAAGGATGAACAACCTTCGTACATTTATTCTATCAAATGCAGATGGTTTTGTCAGTTGTGTTTTGTCACCAAACAGAAGTGTACCTTCGCCTGGGAACGAAACAACTGGATTGACTTGTGATTGATACAACTTATCACGTTCCGCTTTCTTTGGATTATAAGGAAGTTTTACAACACCTTTAATCTGACCCCTAGTAAATCCGCCAGGAGAAAAGAAAGGATCTCGTTCTGCATCAGTTCTTGCACAAAGTCCGGCAACATCTCCGTTCAGAGGAACATAACGCATTTTGTCGTTATGTTTGTCGAACATTTGTTTCCAACCAGAGTCCATAACTGCGTAAGAAGAGTTCTGATTAACAGTATCACGATATCCAGTTACGGCAGTAGTCGAAGCTGAAGAACTTGCGGTTCCTACAACATCTGATTTTTCTGGTGAAAAGAATGCAATACAATCTTTACGTGATTCTGCAATTTGTCCAATACAATGACGGGCAACTGTTGAACCATGTGAACCTGTCATCAGAAGAGAAACATCAGCATCTTCTGCTGATTTCATCAAGTCATATGCACGAATAACATCTGCATCACTTGGTGCAGTACCGGCTGTTCCACTTGTAAAACTTAAAGTTTGAGGTTTTCCAGGCATATAAAATTCATCTGCTTGTTGTGTTCCACTTGCATCAGCGGTTGCACCCCATGCACGAAGCGTCTTAGATCCAGTAGCAGCAGGAGTAGTATAATCTCCACTTGTAACTTCAGAATCAATAATTGGACGCTGTAACCACCACATAAATTTGGATTTTGCATTGATCCAATTTTTGTAGTAAATATCTTCACCTTGATTATCTCTTGCACCTTTTGCAACTGAAAGATTTGCATGTGCTTCTACAACTTCACCAATTGTTCCTGTCCAATCCCCATCTTCATCAACAACTGCAACATGAATTTCATCTAATGCCATGAGTTTATCAGCTGCATGTGTTGAAGTTGTGGGTGGGCCCTCTGGGAAAGCTCCCGCAAATTCCCAATCTCTTGTATAAGTTTGAGCAGATGCAGCAGTAAGGAACTTAGTATCAGTTACTATTACAGTTGCAGATGTGATAGTTTTTACCTTTTTGGTTTCACCATTAATAGTAATTTTATCTCCAACTATAAATTGTGAAGAAAATAATGTTCCTGTTCCAGTTACAGTAGTACTATCAGCAGTTACCGCAACAGTTCCCTTCAGATTTGAAGCAATAGTGTGAAAAGCAGATCTCTTTTGGAGTACGGCTGCAGCTCCTGAACTTACATCAGCAGAATCGGATGAACTTGTTGAAGTACAAGTCACCGCAACATTAGAAGTAACTACGCTCACAATGTGCAACCCTGTTTCTCCTGCAATTGAAATAGCATCTCCGACTCTAAGTTCTATACCAAATAAAGTTGCTGTTCCTGTAAGAACACCAGTTGATACTGCCCATGCAACTGTTCCTGTTAGTGTCTTGGAAGGTCTGTCTGCTGGACAAATGGATACTTTGAAAGTATTTCCTAAATCTCCTGCCCATTTTGCAACGAACGGCCCGTTTGCAGCTGTACTATATGCTGTTCCACCTTGTTCATCATCATAAGTGGTGTAATAATTTTCGGATGTTGTAACCTGAACATTAACATATGTTCCAGTATTTGCACAAGCATTCTTTGGGCAAGCAGCATTTGCAACTGTAGTATTTGCAGCACGAACAACGTTCAATGCACTTGTATAAGACAGAAAATTTGCAGCTGTAAAGAAATGTTCAAAATTATTGTCATCTGGTTTTTGGAATACATCTACCAGATTATCTTCGTCCGTAATCAGTTGAATATCTTCGATTGGGCCCCAACGAAATCTTCCGGCGAACCCACCAGTAGAGGTTCCTGCAGCGACTACTACATTAGTCAGGTCAATTTCTGAGGTATTAACGCCTGGACTTACTTGAAAGGCCATCTTTGTTCTCCATATAAAATTTATGTGTTTCTTTAGAACATTACATTTGTTCTTACAGAATATTTATAAATAACAGTAATTGATGAATAATATTTAGTGTACGATAAACATGAAGTTTCCACAAAAAGCAATAAATCGGTTTAATATAAAAGTCAATAAAACCAATGACTGTCATGTTTGGAATGCAGCCAGACAAAAACAGGGATATGGTATGTTTTCGATTGATGGAAAATCTATGCCCGCACACCGATTTTCATATCTCTTACATAAAGGGAATATTGCTGAAAATATGGTAGTTCATCAAACTTGTGAAAACAATGGTTGTGTCAATCCAGAACATCTTGAACTCCAAACCAAAAGTCAAAATAAAAAAA
>Ga0206684_1000572_pt1 | contig 14645 bp, 14 predicted proteins | sample M210012015metaG_FD_155467 | JGI IMG/M metagenome (GOLD analysis project Ga0206684, IMG submission 155467) | Ammonia-oxidizing marine archaeal communities from Monterey Bay, California, United States - M2 100m 12015 | ecosystem: Environmental > Aquatic > Marine > Intertidal zone | place: USA...
GGTCATGATCATAGCGATCAGGAGGTTGCGCACAATTCGTCCCCAGCCCGATTCTGCCACCGAACCCATACCTTCAAGCACCATCTCAGCGACCAGGCTAAATATCAATGTCAGTAACAAAATCAGGCCATAGGCAATACTGGTTGCCTTCGGAACTGACATCCCCATTAACCACGGTCGAATGTTACAAAGGAGTGCCGCGGAAACCAGCACAACCCATTGAATAAACAACGAGGCAAGTCCAAGTGCGAACCAATCAAAATCAAAGAAGCTGGATGAGAAAAGTATCTGCACGAAGACGAGCAGTTCAGACGCCAGCACCAGAAAGAGAATGCTTTGAGCCTGGCACAGGTCAGGCAGAAAGAAATCCGTCTCCGGGTTCGATGCTGTCGAATCATTGTTTGCGCTCATGGCTGTTTACCGCTCATGGCTGTAATTATGCCTGTAGTTGGAACCTTACTGCTATAATCACCGTTCTCAACCGATCGGATCGGCTCGTTGACTGATAAAAATACAAAACTTTGGGATGGCAGGTTTACCGAGGCTACGGATGCCTTCGTGGAATCGTTTACTGCCTCTATCGAATTTGATCATGTGTTGGCACTTTATGACATAGAGGGCTCAATTGCGCACGCAACCATGTTGCAGTCTGTTGGCATCATTACTAACAACGAGTTAGGCACCATGGTCGAAGGACTGAATAGTATCGCAGAGGACATCAAACAGGGCACGATGGACTGGTCTATTAGTCTTGAAGATGTCCATATGAACATTGAAAGCACCCTGACCGACAGGATTGGCGAGGTTGGGAAGAAACTGCACACCGGTCGCTCCAGAAATGACCAGGTTGCAACAGATATCAGGCTATACCTGCGTGACGCTATCGACAACATTCTGCATAAGACCCAGGACCTGCAACACGGGATTCTTGACCTGGCCACCAATGAGACGGAAACGATCATGCCAGGTCTGACCCATCTCCAGATTGCCCAACCAATCTCATTTGCCCATCACCTGATGGCATGGTTCGAGATGGCCGATCGCGATATCGAACGCATGCAGGACTGCCGAAAACGCGTAAACTCCATGCCGCTCGGTTCCGCCGCACTTGCCGGAACAACTTATCCCATTGATAGAACCATGACCGCAAAGCTGCTTGGGTTCGACCAAATCGCAGGCAACTCCCTGGATGCCGTTGGCGACCGGGATTTCGCGATAGAGTTCTGCGCTGCCTCGAGCATTTTGCTAATGCACCTGTCGCGATGGGCAGAAGAGATGATCCTTTGGACTTCCCCGCAGTTCGGATTTATTTCTCTGCCGGATCGATTTTGCACTGGCTCATCGATCATGCCACAGAAGAAGAACCCCGATGTGCCTGAGCTTGTCAGAGGAAAGACCGGGCGAGTATTTGGCTCGCTCATATCCCTGCTCACAGTGATGAAAGGCCAGCCTCTCGCTTATAACAAGGACAACCAAGAGGATAAGGAACCCCTGTTCGACACGGTCAAGACTGTACTGGATTGCCTGACAGCATTCTCTGACATGATTCCTGCGATAGAACCACAGCGCGAACAAATGCGTCTTGCGACACTGAAAGGTTTTGCGACCGCAACTGACCTCGCTGATTACCTGGTCAAAAAGGGGCTGCCTTTCAGGGACGCTCACGATGTTGTTGGTCGGCTGGTTGCCATTGGGCTGGAACAAGACCTGGACCTGTCCGAGTTGTCTCTCGAACAATTCACATCAATGTCGAGCCTGATCGAAGAAGATGTGTTTGACGTATTGACGCTCGAAGGTTCTCTTGCGGCCAGAAACCATCATGGTGGCACCTCACCAGCACAGGTTAAGTTGGCAATCGAGCAGGCACGATCAAGACTAGGCTGACCCTTCTAAGGAACTCCTGATTAATTGCATTTTTTGGCGGGGTTTCCTATGAGGGTAAGGCGAACCCGCACGCAAAAAGTTGGGTTTCGAGTGTGGATTCAACGCAGCCATCGCAAAAAAAGTAATGCGGCACTCCGACTTTAATCAGATGATCCCTAAAACAGCGATGTACCTGCCTGCTCCATAAACACCCTGTTTAATAGGTGTTCCAGACTCTCGTCTGTATTATCGCAGTGCCAGCCGCCGTCTGCTCTTTTCAGGTGAAAACCCCCTGACTTTGCCGCGACCCAGATTTCATGGCTCGCAATCTGTCGGCTCAGGATAATGCTGGAACCACTGTCCAGCGTAAATGTCAGCACACCACCCGAAGCATCGATATCAACGTCAAGTTCAAGTTCATCCACACGATCTTCAATTCGGACGAATTCGTCATCCACGATTTCCTGAAACTCACTGTCATCCAAGGGAAAGGTTCCTCCATCTGTAGTACGGGTTTAGTATGGGTTTAGTACGGGCTAATTCGGATAGTTCTCGATTCTGCCGGGCTCAAGTATACTGGACCCTCCGAAGGTTTGATTAACACGACATGCGTATTTCGACGCTGATGATAGTTCTCGTTCTGCTGCCGGCTTGCGGCCAGAAAGCACCACTTTACCTGCCACAGGATAAAGCGCCTCAGGTTTCATCCAGGGTGCAAGCAAGCAATGGTCTCCAAGTAGCGGATAATTCGAACCCACCCTTAATTCAACAGGAAAGATAGTCGTGTTACACCGCATCGAAGGCGATCTTCACATGGAGCAAGTGTCGCTTCGAGAGATCGCCGAAACCCATGACACACCCTGTTTCGTTTACTCGGAAGGTGCCATTACGGCTGCCTATCAAGCCTTCCACGATGCGTTCTCCATGCATCCACACCGAATCTGCTACGCCGTAAAAGCCAATTCGAACCTCGCCATTCTTCAGACATTAGCTGCTCTCGGGTCCGGTTTCGACATAGTTTCCGGCGGAGAGCTCGCGCGAGTCCTGAAAGCTGGTGGTGATCCAGGTTTAGTTGTTTTTTCAGGCGTTGGCAAGCAAGACTGGGAAATTCTATTTGCCCTGGAACAACATATTAGCTGCTTCAACGTGGAGTCCGCTTCAGAGCTGCGCAGAATTGCTCGGCTCGCTGCTGCGACAGACGCTATTGCGCCAATTTCAATCCGCGTCAATCCCGACGTCGATCCCAATACTCACCCCTATATTTCCACCGGTTTAAAAGAAAATAAATTTGGCGTCTCTGTTGAAGATGCGATGACGCTATATCATGAAGCAACAGGGCTCGACTCATTAAAGATTGTTGGCGTCGACTGTCACATTGGCTCCCAAATCACGGAGTTAAGCCCCTTTCTTGATGCATTAACACGGGTACTTTCGCTGGTCGATGAGCTTGAAGCACAAGCCATCACACTGGAACACATCGATCTGGGTGGTGGCATCGGCGTTCAGTACCGAGACGAAGTCCCTATAGAAATCGATGATTTCGCCAGTGCGATTGAGCAGGCCATGAGCGGTCGGCCACAGTCTCTGATGTTTGAACCCGGACGCATGATCGTCGCCAATGCCGGCGTGTTGCTGACCACAGTGAATACACTGAAAGCTAACGACGAGAAAAACTTCGCGGTAGTCGATGCCGCGATGAACGATTTGATTCGCCCTGCGCTCTACAGCGCCTGGCAGGAGGTAACCCCGGTTACGCTCAAAGATGACGGCGCTAGCACAGAAAGACACTGGGATATCGTTGGTCCGGTCTGTGAGACGGGAGATTTCCTGGCCAAAGACCGGACGCTTTCGCTGGAAGAAGATGACCTATTGGCCATATTGTCAGCCGGTGCCTATGGGTTTGTCATGAGTTCCAACTACAATTCCCGGCCCAGGTCTGCTGAAGTTCTGGTTTCGGGTCAAGAGCACTACTGCGTTCGCAAGCGAGAAACGATTGAAGACCTGTTCGCCCTGGAGTCAATGAAGCCCGTCTCTTAAGTTGCATTGCCAGTTTGCCAGAGTAAATTAGAAAAAATGCTACTACGATTCACCAAAATGCACGGACTTGGGAATGACTTCATGATGGTCGATCTCATCTCCCAGCCCGTCACGCTTAATCCTGAGCTGATCAAGGAGCTGTCCGATCGCCGGTTCGGCATAGGATTCGACCAGTTACTGACTGTTCGACCACCCGCCAGGCCAGACAGCGATTTCCGCTATACCATTTATAACGCGGATGGCAGCGAGGCAGAACAATGCGGGAACGGCGCGCGATGTTTTCTGCGTTTCGTCAGAGACGAAGGCCTCACAACTAAATCGACTATCAAGCTGGAAACCAGCAACGGCAATATAACCTGCAAGCTGGGGAAAGAAGGCAACGTCACTGTGGATATGGGCAAACCGGCACTGCAACCCGGCAAAGTTCCCTTCGTTGCAGACAGCCCACAGATCAACTACCAACTGTCTCCTGGGCCGGAATACCCTGATACATTTTCGATATCGGTACTGAATGTGGGTAACCCCCATGCCGTCATCACCGTACCTGCGGTGGACAGCGCACCGGTCCTGGCAGTTGGTCCGCTTGTTGAGCGCCACCCACGATTTCCAGAAGGTGTTAACGTAGGCTTTATGGAAGTCGTATCCAGAAAGAAGATAAGGCTTCGAGTGTTTGAACGAGGCGTTGGAGAAACCAAGGCTTGTGGTTCCGGTGCCTGCGCAGCTGTTGTAGCCGGAAGACTACAGGGTGTACTGGACGATACTGTGGACGTGGAGCTGACAGGCGGCCATCTGAGCGTCAGCTGGGGTGGCGACAATGACACCATCAAGATGACCGGCCCCACATGCAAAGTTTATGAAGGCCGATTACAAATATGAGTACCGATATTCTATGAGCAAAGAACTGATCGATAAGGACGTCGCCGCCTATCTGCTAGCAAATCCCGATTTTTTTGTCGACAGGGATCAACTGTTACTAAAAATCCAGGTTCCTCATAAAAGCAAAGGCACCATCTCTCTGGTGGAGAAACAGCTGGATGTCATCCGAGATCGACAAAAGAAAACCAGGAGGCAACTCAAGGAGTTCGTTGAGAATGCAGAACGCAACAAGGAAATATTTGATAAGAGCCGCAAGCTAATTCTCAGCATGATGGCTGCGAAACGAAGTTCCGAATTCTTCGCAGCTCTCGAAAAGGGACTCAAACGCGATTTTGGGTGCAAGGCAAATTCGCTGGTAGTTTTTGGAAAACCTAAGCAGATTAATCATTTCACTTCACGAATCACTGCTGAATCTGCAAAAAAATATGTTGGTACGCTGATGCAGAGCAAGGTGCCAACGCTTGGAACGCTCCAACCCAGAGAACAGGGTTTCCTGTTTCGGGATCAGAGTAAAAACGTTAAATCCGCCGCTGTTCTTACCATCCGTGACAAGAACAAATATCTTGGCTTGCTGGCGATCGGTAGCGGTGACACCGAATACTTCACGCCAGACATGGACGCCCTCTTTATTAACTTCATTGCCGAGACTCTGGGAAAGCTCTTACCGCAACACTTGCCCCGATAACTGATGAACGCGGATATTCAACTGCAACCGCTAATCTCAGCATTCATCGCTCATCTATCGAATGAGCGCCAATTATCCCCACATACCGTTGATGGTTATAAGAGAGATCTAACAGCACTGAAAAAAAATCTTGCCGACCAGGATATAGCGGACTGGCGTGACGTAAGCGCACATCACCTCCGCACTTATATCGGCACAGGGAAAAGGCAGGGGCGTTCGGGGAAGACGTTACAAAGACGCCTTTCCGCGACTCGAACCTTCTTTAACTACCTCGCTCGGGAAGGCATCTGCTCGACAAACCCGGCGATGGAATTTTCCGCGCCAAGATCAGACTCACGCTTGCCTGTCACCATAGATACAGATCAGGTGAGCAGACTGCTTGAGATCGATACAACCGACTGGCACGCGCTGCGGGACAGGGCAATGTTGGAGCTATTTTATTCGTCCGGGTTACGTCTTGCTGAACTGGTCGGAAGCAATACGGGTGACATCTCCTTTGATGACAATTCAATGAAGGTGCGAGGTAAGGGAAGCAAGGAGAGAGTACTACCCGTTGGCTCAAAAGCAATCGCGGCTATCAACGCCTGGCTGAAGATTCGTGAACAGCTGCCAAAAGGTAAGCTTGAAGATGAATCAGCGCTCTTCCTCAGCGAGCGAGGAAAACGAATAAGCGCCCGAAACGTTCAGGAGAGAGTCAAAAAGTGGTGCGTACGCCTGGGTATCTCTGGTCGTGTTCACCCACACACCCTCAGACATTCCTTTGCCAGCCATCTTCTGGAATCAAGTCAGGATCTTCGTGCAGTTCAGGAGTTACTTGGCCATGCCGACATCTCGACCACCCAGATTTATACACACCTCGACTTCCAACACCTGGCTGATGTCTACGATAAAGCTCATCCCAGGTCTCAAAAGGTAACCGATAAATGATCCGAGTCATCGCCTTCGATCTAGACGGCACGCTCTGGGACGTTGGTCCTGTTATTAGGCGAGCAGAATCGATCCTGGCTGACTGGCTTGAAAAAGAAGTACCCGGATACCACTACCAACCGTCCAAGCTAGTGCCGATTCGCGAAACGCTGCTTAGCGAAGATCCCTCGCTGGCCCACAGACTCACTGCCTTCAGGCAACAACTCATTAAAACATCCCTCATATCCCATCTTGACGAGCAAAGCGCTGCCTCTTATGCAGGAAGCGCGATGGAAGTCTTTTTGGCTGCACGAAACGAAGTGGAGTTTTTTGAAGGCGCCCTGACTACACTCAGCGACATTGCTCGTTCTTTTCAACTGGGCACGATGACAAATGGTAACGCGGACATTTACAGGCTCGGGTTAGATGACTATTTTAGCTTTGCTTTTTCCGCGGAACAGGTCGGCGCTCCTAAACCGGCACCAGATCTGTTCTACGCCGCGTTGGCGCATACGGGCTGTGAGCCAGCACAGATGATTTATGTGGGAGACGATCCCATCAAAGATGTAGACGCAGCCAATGAAGTAGGTCTGCACACCATCTGGATGAGATCAAACAGTAAACTTATCGAAGGTGAATCGAATCCTGACGAGACTATAGACGATATCAGGGCACTTCCTGACGCAATCAGGAAACTAGTTGATCGTTAAAACTCGAAATAAAGTCTTTCACTATACCGACCTCTCCCTCGAGCAAAGTCTTTCGCTCTGGCAGGTCTTTTAGTAACTCTAGCATTGGGTGACTTACTTCAATATCGGGGATTGCCTGCCGAATAACTTCATCAAATTTAGACGGGTGCGCGGTCGCCAGGCAGACGAGCGGAACTTCTGGTCGCCGTTTGACCAGGCCAATTTCAACCCCAACTGCGGTATGAGGGTCGAGAAGGTACTCGGTCTCTTCAAAAATCCTGGCGAGTGTCGCCACCGTATCTTCGTCGGATACCCTTCCTGACGTAAAAGCAGCGTCGACATTCAGTGTGTTGAAGGTAGTGGTAGCGAGCCCTGTACTCGAAAAATCCTTCATGAATTCTTCAACCTTTTCCGCTACCTGGCCAAATTCAAAATACAGATACCGTTCAAAATTACTGGCAACCTGAATGTCCATCGCCGGGCTATAGGAAAAGGAGACCTCACCCCTCTCATATCGACCGGTGGTAAAAAAACGATGCAGTATGTCATTCTGGTTGGTCGCCAGGATCAGTGTCTCGATCGGCAACCCCATGCGGCGGGCAATGTAGCCCGCAAATATATTTCCAAAGTTACCCGTTGGCACAGCAACCTGGAATCTCTCAGGCAATCCGAGCTGCACATAAGCTGAAAAATAGTAAACAACCTGGGCAAGAATTCGAGCCCAGTTAACTGAATTGACCGCACCAAGGTCGTAGGCATCCTTGAACGCCAGGTCGTTGAAAATGGTCTTCAAGATCGATTGGCAGTCATCAAAGCTTCCCTCAATGGCCAGGTTCTGCACATTGTTATCCAAAACAGTCGTCATCTGTTTTTCCTGGAGTGCGCTAGTCCTGCCTTCCGGGAACATGATGAAAATATTAATATTTTCCTTACCGCGGACGCCCGCAATCGCAGCGCTGCCAGTGTCTCCGCTAGTAGCACCCAGGATATTTAACCGGCCGCCGCGTTTATTCAGCACATATTCAAAGACATTGCCCAGAAACTGCAGCGCCACATCCTTGAAAGCCAGCGTCGGGCCATGAAACAACTCAAGGACATGAATATCGCCAACTTCGACGAGGGGCGTCACCGCTGAATCATCAAAAGTCTCATAGCTACGCTCAATGATTGAACGTAGTTCGGCCACTGGAATGTCATCAATGAAATGTCCCATGACATAAGCGGCCAGATCCACATAACCCTTACCGGCGAGCTGCGGCAAATCTTGACTGACATCTGGAATCGTCTCTGGCACCAGCAATCCACCATCATCAGCCAGGCCCATCATCACAGCATCACAAAAGGATAAGCCTTGAACTCCACCACGTGTACTCACGTATCGCATACTGACTCCATGGGGTCGTGCTAAAAGTGAGCATTATAGAGAAATTTTGCCTTCCGGGGACCCGACTGACAAAGGAATTATGGAGGAAGCTATGAACCGCCCCCATAAAACTTCAAACTAACGTATTAAATCGCTTCCGAGCCGGTTTCACCGGTCCTGATTCGGATAGCGTCATCCAGCGTACTAATAAAGATCTTTCCATCACCAACTTTACCGGTATTGGCAGCACCGGAAATGGCCTCAATGACAGCATCAAGGCTGTCATCAGCAATAGCGACTTCGATCTTTACCTTGGGTAAAAAGTCGACAACGTACTCTGCCCCACGGTAGAGCTCCGTATGGCCTTTTTGTCTGCCAAAACCTTTAACTTCTGTCACTGTCATGCCCTGCACAGAAATTTCTGACAGCGCCTCACGAACGTCATCAAGTTTGAAGGGTTTAATAATTGCAGAGACTAGTTTCATTAATTTTCTCCTTGCAAAGCTTCACCTAGAACCTAGGCAATGTACCGAATTTCCAGAGTCGATGATAGCCCCATTCATGGCCCAGAAGCCTTTCAAATCTTGCGAATGGTCGTACATAAGTCACTCCGTGTCACTAACTTAGATCGCACGAGGTCGTTGTTAGTCTTTCCCGGTATGACCAATTCCATCGAATCAAAGGAGGTCCAACAACCCTAATCTAATAGTGTAGATCATCTCGTGCGGATGTATACAGAGCACTGACTGTGCCAACTTATATAAAAAGCAAAATAAACAATAGGTTAGGGAGTTTTAGGGCAGTTTTGAGGCAGTTCCGGCACAGCGCCCGCACTAGCGTGGTGCAAGAAGGTGACCATTGATGTCGGGCTCTGCACCAAGTTCGTGCGGCATTAATGGCCATCTTCTTACAGTACCAGCAGTCGATGGCTCAGTGCTGGGCAGGAGCGCGTGGGTACAATTGATTGATGACAGTCGCGACCACTTTCTCTAGCGCAGAACTAGGCATTGATGCACCACTGGTTACCGTTGAAGCAGACGTGTCTTCCGGTTTACCCAAAACGCTTATTGTTGGACTCGCCGAAACCGCGGTGAGGGAAAGCAAAGATCGGGTAAAGGCTGCAATCAAAACCAGCGGCTTCGAATACCCCTCGAGAAGGATAACTGTAAATCTAGCGCCTGCAGACCTACCCAAGTCCACCGGTCGATATGACCTTGCGATCGCGGTATCAATTCTCGCTGCGTCGAACCAGATCCCACCGGAGTACATAGACTCCTATGAGTTCCTCGGGGAACTATCGCTGACAGGAGCACTTCGTGCAGTCCGTGGGATATTGCCCACCGCACTTCGCAATAAAGACCAAAGACGACGACTTGTAGTACCGAAAGCATGCGAGCTTGAGGCTGCGCTGGCTGAATCAGAAGATCTTTACCTTGCTTCAAGTCTTCATGAGGTGCTGGCGCATCTGGCCACCGGCCAGCCACTTGCAAGGCCCAGGCAATGGGAGCCTGATCAGGAGGCTATTGAGACCGCCTCATTAGCAGATGTGAAGGGCCAGGCTTCGGCGAAGCGAGCACTTACCATTGCCGCCGCTGGTGGTCACAATCTGCTGATGGTTGGCCCTCCCGGTACCGGGAAGACGATGCTCGCCAGCAGGCTTCCCTCGCTGATTCCTGAGATGACCCTGGAAGAATCCTTGCAGGTCGCGTCTATTGCCTCTGTTTCACAAAAACTATTCGAGTACAAAAAATGGAAACAGCGGCCATTTCGCAGGCCCCATCACACAGCAAGTGCGGTAGCCATGGTTGGCGGTAGCAATCCACCGAAACCGGGCGAGATCTCTCTTGCCCATAATGGCGTACTGTTTCTCGATGAAGTTCCTGAGTATTCTCGCCAAGTGCTTGAAGTGCTGCGAGAACCTCTGGAATCTGGCGAGATCTGGATCAGCCGAGCCGCACAGCAGATCAGGTATCCAGCACATTTTCAGTTGATTGCGGCAATGAACCCCTGCCCATGTGGTTACTTCGGCGATGATACGAGGCAATGCGACTGTTCCGCGCAGCAGATACATCGCTACAGGTCTCGTCTATCCGGGCCACTGCTGGATCGGATTGACCTGCACATCGAGGTGCCACCCTTGCCAGGGGGCACCTTGAGCGATAAGACCGCGGTCGAGCCAAAAACCCGTGAGTTGAAGTCAACCATAGCGAATACAAGAAAGTTGATGCTGGAGCGACAGGGGGTGCTGAACAGCAAACTGGATAACCAGCAGATCGCCAGGCACTGTCCACTGTCACGAGGTGATACTCGAATCCTTGATGACTCCGTAATCCAACTTGGAATATCCGCCCGGGGTTACTTCAAGATCCTAAAAGTGGCACGCACTATCGCCGATTTATCGGGAATAAACCGCATAGAGACACCTCATTTAGTTGAGGCAATTGGATATCGGAAATTGGACCGGTCGCCCTGATGGGCGCGATCAGATAATGGCCTACTTGGTCGCGTCGACCATATAATCAACCAATGCCCGTAGTTCATCATCACTACAGCTAAAGCACATACCTTTCTGCGGCATCGCAGGTGGCAGTCCATTAATTGTGCTGGCATACAGCGCTTCCATGCCTTTTTCTACCCTTGGTGCCCAGGCCGCAGCATCGGCAAACTTGGGAGCGCCCGCTATACCTGCGTTGTGACAAGTCGCGCAGCTTTTGTTGAAATTGGATTCAACGTTGGCACCACCGTCGGCAACAACCACTGGCGCACCAACCACTGGCGCGACTGTCTCGGAGGGACACTCGGTACCTTCTACACAGACATCACCAACTCTCTTGATTCTTTCAGCAATGTCATCAGTACTGGCAAACGCCAGTCCGGCGATCATGATACTGACCAGGGATACCAGAATTTTACACTTACTCACTACATATACTCACTATCAATCCGGGCGTCATTATACCGAACCGGCGGCCGTTGACTACCTGAACAATTACAAGCCCTGTTAGCTCTTACCACCCCAGTTTGACTCTTCGATATCTCTGCTCGAGCTAAACTGGAACACACTGGAGGTACCCGCCTCTATGACGGATTGTTCGGATACCAGCGTTAGTATCGAACGCTCCCTGAATTCGGAGAGACCATCAGCGCCGACATTGACCATAGTGGATCGCAACTTATAGAGCGTTGTTTTCAGTACTTCAGCCACGCTGCCAACTAGCGGCACATAGGCATCAACCCCCTCTTCGAAGACCATTTCGCGAGTGGACATATCTTCAGCATATCGCTGCCAGTTCTGCGCGCGATTCGTCCCTTCTCCCCAGTACGGTTTATACATCTGACCATTAATAGAGGTCTTTGGGGTTGGGCTCTCTTCTGTCATCGCGAAATACCGCCCCATCATGACGAAATCTGCACCCATCGCCAGCGCAATGACTATCTGTGTATCGTTAGCCAGGCCTCCATCAGAACAGATTGGGATATAGCGCCCTGTCTCAGCCAGATATTCATCACGACGACGCACGACATCCATTAGCGCTGACGCCTGCCCTCGGCCTACACCTTTTTGCTCCCGCGTGATGCAAATAGATCCTCCGCCCATACCTACTTTGACGAAGTCCACACCACCGTCTTCAACGAGATAGTCAAAACCTTCAGCGGAAACGACATTACCGCCACCAATAACAATATTCTGACCGTACTGGTGCCTAATCCATTCGATGCCTTCCTTCTGGAATTCCGTGAACCCATCTGATGAATCAAAACACAGCGCATCAGCGCCTGCCTCTATCATCGCGGGGACCCTTTCCCTGTAATCGTGCGTATTAATAGCAGCACCGACGCACAATCGTTTCGAGCCATCCAGCAGTTCATGTGGATGTCGCATGTGATCTTCATAGTCTTTCTTGAACACAAGTGATGTCAGATGACCATCATCATCCAAAATTGGCAGACAATTTTTCTTGTGTTGGTGAAGTAGTCGATTCGCCTCATTGAGAGTAAGGCCTTCCGCACCAAAAATCACTTTCTCGATGGCGGTCATGTGCTCACCGACCGTATTCGACAAGTCGTCTTCGTATACCCAAAAATCCTGGTCTGTAATCAGGCCAAGCAGTTTTCCGCTACCGGTACCGTCGTCGGTGACAGGGACGGTGGAATGTCCTGTTCGTTTCATCAGCTCTATGACCTCAAGTAACGTGGTGTCGGTCTTCGTATTTGAGTCACTCGACACAAACCCCGCTTTATGGGCTTTAACCTGGTGGACCATTTCCGCCTGGCTGGCAATATCCTGCGAGCAAAAAACAAAGCCAAGGCCACCTTGTCGCGCAAGAGCAATCGCCAGGCGCGACCCGGATACAGACTGCATCGCCGCAGAGACGATCGGCGTATTAATCTTGAATCGCGCCAATTTGTTGGGTTCGATCGCCGAGAGCGGCGTCGATAAATCAACCTGGTCTGGTTTTTGGTCTTTTCTGGTTAACCTGGGAATCAACAGGTATTCAGCAAAAGTACGTGATACACCTTCTAAAATCGTCGCCATTCAGCTCTCCGTACGGACACAACAAAGTTGAGACGGCGAACGATAATTCGACGTCAGATAGGGATAGTTTAGGAGTCGGCACGGGATTCTTTGCAAACGAGTATGTAAGTAATCACTTACTGTATAAGCAAGGCCTTTAGCCCAGAGCAGATTGTAGTGCGCCATGGCGAATTCTAATTGATCACCGCACATGATTCAACGCCATAGAGCGCAATAACACTGCTTTTCGAATATTAAATCTGCAAGAAACAAGTAGTTTTTAATTTATCACTTTAGTAAATTGTCATAACATATTGAAACATATAAATATTTTAGTAAGATGATAGATATGACCGTTATGGTGACCCAAATGAACAAGTCAGAACTCATCAAACGGATGTCAGACAAACTCGATCAGTTAAACAACAGGGACGTTGACCTGGCAGTTCACACACTGATTGAAATTATGTCTAACAGCCTTGCGTCGGGTGGACGCATAGAAATCCGTGGGTTCGGTACTTTCTCGAATCATTTTCGTAAGCCTCGAACTGTTCGTAATCCGAAAACCGGCGAAGTCGGTATCTATAAACCTGGCAAGTTCGTGCCACACTTCAAGCCTGGGAAAGAATTGCGGAAACGCGTGGATGCGTCTCGTGTCGAAGCAAGTAATAACCCCGAAACATCACCATCAGCCGAAATCCAGAGAAACCCTTTACTCTCCCCCTGAATCCGCTCCAGCACCAATAAGTTCGCGTTCCTTTGCAACAAGGTAGTTAACAACCTGCAGCATGCCTGCATTACTGTTTCCTACCATCCCAGCTTCAACACGGTATTTGCCATTCACGATAACCGCGGGAACGCCGTTTGATTGATAGATTCGCTGCCGCGCAATCGCCTGCTGGTACATTGCCTTCACCCCGAAGGAATCAGTAAATGTTTTTACAAATATTTCCGGTTCAACGCCATGTTCCGCCATGAAGATTGTCATCGATTTCAGGTCAAGTAGCGATCGCCTGTCGCCATGTATTGCCTGAAACAACGGGTAATGCACTTTATCGAGTACACCCAGCGCCTGCGCCGTATAGTAGGTTCGGGCATACAATTCATAACCGGTAACCCCCCAAATAGCCGGGGTGCGATTGAACGCGACGTCTGCGGGAAGGTCATTCTTCCATTGCTGGACCAGAGGCTCAAAGCGATAACAATGCGGACAGCCATAAGAAAAATATTCCGTAACCTCGACAACGTTCGTATTGCGCGTTTTTACGGGTACGTCGAGTCGCGCATAGTGAGTACCTTCTTCATATTGAAAGCCTTCTGCCCAGGCAGACGAAGATAGCAGCAAAACCAGCAGCACCAGAACATTCATCATCAGTTTGCGAACCATATTTAACCTCTTTTCTATTATTACGTTAGGTACTCTTTCTGCGACGAATTGGCCCGCAGAATTTTACCCGGTTCGTTCTTACCTGCGAATCCTGCCATTCTGGAAGAGATAAAAAAAGGGCGGAAACTACCGCCCTTCATCAAATGTTCAGGAACTACCTCAGTCCGAAAAGGTACGAAGCAACAGCCGTCATTTCTTTTTCGTTCATGTCCATCGCTGTGGTCTGCATCATCTGGGGATCTCCATCATTGTGCCGTTCCCCTGACTGAAAGTTTTTTAGCTGAGTCACTGTATATTCAGGCCACTGACCTGCGAGCGCAGGA
>Ga0206684_1000574_pt1 | contig 14601 bp, 9 predicted proteins | sample M210012015metaG_FD_155467 | JGI IMG/M metagenome (GOLD analysis project Ga0206684, IMG submission 155467) | Ammonia-oxidizing marine archaeal communities from Monterey Bay, California, United States - M2 100m 12015 | ecosystem: Environmental > Aquatic > Marine > Intertidal zone | place: USA...
TCTATTACAGTAGGGCCTTCATATACGTAAGAGTCTCGGTAAGCCATAGCTTCGTCGTAACTACTAAAGGATTTCTCCTTTATATCTAAGACACCGTTTGGGTCATACACCATACCCACTACGTCTGGAGTACCGTGCTTCTCCTTATTCCACCCGTCAGGGGCGTATTGCTCATTAAAAGGTGTCCTAGACGCTACTCGGAATCCGTTCTCTTTATATATTTTAGTTAGGTAGTTATCGAAGTTATCTAGTTTTTTACCTCCTGCAGCTACAGCCTTGGAGAGTATATCTTTAGCAAAACCTTTTGCCTTAGACCCTTCAAACTTAAACACACCTACAATATCTCCATCAGGCTTTACTAAGGCTCCCCCGTCTTTGGTTTGCACTAACGCACCCTCAGTACTCTCTACAGGAGATACTGACCAGTACTTCTCAGGATCATTCTTGATTGCCTTGTTTAGAGTATTTTTATACTCCGATTTGGATAGGTCTGCACTCTTCTGAGGTTTAGCCTTCTTACTACGCTTAACAACAGCTGCCTCAACGTCAGCCTTTATCTCTTTACCCTTAGACACAGAGTTACTAAAGTCCGTAAGCATCTGCTCAACCCTGTTGTCAGAAGCCTTCCTAACACTGGCAGCCCAGTCAGATCTTCCCACCTTCTCATACATCGATGCCAAGAACTCTCGGATAGAGTCCTTAACCTTCTGAGGGGTACTCTTATTCGAGTACTGCTTAGAAAGCTCTCCTACGAACTGTGCTAGAGTCTCCTCAGCACGAGCACCTTTATAGTCTTTATCTGAGTACTTGTCTGCAAATTCTCTAGCAACTTGTATCAGTTCGGTGTTTGCTCCGGAGTTCTTTAACTCGTTTGCAAGCTTCTTTATAGTCTTTACAGCAGGTGATCCGGAACCTAAGTTCTTATCTAAGTACGCGTGCAGCATTTCGTGAGCTACCGTGCTTGTGTCTGCCTTGTCAGAGTTGATATATATCTTACCATCGTAGTACAGACCTTTACTACCTTGTAAGGCAGTCTTTACTCCATCACTCGGTAAGTCTTTAGTAACCTCATCAAAGTTGTTACTATCTACCTCCACTATCTCTACACCGTCTAGAGACTTAGTCTTAGCAATAGCCTTCCTAGCCCTCTTTACAGACTTCTGTACCCTCTTTTGCTCTGTCTTCTTTACTACTTCTTGGTAAGTTTTACCAGCATTCTCTGGCTCCGCTGCAGTAGCCTCCACCTCTTTCTCATTCTGTTCTGTAGTTACTTCAGTACCAGACTCGTCAAAGAAAGCCTTCTCTACCTCCTCTGCAGACATCTCCTCCGGAGCTTTTTCTGCAGGCTCGGCTTTAGCCTCGCTCTCTGCAAGAGTTGTGGTAGCACTAGCATTTGATGACATAGAGGCTAACCTCTCGTCTATCTGTTTTATTCTTTCCTTCTTAGGAGCTGCCACTGCATCATCCAACCTCTTTATCTCAGACTTCAGGCCCTCTTTCTCCAACACTAAGTTCGATGCCTCTACTATATTCTCTTTGCCTACTGGAGCTGACTTAACAACTGCCTGGAAACCTTTGTCATAGTTGTTTAGTTCATTGGCAGCTTGGGCCTCAGTTAATGTACCATCTGCTACTTTCTTCTTTAGGCCCTCTTCTAAAATATCTCTAGAACGTCTCAAAGTCATAGCCTCTATGGAGTACTTATTAACTTCAGGAGTAACAAACAAATCTTGGTTGGATGCCCCAGCCTTGTCTTCTATGTTGTTATACTTCCTCCCCTGATTCCACTTATCTACGTTGTCAACCCCTTTTGCTATAGTAGTAGGGGCTGTAAACACACCACCCCCAAATGCTCCTTGTATCATTGCGTCAGGCACATTCTCGAAGACAGGCTTTCCATCGATTAAGTTCTGAGTCATCATTGTAGCAGACTCTTCTATGGCCTCACCAGTCATACCCGCAGCCATGCCGTATTTTTCTATAGCTTTTGTGTAGAAGTCTATAATACCCCCCTTAACTCTCTTAGCAGCGAAGTCCTTACCTTCCTTTAATGCTATATTCTTAAAAGCGCCAGTTAAAGCTTTGTTAGATATTGTGGAAAACACAGACTCTGCCAAACCTTTACCGAAGGCTTTTACAGTCCTTTCTTCAGTAGACATGTTAGGGTTTTCATCTTTATACTTCTCTGCCTCCCCTGCACCTAGCACAGCAGTAGTCCCCGCTACCATAGGTGTAACACCAGCACCCCCACTCATCATTATACCTAGAGTTACTGGTAAGGATTCAGTAAACCCAAACAAGGTTTGTTCTATAGCCTCTTCATAGTCCCCTTTCTGTATATTTTTATATATACCAGTTTCTTTGTAATTAGATTCGTCATACTTATCAATTTCTTTAGTTAAATCTTTAACCTTATCTTTATAGTACTCTTTTATTACATTCTTAATTTTAAGTTGATCTTTAAGATCCTCTGAGTCTGCTCTAAGCCAACCTGCTCCAGTCATCTCAGCAAGTTTGTTTTGAGGCCAAGCAAATGTGTCGTATATAAATTCAGGAAGTGCAGCTAAGTCTACTCCTAAGTTAGAAGAACCTCTTTGTAAAGCATGCCACAGTCTATCTCCAGTACCCTGTATGTCGTTTTCATCTATGATACTTTTACCTTCTTCTTTAGCAAGTACCTCTGGGTCAGGTTTTACTACTTCTTCCTCAGTATTACTCTCTCCCGATGTATCCTCCGTAACTTCGTCTGCCGAAGTAGAGTCGGAAGCCCCATCTTCTTCGGCTACTGCCCCCTTTGACGGAGCCTCTTCTTTAACGTTTTGCAACTCTTCATCTGTAGAAGGCTCCACCTCACCCATGAAGGACATAATATCCCCAGAGTAGCCGGCTTCTTTATGCTTGCTGTAGAAGGCGTCTCTTGCCTTCTCGTTAGTCTTTAGTAGCTCTGTCATCTCATCCTCGGTACCTTTGTATCCGTGGGACTGAGCAGTCTTGTATAATTCTGATTTAAAATCTGGCATGTTTGAAATTTTAGTTAAAGATACTTAAATCTTCTGACTTAGGTGCTGGGTTATCGATCTTGTTCATTTGTTCCTCTCCAAGTACTACTCTCAAAGCTTCTACATCTCTCTTACCTAGAGGTTGTGTGCTCCCTTTAGAAGATTTGTACCTCTGACCCCCTTGGCTCTCTGTAGCTATCTGTCTAGTAGTTGCAGTGTATTGCTTAGTACTTGGGTTATAAGTAACTGTCATGATCTCTTTACCTCCAATTATGTTAGGTATACCACTACCGTCTTTGTTTATGGTAGCAAAGGCTTCTTCCGAAGTTACAATACCAGACTCTTCCAGTATACTCCTTACAAAGTTATCCTCTCCGGATCCGATAGGTATCACCCCATAATCAGACTCCCCATTACTATTATCATCTACAGTCTCATTTAACTTTCTAGCCATCTCTTCGTTACGTAATGTCTTGTAGTTTATGTCTAACTGATCCTTCTGAGATACCTTGTTAGAGTTATTCCTAGCAGCCTTTACCTTACCTTCGTAGTAATCTTTAGCAAGCTCCATATCAGACTCTGTAAATCTATCCCCTTCAGCAGAACCTCTAGGGTCTCCTTTCTTCTTTATCTTACCTTGACTGGCCTCATAAAGCAGGCTTGACATCTTCCTTTTGTCTCCAGAGATTGCCTCCCAGGATGTGTCGAATGCCATCTGTTGGTCTTTACCCCAGCTATCCCCTTCAGTAAATATACCGATATCCGTCACTAGTTTGTTAGCTGCTGCTGAGTTGTCAAAGTTCTCGTAAGGTGCGTATGTCCCATCAAAGAGGGAATTTAAGCCTACATCTACTGATGTAGCCTCTTCTCCGTCCTCTCCTGGGATATAGAAAGTAGCTCTGTACTTACCTTTATCATCAACAGTAAGTTCATAGTTGTTCTTAAACATAGCCTCCATCACACCCTCGTACTCTCTGTCTACCGGGCTTATGTTATCTACATTATCTTTGTAGGTTTGTAGTAAGCCTACAGCCCTATCGTTTACACCTCTTAAACCCTCTAAGCCTTCAATGATAGACTGAGACTTCCTGGCGTACTCTTGGGCTTTTTTGAAATCTCCAGAAGCCCTAGCTTCAGCGGCTAGCTCGTAAAACCCTGAGACCTGCTCTACAACCTGATCCTGCACGTTAGCGGTTTTATCATCCCAAGACTGTATGCCTGTCTCTTTTATCTTATTTACTATAAACTTCTCAGACTTATCATAGTGGTCATAGGCCTCCTTAGTGGCTTTTGTTTTATCCTCTACTGCCTTAGCCCTAGCTTGCTCCTTTGCAAGGGCGTCTGCCCTTTTATTAGCTCTCCTAGTCTCATCTAGCTGCCTGTTCTGTGTCATGGCTTGTCCTACATAATCTGCAGGGGCTTGTAATCCTTTATATGCTGCTGCTCCACTCATATTTTAGTCTTATTTAGGGGGAAAATTTTCGTCAACGAAAGCGCCTATATCCGCTAATGATGTGGTAATATTACCTAAACCTTGTTGCTTCATTGTAGACCCTTGGTTTAACTGAGCACCTAATCCAGCAAGTTCCTCTCTTTCCCTTGTATCTTTAAGCTTTTGCACTTCAGAAGCACCTGCTGCCTCTAACCTTTGGTTCTCCCTTACTTGGCTGTCTAGGTCTACCCCAGACTCCCTCAACATTCTATTGTTCTCTTGTTGTACCCTACCGGCACCACCTGCTAAGGCCCTAGACCCAGCGTTCTGTAGTGCATCAACTGCGTTTGCACTTGCTCCAGCAGCTTCTTCAGCTACGTAATCTGAACCCATAGTACTTACAGCCATACCCTCGTAAGGGTTTTCTAGTTTACTGAACTCAAAGTTCTCAATAGCCTTCTGGGCTTTCCTTTGTTGTTTCCTCCCCTCGAAGAATTTAGAGGCACCTACTGCACCCCCAAAAAGCTGTCCTGCAGCTGTTATAGCTAATCCTGCTCCCATAATAGTTTTATGTGTTGGTTAATATCTTGGTCTCCTACCTTATACCCTAGCTCACCTAAAGCAAACTCCACCCGGGGTGTGTTTGTTGTGGTAAACATTACAGAGTATCCTTCAGACTTAGCCTCACCTTCGCAGTATTCAAGCAAAGACTTAAGGCCTACCTCTTTAGATACACTATCATTATCTGGGTTAGCCGTAGGGAAACCTACCCAGCATATACTAGAGTTAGTTTTATACAGGAAGAGTATGTGAGTAAGCTCTTCCTCAGAGAGCCTTACATAGGCATCCTCTGGTAATATGAACGAGGGAGGTGGAGTCATATCTCTTGCGCTCCACCAGCCCCCTATTTCTTTAATTATATCCTTAGTTTTTAAGGTAGTAAATCTCTCAGTCATAGAGCAAAGATACTAAATACTTATTATTTTAGGTTACGTTGTACTAGGCTTGGCCTCTACCTCAACACAGTACAGCTCAAAGCCTTGCCCCTGCAAGGATCCAGCTGTAAGGCTTATAGTAGAACCAAACCCTCTAGGCTGTTCTCCGTACACCCTCTGGTTCCTTTGTCCGGCAACAAACTGCCCTATTAACGAAGGGTCTGCATCAGGTACATACAAGTAGTCTGACTCTCCTCCTTCTATAGATCCGATCACGTTACCTGAGGAATCGATTAAGACATCCCCTTCACTTATCTTAGAGTAGTCTACACTACTAAATGTTAAGACACCTCCGGATGTGGCTCCTACCACAACGCCTATACCATACACTGACTCAGAGGATCCTTTTGTGGTAGATCTTCTAAGGTATGTCTTTAGTATACCCTCGTTATCTTCAAACTCAGCCTCTCTGATATCTACGTAGTTCTGCTCTGAAGTATTGTTAAGGAAGTAGTTCATCCTACCAGACATCTTGTGGGATCCCTTTATATGTAGGCTCTTGAATGTGTACACACCCTCCGGGTTAGGTATACAAGGTATCTCTATACTAGCAGGGTAATAGTTACCGTAGTATACATTCCTATTTACCTTATCCGTGTGAGAGTATATCGCCCCAGCGTTCATAGAGTAAAGTGCTCCCTCTAGGGTAGCCATTGCTTCCGGGTACAGGGAGTAAAAAGATACCCACCCTTTCCTATTCATTGAGAATGAAAACTCATCGAACTTAAGCGTGTATTGATCACCGGTTGTGTTTATGTTTATGTTTACTATGTACCTCTTACTTACTGGGTCTACAAAACCTAAGCACGAAGTAATACCTTCCTCTACCCTATCCCTTAGCCACGAGTTTATACCTGTGGTTATGTCGTTGATACCGTCGGCAGCAAGTCTAAGTATCTTGTTTCTTTCTCTGTCTAGCCAGTACACCCTGTTCCCTACAAATGCTATAGACCTAGGGTCTCTGGTTCCGTAATCCCCTCTATAGTCAACCTGCTGGCCTAATATATAAGGAACCTTAGTAACAGAGGCATTACCTGCAGCTGTACTTAGTAAGTCTTTCCCAAACAGTACCTTCGATACTTTATCTCTCTGCCATACTAGGATATCTGTATCCCTGGCGTATATGAACTCTACAGGCCCGTAAGACTTCTCTATATCGTCCTTGTAGTTGAGGTTGTAGGGATTAAATTCGTTTAGACGGTTTATACCTGACCCTTCGTTATAAGTCTCCCCATACGTGAAGTCTGCATACCTTCTAACCGAAGCGTACTCCCCGTCTATGGTAGACATCACCCTTACATCTCTGTTGTAGAAAGGCGCAGCTACTGCGTCCCTTATCCTGTATGACTCAACACCGTTACCGTAAGCAAAACAGTTCCAGAAGTCTAGGTCTAGTATTGCCTCCTGTGAGGACGTCTGAGACTGGCTGTTACCAGAGTGGTAACTAAAGCCGCCTTGAGTAGTTATGTCAAAAGTCTCTCCTAGTTCGTAGTATAAATCTACAGGCTCCTCTACTATATCCTTTGTCTCAAAGGTTAGTATACCGTTACCTGCGTTGGCTGATATCTTTAAGCTAACCTCTATAGGGTATTGTAAGGTACCTACCGCAGAGGGTACTATGTAGTACTTGCCAGAGTCAAATCCATCTGAGGATAGGTAACTATTCTTAAAGAACATAAAGTCTTGATCGGTACCTAACATACCTGTCCCATTGTATAGATCCTCAAAAGTCTGATAGTTAACAGATGTTATGTAAGTCTTGTCAAATGTTTGAGTTAGCCCGTCCGGGGCTGTGTCTTTTATAGACATCTCAACCTTTACAGTACTATCGATAGGTATGTTGTCATCTTGCTTAGGTAATGCCTCACACCTGACTTCCTTAGTACCTGAACTATATCCAGAATAATCTTGGTAGTACATACCTTCACCTGCGTTAAACTCAGAGGCCCGTACCTTCATATACTTACCGGAAAGCGTAATATCTTCCCCACCCTTACTAACTACTTCTCCGGTATAGGACGCAACATCCAGCACCTTTACTTCCTTTAATGACCTTACAGGGCCTGAGAAGTCGTTCTTTACTATCAAGGTATCTTCCTGCTTAACCTTAGATAGGTTGTCTCCTTCTAGCTTAGCGTAAAGAAAACCATCATCTCCTATTAAGTAGTCGATGATATATATTGTTTGGTATGATAAAGCAGCTTGTTTCACAGCAATATTGTAGTGCGTTGCCCAGTAAGGTGCCTTATTAGCTACCCTTACCCTTAAGGATGCTCCTGATACAGAGGCCTTCGGTTGTACGAATGTACTATCCTTATCTCCTGCAAATACAGGGGTTGCCCTGCCTTGATCATCCTTATACACTATACCTACAGATATAGTCCTGTTACTCTTCAGGCTCTTTACAGCAACCCCGTTCTCTAAGGAGTTTATAGGGTCTACTGTAGTTAGGTTTCCATCAAAGTATGCTGTAGCTGTTTTAGGTACAGGTGTATTAAGGTCACTTGGTAAGTATACGTTTAGGTTCCTTACAGTAAGTGCTTTAATAGTTATTAAGTTTCCTTGCAATCCTGCTACAAAGCCTTGGTTTAGTTCAGATTTAGCTGTTTGTACATAAACTTCCTCTGTTGCACTATCATACTTACCATCCCAGGATATATCTCCCCCTTCTGGAACCATAGCACTACTCATAGCACTCTCTATAAAACTTATTATACCAGAGTTGTTGTAGAAGTCTTGTATGTTAGCATACTCATTCTGGTAGTAGAATATAGTCTCCAGTATATAAGAACCTTCGGGTGACTCTGAGGGGTCTGCTATAAGCTTAGGCTTACACACCAGCTTCATGTTTATCCTCTGGTCTTTAACTATACCTCCTCCTTGCTCCGGAGTAATTACTGCCTGAGACATGTTTAATGCGAAGGTATCATATAAGTCCTCATAGTCTACCTTATCTGAAAACTCAGCCTCTATCACAGAGTCGTTAGATACTTCCTCACCTCCGTAGAGTACTGAGGGCTCTACCGAGATTGCTATGTTGCTACCTCCATCTGCGTCTTTAATATCCCTACCCTCTAAGTAGTTTGCAGTGACAATCCTGTTACCTGCTAGCGTAAGGGTTTTAGCTTTAAGGGGTACGTTATCATATATCCTGTAGATCTGACTCTCAGGTATGGCCTTGTATATACCTGAGTTGTCAAAGTCTATTGTGTACTCTTGGTCGTCTGACAGCCCTTTCTCTTCCTTGTCTATAGTACCTATTATGTAGGCGGTGTTGCTTAGTGTGTTCTTAGCAACTACTTCAACCTCCTTTACATTAATACCCCCTGTGTTGACAGTAACCTCTACTGAACTGTAAGAGTTCACCATACCATCATTGGTCAGGTTAGCAGAGTTAAAGTCAAAATCATTAGGTAGGAATGCCGCGTTAGAGAAGGGGGATAGAGCACTATACTCCCCATCTATAAACTTACTACGGTAAGCAAAGGATAGGAACTGCTCCTTAATCCTATTACTGTCTCCTCCAGATATGGGTACGAGCTTAGGTGCATCTTTAGGTGGCTCCTTAAGCAAAGATATCTGAGACTCTATAAAACCATCAGGTGCATAGGTCTTAGCTCTCTCGATATTTATATACCGGATAGGGTTTATATCATCTGTCCATATAAGTAAGTCTTTAGTAGTGTCCTCGTTGTATACCTTAACCACAGAGTTAATCTCTCCGGAAAAGAATAAACTGGATCCAGAGATGACTGTAGAGTATCCGTCCTTGGTTACCTCTAAGACCTTGTGTGTCGTTATACCTTTAACAAAACAGTAAATGGCGTCTTTCTTGGTATCAGAGAAGGTTCCTATAACCTCATCCCCAGCATCTACTGCAGGTACTTCTAAAACTGTACCTAGGTCTTCAGTAATCTTACCCATACCCTCAGTACTCGTGGCTACGTCTAGGTTACTGGCGTGTATGTAGTCTACAGGTTTAAGGATCCTTATATCAGAATCCTTATCCATACTAGCACCAAAAAATTTATTTACTGTCTTCATTAGTTTACTTTACAATTACTATATCACTACCTCTCATTAAAGTACCTCCCTCGTAGGACATACTCATAGAGTTTACCATAACAGATAGTATCTGCCCTGGCACGTAGTCTTCTGCAGCTATTACCTCTACATCCTTGGTCATCTTAACCTCTTCAGTAGAGTCTAGCAAGAAGATACCTGATTCGGTCTTCTTCTCTTGTTTTTCTTCTTTTAGATCTTTAACATAGATCCACCCATTAATTGGTCTCATATAATTATAATTAAAATTAAGCTCTATTCCAAACAGTGTATCCTCTGAATGCCTTCTCTAGGTCAGACTTTCTCATACTGTTCATCCTCTTCTTTACGTTCTTCTTCATCACGTAGTAGTCTCTCTTTGCTCTGGCCTTCTCGTTAGCAGGTACGTGTCTCCTATCCTTGATAAGGATGTAGGTGATGTATCTGTATAGGGCCTCCTCAGCAAACTTGTGTATGCGGATCTCTCCGTCTCCTCCTTCTTGGTAGAGGCCATCTGATATATACTCGAGTACTATAGACTTCTCTTCCATAGAAGAGTCAAACATAAACCTACCATTTGCCTTATCCTCTACAACCACTGAAGTATAGTTCTGCAGAGACCTGTCCACGTTAGGGTTAAAAGCATACTCACCTGCTCTAAAGGAGTACTCTCTAACATCACTGACGTCTTCCTTAATAGTTGGTAACCCCACAGTGGAAGGTTTAGTTTCATCTGTGAGTATAAATCCATCACTGTCAAAGAGTATGTTTAGGTTGTTGTCTTGTAGGTACGCGTCTACGGACACCACGTAAGGGTTTACAGTAACCGGTCTTAAGAAACCTTTCTCATCTACTGTAGAGATCCTGACATAGTTTATGTAGTCCTGAGGCATTGCTACCTGTAGGGAAGAGTTAAGTACGATCTCTCGAGCCTTAACGGTGCGTGCAGCTGTACTAGATAGTTCAGCAACACCTCTCCTTGCTACGGCAACGATCCTAGTCCTTTGATCTGTGTAAGAGTAATCGTCCTCTCCTTGTGAGGCTAAGTATGTGTTGATTAATTCTTTTAGGGGTTTGTACTGATAGTCTCCCCACAGGCTATTATCGCCTAAGTATTGTTCATCTGTCCTCATTAGTTACCTTGTTTTTCTTCTCTAATTGCCTTGTTTTCAGCAAACACTGCCACCTTCTCTGAGCTTACAAATAATCCAAAGTCTGCAAGTATACCCACCACCATACTGTTTAATTCTGAGGGGTGTAGTTCTACATCCTGTAAGAAGGAGTCTGAAGGGTTAAACACAACCTCTCCGTTTAGTACTACATAAGTCCAGTTGATATCTTTAGGCTTACGTACATACGTTAGTGTTATCCCTGGATCTCCTTCTGCTACACTATCATCAGGGTACACCTTAAGTACCTCGTCTGAGTCTGTATATATCGGGAAGTCTTTAGTAACAATACCTGACACAGATCGTGCTCGTATAGCACCAGAGGTGTCTAATCCTTCTGCCATAGACTGGAAGGGTATAGAGTACACTGAATCTTGCTCTATAACGAACAAGTCTGAGGGCTTTGTGTAAGACTCCTGAGAGTTCTTGGATAGTATACCTGAGGTGACAAATCCGGATAGCTTCTCCCTGACAAGGAACGCCATATTACTTAGGCCCTTGGTAGACATGTCGCTGTTGGTTCTTAAATTATTTAGGTTGTACTCTCCGAAGTATTCAGAGAATATTCTATTCTGGTTCTTTGTCGCAGAGAGGTTAAACTGCTCTGGACTTATAGTACCTCTGTTCTCCTTGTCTAAAAGAGAGAGGCATAAACTGTATATCTTATCTACTAACATAGTAGCAAATTTAGTCAATTTTAAATAAAAGACATAAAAAAGCCCCCTAAGTAATAGGAGGCCCTTTGTTTTAAATTAGTCTTAAGACTTGCTTATGATGTCTTCCATCACGTGCTTACCTTCATTAGTATTCAAGTACTTAGAGAAGGAGTCGATAATACTATTACCTGGGGTGGTTGTGTGTAGGTACTCTGTAGCACCTCTCCAAGAGATCGCCCTGTTGTTAGGACTTACCTCAAGGATACCATCCCTGATAGATTTTAATACTGTAATTTTAGCCTTCATGAAGCTGTTTGTGAACATATTCACCTTACCTTTTTCATCAATGTAAGAGTTAGGGGAACGTTCAGCCTGCTTGTAAAGGAATTGTTTCATCTCTTCAACCTCCATACCGTGGTCAAAGTTATTTGATAAGGCTCCTACTACTGCTGACAGTCTGGTAGCGCCTCCATTCAGTTTGCTTATTTTTCTAATCTCTAGCTTAATATCTAGGATGTGGTCTTCATTGACAATGAACTCCTGTGCAACCGCGTGTGGGTCAAACGTCTCAAAGAGAGCGCCCCCGTTAGCTGCATTTCCCGGGTGTAGTTCAAGGAACTTTAATGTAGTAGTGCCTTCAGGCTTTACATCTAATCTACCATCTACGAACTCTACAGCCTGTACGTTAGCAAAGTTAGATTGTTGGTCAATAAATACTGAAGTCTCATTAGGGCAGTGTCTGATAGCTCTAGGGGTTCCTGTCTCAGGGTCTCTATAAACTAATCTTCCATCTCGTCCTGTCTTTAGAAGGAAAGAAATACCTCCTGGTTGTAGTAAGTTAAAGACTGTGCTAGTCTTTGGTTTTTGTGCTGTTTGCATGTCTATTGAATAAAAATTAATAATTAAAATAGCCCCCTTTCGGGGGCGTTTATTTTAGGGCTTATTAAGCTCCTTTCATAAGCATAAAGTTATTCATACCTACGTTTCTGATCAAACGTTCAGATAGGTGGTGTACTTCCATCGTATCAACGTCATTTGTCTTAACGTTTCCTACAGTACCTGTCACCCAAGTCTTGTACTTACGATTCTCGTTACCAGCAACTCGGTACATCTGAGTCAAGAATGGTACAGTGATCTTGGAACCTTGTCCTCCACCGTTGTACTGTCCATCATAAACCTCAGTCTGTCCTACTGGGATCAACATACCACGAACCTTACCAGCAGCTTCTGGAATCGCTCCTAACAAAGTAGGGTCGTTCAATACCTTCCAGTCTGTCTTGAAGAAGTTGTAAGTACCTCTTGTGAATCCTTTGAACCCTAAGTTTACCGCTTTGTCTTTATCATTCTGGAAGATACCAAAAGAGATACCACCATCATAACCAGCATTCAACTGACCTAACATATCGTCAACTGCTAGAGACTGATCTCTATCGAAGTAACCCATGTAGTTGTTGATTTTACCTTGCTTGTCAAAACGCTTAACAATAGAATCCCAGTCAGCGATCGTAGAAGCCACACCGTCAAAGAGGTTACCTCTACTCTCAATAGCAGAGAATAAACCTTCTGTACCTCTATATCCTGCAGAGTCTGCGTCAGATCCAGCCTCAGCTTGCTCTCCTAACAAGAATGCTAACTCTAGGCGATCTTCCCAACGCATACGAGTCTCTCTCTCACTAGCTAAGTACCAAAGGTAACCTTGATCAGTCTGTACCCAAGAGATTTGAGTAGCGTCTGAACCGTTAACCTCGAACTTATCCTTTAAGATGATTGGAGATACGTTTCTGATAGTAAGCTCTTTGTCTAAAGATCCTTGCATACCTGCAGTACCTTTCTTAAACTCAGAACCGTAAACGAAAGCAGTTAACCCTGAAGTAGCTAAACCTGTCAACGCATCTGCCTTGTAAGGAGCTACTGTAAACGTGTTATCGTCTGCTTCAATAATCAAAGCCTTCACCTGCTTAGTAGAGTCTGAAATGATTACAGTCTCATTTACTCTAAAGACATGTCCTGCTTTAGTAAATACAGCAGCGGAACGTGATACGTCCTTGTATACTGTGTGGAGTCTTCCTTCTTCTGTGTAGATCACTTGATCCGAAGCAAAACCTTCTTCTGCACCCATCATGTGCAACATCCCGCTTACGCTTTGGTTACCATAAATGTTTGCTAATTTAGCATGCACTTCTGGAGCATACTGATGTGAGTAGTCGAACAATGAAATGTAGTTTGACTGTAAAACCGTTTTTGTTTGCGACGGAGTGACGCTGAAATTTGGAGTTGATGCTAATGCCATCTTTTATCGTTTTTAATACTTAATTTTCATACCGTTTTCGCCTAGGGCTCTTCCTAGGCCTTCAATTACTATACCTGAGGCTTTTCCATTACCAGACCCCGCTTCATGTGTAAGTCCCTCAGTGACTTGCCCATTCGTGGACTGATTAATTACTTGTTCTGTACCTGCACTGACACCTTGCTCGTAAGCTATTTTAATCATGGTATCCATATTACGGAGTCTTGCAATGTCACGGACTATTGCTTCCGGGTTACGGGTTCCATCATCATTTAGCCAACCAGGGTTAGCTTCAGCGTGTTTGTACATGTCTTTCTTTTGATCATCTGGTATCTGAAAGGTTAGGTCTAAATCTCCCGCTTTAAAAGCCAGAGAGTCTAAGTTACTAGAGTACTGCTCTAGCCCCTCTTTATAAACCTTCTCTTTTCTATTGGACTCAGCAATCTGCTCCTTAAGCCCTTGTACTTGGTTGAGGGTCTCTCTAACCTCCTTAGGCATATTTGCTTCTTGCGTCGGTTCTCCAAACTGGATAGTCCTTTCTTGCAACCTTGATCTAGCAGCTCTTGCGTCTTTCTTCGCCTTTAAAGCTGCCCTCTTTATATCTGCCTCATCGGCATACTCGTCCGGAGTGTACACCTCCATCTCTAAGTCAATCTCCTCTTGCGTCAAGTCTGGGTGGGCCTCTAGCAAGTCTTCCCTGATGGCATCTAAATCTGCCACCTCTGAGTAGTCTTTATTATACTTAGCAAAGTCTTCAATAGGACGCCCCGTCTTATCTCTCCACTCCTTTAACTTCGCTATGTAAGGATCTTCATCCTCTGTAGGCTTAGCTCTTAAGTCATCTAGACTTGAAGCCTCTATACCTGAATCCTTTAAAAAGGATAATACAGCATCTTCAGTAACTCCTGGAGCATCTACTGGCGCAGTGTCTGCTGTAGCACTATCTGCTGGTGCAGTGTCTGCTGGTGCAGTGTCTGCTGGTGCAGTGTCTGCTGGTGCAGTGTCTGCTGTAGTATCTACCG
>Ga0206684_1000576_pt1 | contig 14588 bp, 4 predicted proteins | sample M210012015metaG_FD_155467 | JGI IMG/M metagenome (GOLD analysis project Ga0206684, IMG submission 155467) | Ammonia-oxidizing marine archaeal communities from Monterey Bay, California, United States - M2 100m 12015 | ecosystem: Environmental > Aquatic > Marine > Intertidal zone | place: USA...
AAAATCAGGGTCGCCGGTCCCGGCATAAAAGTCAAGGAAGCCATCATTGTTGAGATCACCAAAATTACTTCCCATGGTGAGGAGAGGGTGGTCCAAGTTGGCTTTTTTAGTCACATCAGTGAATGTGCCATCTTTGTTGTTTTGATAAAGCCGAGGAGATTCACCATCATGTTTTAATCCAAGATAATCCATGGCCACATGGCCGGAGCTGTTATCATAGCCGGATACCCAGATATCTTCCCAGCCGTCGTTGTTGAAATCCCAAAACCAGGCAGGGAAACTATTGAGGGGTTCAGTAACACCAGATTTTTTTGATATCTCTTTAAAGTGATAATTGTTTTCCGGCCCGCTATTTTGGAATAGCAGGTTGGATTCCCCCAAGCGAGAGATATATAAATCCAAAAAACCGTCATTATTGATATCCCCCCAAATAACAGCTTTTATAAACCCAATGGCATTGATATTGTGGGCTTGGGCGACCTCAGAAAAAGTGCCATCACCATTATTTTGATAAAGTTCGGAAATATGGTTGGAGCCCCCTGTGTTTTCATTGCCGATAAAAAGATCGAGCCAGCCATCGTTGTTAAAGTCTCCCCAGGATGCAGTTTGGGTGGGATGTTCAGAATAAATACTGGTTGAGATAGTCACATCTGTGAATGTGCCATTACCATTATTTTTTAACAATGAATTAGGATGGTTTCCATCTTCTCCAAACCATCCACCGCGCAACACAAAGACATCAACCCAGCCATCATTGTTATAATCGCCATGGACCATATTGAGGCCCCCCGTAATTCCAATTAGATTGGCAGATTCGGTTTGGTCCTCAAATCCGCGATTTCCCATATTCTTAAAATAATGGAGTTGATTATCTAACCCCCAGGATGAGACCATAATATCGATCAATCCATCCCCATCAAAATCGTCTGCAATTGAACCGCCTGCAAGGCTAATATGATCTAGGCCGGCAGATTCGGCGATTTCTGTAAACTCAGGAAATGTGATTGAATCAGAAGGTGTGAGCTGTGGGATTAGCCAACGTTGAGGTACTTTATCTGGATAATCCCCTTTCACCATATAAGCGAGGTTTATTAACCACCGATACACATAGTCCTTTGGATTTTTTTCCAAAAGAGATTTATAAATGTTAATTGCCATCTCAGCGTTGTTTTTATTACGATGAATCCCAGCACCGCGAATGGGCATGATACAAGATTCTGCATTATGGCCATCCAGGCAGTTTGTTTCTTCTCCATGGCGGAAATGGGTGATTGCCAATAAATCGTGAATAGCGGTCATGAATGATTCGGGAGGATTGATTTTAAGCGAATCAATTGTATACAGCACATCATTGTATTGATCAATGGACTGTTGGGTGTATCCTGCATTCAACATTTCGTTTGCGATAACAGATTGATGTTGGAGGGCAGCAGAAATGTGGTCATCAAAAATTTGATTTTGAAGCCAAGCCAATCTTTTTTTATTGGCATATAAATTTATTTCAGGGTTAACCATTTCTGATTTTTCTGAAAGGATTCGAATCATTTCTTGGTGGCTTTTTAATTCAGTTGATTCGCACCCCCAATAGGTGAGTAAAATCGATAATATCAGAATAGGTTTTAAATTTATCATTTACCCAATATTAACTCATTAATTAACAAGGGAAAAATTTTGTTATTGGTAGAAACAAACTGCTCACTATTTACCAAAAACAAAGAACAAAGCCCCACCACAGGACGTTATGTCCTGTGAGAGATTTGATATTTGAGCGGGGACTATTAATATTTAAAACGCCTGTCCAAAGAATACAGCATTCAGGAATAATCCATTTGTTCCATACCAAAAAGCCCGAAAATTTGGATTATCCGCAAAAAGCACGACATGCCCCCGGCCCTGTCTGCGCGCAATGATGGATGCGCTTCCTTTTATTTCAGCCAATTTTTCTTCCGAGATATAGCCACTGAGCAACGGTGCTTCTGTGTAGCGCCCCACGTTGGCAGCGGTTTTTTCAGATAATGCATAAAAGGCATCACCGCGCCTGAACACCGGTGCCGATTTTCCATATCCATACGCAATTGGATGGGTGTTGTCTAAAACAATTTTAAAAATGGCACCGCCGATTCGCTGGGCACCGGTTACAGCCGGAACTTGATCATAGGGAATATCCAGCGTACCGTTTACCCCTTTTTTGAGTTTTTCATCCAAAATCTTTTTATTAACTACCCACTTTGATCCGGTTTGGGTAGCGATTAAGGTTCCTCCATTTTTGATCCATGTTTTGATAGCCAATACATCATTTGAATCCAAGTTGGCATAATTGCCATCGGGAATAATAAGTGTATTATATTTAGATAATTTTGCGGCGTTGAGTTTTTTCGCATTCAGCAAGGAGACAGGAATTCCCATTTTGTGGTTTAATAAATGCCAAACTTCCCCCACACCATAGGACGAGGTTCCTTCTCCGGAAAAAATTGCCACTTTTGGTTTTTGAAGCACACCCTGGAATGCACCGCCCAAATCCGGCCCCATTGGCGTTGCAGCACTATTTGTTGCATAAATGTTTACATGGTCTATTTCAGCGAGGTGGTTTACCATTTTAAATATATCATCAGGCGAAATATTTGCATCTGCATCCCGCTGATGGACGGGGATAACAATCGTTCCCCGATCGAATTGGATTTCTTTTCCATCGATGATTGCCGAAAAGGGCAATGTGGTAAGTCTTGGGAAAATTCCTGAATTCAGAATAGTGTATAATGCTTTGGGGGAATAATAGCGATTCCATTTCATGAGATAAGCCGATTGGGCTCGTCCGCCAATGACAGATCCACCATTTAGTTCAACCGGGCTGAGCTGTGTCCCTAAATAAGCGGATGGGTTTTGACGTAATTCGTATGATTCAACGCCATAGGCAAAGGGAAGGGTCCAGGCGGATACATCATAAAAAAGAGAATCTTGAAAGGTTACGACCTTCTCCATTATGCCTTTCAAGAAACGCGTCTGGGGTTGGTTGGACGGAACGATTACCGCATCACCTGGTTTAAACTTTTTCCGTTTTATCGTCAGTGTTTTTTTCAGCTCATGGGCCACAATACGATGTTTTTGAAGATTTTGAATCAACATTTGGGCACGGGTTCTATTTTTCTTTAGACTGATTACGTAACCTGTTGCCGGATTCTTTTTAGCTGCATCCGGTGCTGTCGCATAGAAATCACGCTGGTAGGAGAGAAATTCTTTCCGAAGGTCGGTTAGTCCATCCAGCGTTCCCAGAGTGGACATAAAATGATTGCGAACGGTGAATGCATAGGTCATGCGCCCTTGGTTGGTTTCTGTTTCCAGTGCCCGAGATGAGGCCTGTTCAAACAAAATACCCACGGATCCATGGATATCACCGAATGTTGAACCCTTTCCATAATAAAAATCATCATAGGACTGTTGGGAATAGTACATGGATTGGATACTATCTAATCGTTTGGCGTGGTAGGGCGCCAATTTTCCCGCAAGTTCAAATGTTTTTTGTGGCGTATTGGGATTATTTCGGCTGGGTATGCCGGGCTGAAAAAAGAATGTTGAGTTCGATCCCATTTCATGGGCGTCCAATAAAAATTGAGGACGCCAATGGTGAAATAATGCAACGCGGCCATTGGACTCCGGCTGTGTAACCGGCATCCAATCCCGGTTCATATCAAATAGATAATGGTTGGTTCTTCCTCTTGGCCAGGGCTGGTTGTGTTCCCTGTCTTGTGTGTCAGATGTGGGGACAGTACCGCGGTTGCCGTTTACCCAGCTCACAAATCGATCCCGTCCATCCGGGTTAAACATGGGATCAATAATTAAAACCATGTTTTTTAACACATCATCAATTTGCTTTCCATTCCCTGCCGCCAGATGATATAATAAAAGGAGAGATGCTTCTGTGCCGCTGGCCTCATCTCCGTGGATAGAAAACCCCAGATAAGCCACCATTGGCATTTTATTTAAATCTTTATCGGTAACCCCACTTGGATTATTCGACAATGTTAAGTTGGCCAATCGGATGGCCTCCAATTTTTCGTGGTTGTCCGGGTGGGTCACGATGGCGTGAATCAGACGGCGCCCTTCGTGGGTTTTCGCATGGTCTTCCAAAATAATTCGGTTACTTCGAGAAGCCATTGCTTCAAAATAATCGACGACCTGATCGGTCCGCGTATGGCGAGATCCAATTTGATGTCCGATAATTTCTTCCGGTTTCGGGATAGAAGCATTATACCGGACGCCCCTGATTTTCATGGGGAGTTGAATATTGTTTTGTGAAAACAAAAATGAAATTAGAATAATGAATGAAAAACGCTTCATGAGACTTCTCCTCTATTAAATTAATGGATAAAGTTAAAACAGGAATATTATTCAAGAATGGATAATTTAACCTGTCGAATATCTTGGTAAGACTCGATTAGAATTACGCCTAAATTCATCCTTGAAAGTGATTTAATAATATGCCAAACGAATCAATTGAATTAAAAATTAAGGGAATGCATTGTGCGGGCTGTGTGGGCACCATCGAACGTGCATTGAATCAAGTAGAAGGTGTAGAGAAAGCAGTTGTCAATTTAACGTTAGAAAAAGCCCGAGTGGCTGGAGAAGTTCGTGCGGATCAATTAATTCAAGCGATAGAAAATACTGGGTATGGAGCGGAACGCATTGAACAATTGGAAGTTTCACCAGAAAATAGACCGGATGAAAATTTAAATCGGTCAAAACATCAAATGGTCTTTGCCTGGGTTGTTACAGCAATCATTATGCTGTGGATGATTCCCAATTGGATTTCGGGCATTATGTGGCCCAGTGTCACCTTATATATATACGGCATGATTGGTTTAAGCGTCATTGTTTTGGTTTTCCCGGGCAGGGAGACCCTCAAATCAGCCTGGCGGTCAGCGATACACTTTTCTCCAAACATGGACGTCCTGATTGTTTTAGGGTCTTTGGCGTGTTTGGCGACAGGCGGTTTAAAAACAATGGGAATGAATATTCACTCATTTGCGGGCATTGCGGGAATGATTATGGCCTTTCATTTAACAGGGCGATATATCGAAGCAAAAGCCAGAGGAAGGTCGTCCCAGGCCATTAAACGCCTCATGTCTTTGGGAGCAAAAAATGCAATTATTCTAAAGGAAGGCAAAGAAATTGAAATGCCCGTGTCCAGCATCCAGGTGGGGGATATCATGATGGTAAAGCCTGGAGAAAAGATCCCCACCGACGGATTAATAATCAAAGGAGAAAGCGCCGTGGATGAATCCATTGCCACGGGAGAATCACTTCCAGTTCATAAATCGGAAGGGGATAATGTGATTGGTGCCACAATAAATCTGGACGGATCCATTGAAGTGGAAGCGATTAAAATTGGGAAAGATACATTTATCTCCCAAATGGCAAAGTTGGTAGAAGAAGCGCAAACAACCAAAATCCCCATTCCGGCATTTGCAGATCAGGTGACCGCTATTTTTGTTCCCATTGTATTGGGTTTGGCAACAGTAACCTTTGTGGCCTGGAGAATATCTCCAGAGTTTATGCAAAGGGGGATGGCTGTATTTGTGAATATTTTCCCCTGGGTAAATCTGGACGCATCCCCCGCAACTATGGCTATATTTTCTGCCGTAGCGGTTTTGGTTATTGCCTGCCCTTGTGCTCTGGGGCTCGCCACACCCACCGCCCTTATGGTAGGGAGCGGTAAGGGCGCGGAAAACGGTATCCTTATTCGAAACGGCGCCGCCATTCAACGGATGAACGAAGTCACTACAGTTGTGTTTGATAAAACAGGAACGCTTACGGAAGGAAAGCCAAAAGTGATTCAAGTAAAACAGTTAAGCGCTATTGGAGAAAATGATCTTATTCGGATGGCGGCCAGTATAGAAAAACATTCCACCCACCCTCTGGGAGCCGCCATTGTCCAACTGGCAAACGAAAAACAAATCGGATTAGATGAAGCAAACGACGTGCAGGGAAGCGCAGGAAAGGGAATGACAGGCAAATTTGGCAGTGCTGTCATCAAAGTGGGGAGTGCTGGTTTTGTCGGATTTAACAGTGAAATGAATGAAAAAGGGTCTCATGTATTTATTGCTGTGGATAATACGGTTTATGGCGTTTTTATATTGGCAGATGAAATAAAAGATACCGCTGGAGAAACTATCAAAAGTTTGAAGTCAAAAAACATTAAGGCAGTCATGCTCACAGGGGATAAAAAAGAAGCGGCCCATTTATTGGCTGAACAAATTGGCATTGATGAAGTATATGCGGAAGTTCTACCGGAGGATAAAACCCATATTATACAATCACTTCAGGATAAAGGGGAAATCGTCTGTATGTTAGGGGATGGTATTAACGATGCACCCGCCATTGCCCAGGCAGATGTTGGGGTGGCCATGGGAACAGGGACAGATATAGCCATGGAAACAGGAGACATTATATTGGTGAAAGGGGACTTGCTGAAGCTCAATCAAACATTTTCACTGGCCCAAAAAACGTTTCGGAAAATCAGGCAAAATCTGGTTTGGGCCAGTATTTATAATTTAATTGCCATTCCATTGGCGATTTTCGGCGTTCTTCACCCTATTTTAGCCGAAGCTGCCATGGCGATTTCTTCTATAAACGTGGTAGGAAACTCCAACCGTCTCAGTCGAGAAACGCTTTAAATTACTCCCCCCTAACCGCCAATATCGTATGTAATAAAAATAAGTTTGCACATCCATAAAAAATGATTAGGTTCCCCGCTAGAGGTAAGGTAGGATTTGTGCGTTTGTCTCATAAATCCTGCTAATTCAATAAAATTTTGACAATAAAACCCGAACATTACCGTGGAGATTAAAATGAGAAAACTCGCATTTTTGTTCTTTGCCATAATATTTTCCGTTGGCCTAACCGCCCAGAATTTATCTGGTAAATTGAGTGGTACTGTCTCATCTGATGGTGAGCCCTTGGTAGGTGCAAACGTCATCCTTGAAGGAACTTCAAGCGGTGCAGCTACAGATGTAAATGGTACATACTATATTTTTGACGTACAACCCGGCATATATACATTGCGGGTAAACTATATTGGGTATAAATCCCAAATAGTTTCAAATGTACGCGTAACCATTGGCTTAACAACAGTCCAAGATTTTGAAATGACAGTTGCTGCCGTTGAAGGGGAAACGGTTGAAGTAACCGCGGAAAAACCTTTGATTGAGGTCTCAGCCACAAACGTATCCAGAAGCATTGATGCAGAAGCCATTGAAAATTATGCTGTGCGTAATGTAACTGCCATGGTCGCCAGTCAGGCGGGTGTGGTCCAAATGCATGACGGTCTTCACCTTCGCGGTAGTCGGGGAGAAGAGATCGGTTATACGCTGGAAGGCGCATCCATGACCGGTGCCGGCGCCAACAGAGTTGTTTCAAATGCAATCCCGGAAGCGCTGGAAGCCCTTGCCGTTCAAACGGGTGGTTTTGATGCCAGTGTTGGTAAGGCCAACGCAGGGATAGTTCAGCAGTCATTAAAAACAGGCGGCAACCGATATTCTGCATCATTATTGATGGAGAATATGACTGGTGGAGACCCCTGGGCAGCTACTGGTGATAAAGATATGACTTTTACGTTTCAAGGCCCCATCGGTGATAAAATTCGATTTTTTGGTGCTTTTAGACAAACAAGTACCGATAATTATAAAAACCAAAGCCGTTGGTTTACACCATTTACTATTGCTGGTGGGAACCCAATCGCAGATAAAGTTGGTGGATTAACCGGATCTGGTGATTATGTGGTTTTAAGTGGAAAATCATACACATTTACTGATGTAGATGGTGATGGCGCTTATACAGCTGCAGGTGATGGTAGCGTTCGCGGAAGTAACGATGGTTATGCTTTTGATAATGTATCCAACGACATAAGCTTTAACGGAACACTTCAATTGGATTTCAATCCATTGGTGCTTCGTATATCCGGTGCCTATAATACGGATACCTATTCAGGCGCAGGTCTTCCTATTCAGAGTATGTTCAATACACGCCGACATGAAACGCAAACTAAAAATGGTTTACTTAACGTGAAGGCAACCTACTTTTTGAACGCCAGTACCTATATCCGTGCCAATGTGCGGACCATGGGCCGGTCTTATGAGTCTTATGATAAAGCATTCGAAGAGAAAGGCATATTCACAACAGGCGGAGATAGCCAATTAAAAGATTGGCTCAAGTGGGCCGATCGGGATCAAGTTGCTAAAGTTGATACAAACTGGTCAAACCATTTTGGGACCCCCGGAAAAGATTCATCACTGGACATATATAAATATGTAGAACCGTCAAGCTACAATCTTAACGGTTTTCGTTTTCAACGCGATGGCGCACGTCGTGGCGGATATAGCAAAGGTGAAGACGGCTATCTTGGGTTTGACGCTGAATTTGTAACCCAAATGGGAGAGCATGAAATCAAAGTCGGTGGAGATTACACCAACTACAATTATAGACGATATAGTTATTCGGGGATTAATTCTCTAAACTCTAAGATCGGTCAAGACTCTACGCTTAGCGTTGATGTGAATAATCAATCAGATCGTATTCTTACTGAGGTTGTTCAGGCCCGTTTATCTTATTGGATTGGCTACGATCCTTTGGGCAGAGATTGGGATGCTTCTAAAGCAGCTAAAAATGAATATGATAAACCTCGGAATCCTTGGAATATGTCATTTTATGTAAATGATAAATTTGAAGCGGGTGATTTGATCGTGAATGTTGGACTGCGTTATGAAGCCATCAATCAGGCCAACGTTGATCTAAAAGATTATGACAATCCACCATTAGATAAAAATGCAACAATTGTTGCTGCAGACCATGCGCAATATGGGTTCAAAGATATGCCTACCCAGAACTATCTCTTGCCCCGAATCGGGCTTGGATTTCCAATATCTGATCAATCAACTTTTCACTTGAATTATGGTAAATATGTACAAATGGCTCCCATGAATCGTTTGTATCGCAGTCGCGGTTCAGGTGCTTCCTCTTGGGGCCTAGACCCCGTAAGGGAAACAAAGTTTGAAATGGGCTATGGTACACTCATTGGTGACCTGGCCTCTCTTGACCTTACAGTTTTCGCCCGGAATCCTCAGGGTCAGATCAGTCGGGACGTATATATTCCTGATAATTTATTTAACGCTTATGGGTTGCGAGAACATACAAACTATGTTAATTCAGACTTCTCTAATATTATTGGTGTTGAGGTTCAGTTCAACACGTCTCGCGTGAATAACGTTCAGTTGAGTGCAAATTATGTCTTTCAGGACACTAGGGGGACAAACTCCTATACAAGCACAACAACAATCGGATGGGGTAAGCCCACGATGATCGCTGCTACGCGGTATGACCAACGTCATCAGGCTAGTGCTGTTCTTGATTACAGAACCGGTAAAACCGGCAATGTGTTGACAAATAACATTGGCGCAAACCTGATTGCTTCGTTTAATAGCGGACACCCATACACACTATCTGATGGTTCCATGGGACAGCGTGACGCAGGTGAGGGAGCGCTTCTTTCTGATAATGATCCCCGTAACCGGAGACCAGTGGAAGCAATCAACTCATCGGTTACACCATCGTACTTTAACTTAGATCTCGGTTTGGATAAAATAATGAGTGTAGCAGGGACAAACGTAAAGGTTTTTCTAACCATTACAAATTTGCTGAATACAAAACATGTTATTAATGTGTATAACCGCACAGGCGATCCATATGATGATGGGTTTTTAAGTGATCCGGCACTGAGTTCATTGGTTGTTAGTGGTCGGGGACCAGAGTATGTCGAGATGTATCAGAAGATCAATCTCGCAAACCGAAATCATTGGTTGAATGACCATGGATTTGATATGTTTGGTATTCCTCGCGAAATTAAAACAGGTATTCAAGTCTCCTTTTAAGGAGGGTTGATAATACCATATAAAAAAGTGGAGATTTTTATGAAATTCAAAAAATCAATCATTTGGGCAATATCAAGCGCCCTTCTCCTGTTTTCGGCCATAAGTGCTGAGGAAATTAAGGGAGATATTGATGCAGGGAAAACCGCATCTAACAGTCGCTTGGCCAAATTTACAGACGCCGGGCCGTCTCTGACATTTTTTAACGTTAATAGTTGGAAAATTCAAATGGGGCATGAAGGGTTCTTCGATTGGGGCAGCACTTCACATGGTTCTGCTGGTAACTATCCCAAAGGTATGGGGAGTGTTATTTTTGCCGAGGGTATCCTTTGGGGAGCCAAAGTAACAGATAAATACGGTGTGGATTCCGATGGAACACTTCTTACCGATGGTACCGGCGGTGGAACGCCCCGTATTCGGGTGAATGGTTCTATGTACAATACCGGTCTTAAAGCCGGTAAAGTTCTTAGGGATGCAACTGGAAAGATTAAAACGACAGGATACTCAGAAGACTGGAGAGCACAACAAATCTGGCGCGTCAGAAGAGATTGGAATACAGCAGACCTTAGGGGTGATATTGCGATTGTGAAAAATCTCACAGCTGCTTCGCTTACAGACGCACAAATTGCAACAGGAAAAGCACAGTATGAACACGATTGGAATGAATGGCCAGCAGATGAAGGCGCACCTTTCGACGATGTAAATGGTGATGGTGTTTATACCGCTGGTACATGGGATGCAACAAACAAAGTATGGATTGGCGACGTTCCTGGTATTCCTGGCGCAGACCAAACGGTTTGGACGGTGGCTAACGATTTGCCTGATGAAAATACTGACACTGGAATACCGGTATCTGTATCTGAAGGCGGTTGGGGATCACCACCTATTGGATTCGAAATTCAAATTACTTTATGGGGATACGATTTTCCATTTTCTAATCCACTTGCAAGTATGATGTTTAAGAGAGCGCGTATTAATTATGTTGGATTACCTGGCGGTCCAGATACCAGTAGAATTGATACGTTATATTTTACACAGTGGTCTGACCCGGATTTGGGTACATATACAGATGACTTTGTTGGTTGTGATACCACACTTTCATTGGGGTATGTATATAATGGTAACAAATTTGATGATCAATTTTATAGTAGTTGGGGTAGTGCCGTTCCTGCAGCTGGTTATGATTTTTTAGAAGGACCAAAAGTTGATGCAAATGGTGATGGTGTATTAGATACATTAGGTATGACCAGTTTTGTATACTTCGCTGCGGGTTCCTCTGTGAGTGATCCTAGCACAAAGGTGTATGCTGGAACATTACAATGGTTTAACCTTATGGAAGGGTTTTTACCTCGCCCAGAATATCCGACACAGGAACCTTTTGTAGATCCCGTGACGGGAGAGTCTGAAATATACGTTATGGCAGGTGACCCTGTAAAAGGTACGGGCTGGATTGATGGTATGATTCTGCCTCCAGGCGATCGTCGTCTTGTTATGAATACTGGGCCATTTGCAATGGCACTGGGTGATACACAGGATGTTGTTATTGGGTTGATTGGTGGTATGGGAGAAGATCAGCTTAGCTCTGTTACTGTGATGAAATACCACGACACTTATGCACAATTTGCATACAATAACAATTTTGTTTTGCCCACACCGCCAAGAAGCCCTGTTGCGTCAGCTTTTGAAGGAGACGAATATATTACGCTTCAATGGGGTAAGGATCATGAACTGATAGAAAATGCTGTTGTTGAAGGGTTTGCATTTGAGGGGTATAAAATATATCAGTTACCGAGTGCAGATGCAACGCCGGATCAAGGTTTAGTCATTTCAACATTTGACGTAAAAAACCTTGTAAGAGTTATTTCGGGGAAAAAGGTAGATCTTGGTTCAGGATTGCTTCTTGAAGTCCCGGAACATTACGGGTCAGACACCGGTATTCGTAGAGACCTTACTTTAACGAAAGACTATCTTAAAGATAGGCCAATTACAAATGATAGGCCTTATTACTATGGCGTTAGTGCTTATACCTACAATAAGGCATTGGCTGCAGATCCAACATCGCCATTTATCTCACTTGAGTCTTCAATGACAGTGGTTACTGTTGTTCCCAAAAAGCCGGATCCAGGGACATCTTATGATGTTTCATCCGGTGAATCGTTGGCAGTTTCACACTCAACCGGTACAGCAATTGCAAGCGCAGGCGCAACCGTCGTTAATCCAGGAGAACTTAAGGGAAATGAATATGACGTTTTCTTTAATAACCAACATTACTATCGTGATGTAGATGGCCTTTGGAAAGAAACTGCCTTACCAGATGCTGTTGGTAAAGCTCAGTTAAGAGGATCATCCGTTTTTGATTGTTCTGGATCAACCATCACTGCTAGCGCGTTGGCATCCGCCACTGTTGGAACAGTTGATTTAGTTTTTTCCTTTGACATGGACTGTGGAAATAACTGGGTTGATGGAATCGCTCTTGATTTACCAGACGATTTAACCGTCAACAGCTTTGGAACACCTATGACAGGTCACTCTACGGGACAAAACACCGCCAATTCTGAAGGGACTTTAGATCCGACGACAAATACAGTTACCTGGGGAAATGACTTAAGAAGTGAATGGGGTGCTGTAACAGGAAATATAGTATGGTCAGTAAATGTGAATCTTCCAGCGTCCTATCCTTTGGCGATTGCTTATACCGTTTATGATGATGGTTATGATGGTACGATTGTGGACGCAACGGGTGATATTTCTATAACAGAATTGGGCTATGCTTATGAAACAATTAAGCATTGGAATGTTAAGAATAAAACAACCGGAGCTGTGGTTATTGACGATCAATATGTATTGAGTGGTGCCACGGTTAAACATGTCACGCACGATGGGAAACTCAAAAGTGGTGGCGATAAACCCGGTAATTATTTAGCCTCAGCAGATGGTTTTAGAGTTACAGTAAATGGTGGATATGCTGCTCCTGTTGACTTTAATTCCTTCAGTGTTGATGGATCGGGAACTTTTAGCATCACCAGTTATGGAATGCAAGGTTGGGCGGCAACTGCCAAATCAATTGATGCATTTGGTTCTGGGTTTACTGACGTAGATCATCTTCAACGAGATGTCCGAGTAGTCTGGGATGGTGTTCTTAGTGCTCCGGATGCAAATGGATATGTTACTGTAGAGTCTGGCGGGTCACAAGCGTGGTTACGCGGTGCAAGGGGATATAGTATAGCAGATCATTTAGATCCGGGCAATCCCGGGACGGGTGATCCATTTCTCGTCACTGTTCCATTCAAAGTATATGATATGGAGCCTGAAGGTGGTGGAGATCCGGTTCAAATCAGTATACTTATCTATGATCGGAAAGCAGATCCAGCGGTAACGCCGTTCTATGCATTTAATCCAGCTGATAGAATGTATACAGAATGGGTTCTTCGTCCATACGAAGAAACTTTGGCTGATTATGCTTCCAATAAAGACTTCTGTACATGGAATGTAGTCTGGTGGACCGCCGCGCATGAGGTTGGAGATGTTATAGATTTTGTTTATGCGAACCCATTACAAATGGGTGGAGATGTATTTTCATTTTCTACACCAAGTCCAACGGAATCTGCAATTACAGATAATGATATAGCAAAGATAGGTGTCTTCCCGAATCCATACATGGGTTACCATGATCTTGAGGGAACGGACTCGGTCTTGCCATTACCGAAGTATATAACATTTAACCACCTCCCAACGAGTGGAAAGGTTGAATTTAGAATCTTTAATATTGCCGGTACCCAGGTTGCCAGTTTCCAAAAGAACACGACGACCCAATACCAAACGTGGAATATGAGGAATCCAAATGACTATCCACTGGCAAGTGGTGTTTACATCGTTCATATCAATATGCCAGATATTAAAAAAGAAAAAATACTGAAACTGGCTATTGTTACAGAAGAAGAATTTGCTAAAGCCTATTAAGGTCTGAAGGAGAATATATTATGATAAAAAATAAAATAGTAAAAGTGGTTGTTATAACCGCCATGTCCCTTGGAGCCTTGGTAGCTCAAGGGAAGAATCAGTACGGCGGTGATAATGCCGGAGGAGTTCGAAATGGTACCGCTGGGGCTAGTCAATTGCTGATTCCACAGGGCGCGGCTTACCTAACTGGGGGTGGCGCAGTAGCCACATCAGTTGGTGTAGGTGCAACCTATTGGAATCCAGCAGGTGTTGCTCGAGCAACTAGTGGTTTAGAAACCACATTTTCAAATCGTTCATACTTTGCTGATATGTCAGTTCTGTTTGCAGCTGCCTCAATGAAGTCCGGCAAAAATGCAATTGGCTTATCTATGAGATCAGTAGATGTGGGAGAAATTCCGGTCACAACTGTATTTATGCCTGATGGTACGGGTGAACAGTTCAGACCCAGTAATTTCACAGCAGGATTGACATACTCTCGTATGATGTCAAGTAAAACATCAATGGGAATGTCTTTGAATGTATCGTCAGATGGATTCAGGAGGGTGAGTGGTACTGCGCTTACCATAGATGCCGGTGTACAGTATTCCGACTTTTTGAATGTAAGCGGATTAGACATTGGTGTTGCTGTAAGAAACTTCGGTAGACCCGTGCGCTATGATGGTTCTGGTTTGTTACATAAAGGTGTTGCCATTGGTAGTGATCGTTTAACTC
>Ga0206684_1000594_pt1 | contig 14279 bp, 9 predicted proteins | sample M210012015metaG_FD_155467 | JGI IMG/M metagenome (GOLD analysis project Ga0206684, IMG submission 155467) | Ammonia-oxidizing marine archaeal communities from Monterey Bay, California, United States - M2 100m 12015 | ecosystem: Environmental > Aquatic > Marine > Intertidal zone | place: USA...
TGTGTTACAGCAGCTTTAGCAATGGCAACAGGATCTTGACTTTCTCTATTTACGGAAACCTCTACTCCAACTTGCTCAGCAAGGATTTCTAGCTGATTAATGGCTGCTGGACGGTAAACATCACAAGCAACCAACAAAGGCTTCTTAGACTTCTTAGTCTTGAGAAACAAAGCAAGTTTCCCAGTAAAGGTAGTTTTACCAGAACCTTGAAGACCTGCGATAAGGATTACGGAAGTTTTCTCCTCAAGATTAATTCCCTCGGCTTGACTTCCCATCAAATCAGTTAACTCGTCTTTTACAAGCTTCACCATTAACTGCCCTGGATGAAGAGCTGTTAACACATCTTGACCTAAAGCTTTATCCTTTACTTTTTTAGTAAAGTCTTTAGCAATTTTATAACTAACATCGGCGTCTAAAAGGGCTTTACGCACTTCTTTAAGCGTTTCAGCAACGTTAATCTCAGTAATCTTACCGTGACCTTTTAATACCGAAAAGGCTTTATCTAATTTCTCTGATAAATTCTCAAACATCTTCTAAATAATTAGCTTCAAAAATAATCAATTTACATTCTTTCAGGAACTGTAATTCCCAATAGATTCATTGCCGAAGCAATTACTTTTCCAACCAAACCAGACAATCCGATACGGAAAGCCTTGTCTTGCTCACTATCAGCTCCAAAAACAGGCACTTGCTGATAAAACTGGTTGTACTCCTTTACTAAGTCATACGTGTAGTTTGCAATTACCGCAGGACTATAATCGTTTGCTGCTTCCTGAATTACCTCAGGGTAGCGCAATAAGACTTTCAATAACTCTTTCTCCTTAGCTTGAAGAGAAGATTCTGGATTAGCTACAGTATTTAAATCAGCAGCTCTTCTTTGTAATGAACAAATACGAGCGTGCGTATATTGAATGAATGGTCCTGTATGACCATTAAAGTCGATTGACTCAGTTGGATCGAACAACATTCGTTTCTTAGGATCAACTTTTAGGATGAAGTATTTCAATGCACCCATACCTATCATCTCATAAATAGATGCCAATTCTTCCTCGTTAAAGCCATCTAACTTTCCGAGCTCTTCAGAAATCGATTTAGCTATAGAAACCATCTCTTGCATTAAGTCATCTGCATCTACTACAGTACCCTCTCGAGACTTCATTTTACCACTTGGTAAATCTACCATTCCATAAGAAAGGTGGTGACAGTCATTAGCCCAAGAATAACCTAAACGATTCAATATTTTAAATAAGACATTAAAGTGGTAATCCTGCTCATTTCCAACAGTATACACCATTCTATTAAAGTCAAAGTCTAAGTAACGCTGAATCGCAGTACCAATATCTTGAGTCATATAAACAGCCGTTCCATCACCACGTAAAATTAGTTTATGGTCTAGCTTTTCATTTGTTAAATCAACCCAAACAGAACCATCTTCCTTTTTATAAAAAATGCCTTTTTCGAGTCCAGAATCAATGTATTTCTTCCCTAATAAATAGGTGTCACTTTCGTAATAGTGCTTATCGAAATCAACTCCCATACGCGTGTAAGTAGTATCGAATCCTGCATACACCCATTGGTTCATCATTTCCCAAAGCGCTACAACCTCTTCGTCTTTAGCTTCCCATTGACGAAGCATATTTTGAGCTTCAACTAAAAGTGGTGATTCTTTTTTTGCTTCATCCTCAGTTTTACCTTCGGATAGTAAAGCAGCAATCTCCTTTTTGTATTCTTGATCAAAACGCACATAGTACTTCCCTACCAAGTGATCGCCTTTCATTCCTGTAGACTCAGGCGTTTCACCTTCACCAAATAATTTCCAAGCCAACATCGACTTGCAAATATGAATACCACGATCGTTAATGACTTGTACTTTCTTAACACGCTTACCACTTGCCTTGATAATTTCGGCAACCGAATAACCCAATAAGTTGTTACGTACGTGACCTAAGTGTAATGGCTTGTTGGTATTTGGCGACGAGTATTCAACCACAATTTGTGGATCCTTCTCAGTTGCTTCTACTCTACCAAATTCTTCCGTTTGGAATGCTTTTGCATAAGCATCCAACCAAAACGATTCTGAAATCACCATATTCAAGAACCCCTTCACTACGTTGAATTTCTCAACGAATTCTATGTTCTCTACAAGGTAATTCCCTAAATCTTCGGCAGTTTGCTCTGGCCCCTTCTTTGCGAAACGAACCATTGGGAAAACTACCAAAGTGATATCACCTTCAAACTCCTTACGTGTAGTTTGGAAGTTTACTTGGTTTTCTGGTAAATCAGCTCCAAACAACTCTTTTACAGCTGTAAGTATGGGATTTACTAAAAGGATTTCTAAGTCTTTCATTCTATATTATGCGTTTTTAGGCAAAAATATTTCCGCCATCATACAACGAGCACTACCTCCACCACAAGCCTCAATAGTATCTAAAGAGCTGGATAATATCTGACAATGCTTTTCAATCTGTTTTACTTGTTCTGGACTCAAAGACTGATGTGCCGAAGCAGACATTACCAAGAACTTCTCTCCTGTTTTACTATGTACTTGCAGCATATTCCCTGCAAAACGATGCTTTTGAGCTTCGGTAATATAAATCACTTCTTTCCCTGTAGACTCAAGACTATCAACTAAAGCTTTTCTCTCTAGGTCATCATCAACTGTGTCGGCACATAAAACCGCAAAACCTTCGCCCAAACACATCATCACGTTGGTGTGATAAATTGCTAAACGCTCCGTTCCTACCGTTTGGTTTGAAGTAAAAGCAACCGCTTTATATCCAAACTTCTTACAGAAATCTTCTAAGATTTTTGATTCCGTCCTCAAGGACAATGCAGCGTACACAATCTTGTTTACTCTATCGAGTAACATAGAACCTGTACCTTCTAAAAAGAGATCTTCACTTTCGTAGTGTGAGAAGTCTATGACTTCATTTATTACAAAATTATGCTGCTCCATTAAAATGGTGAGCACATCTTCTCTACGCTCTAAACGGCGGTTTTCGGCACACATAGGATACAATCCTACACGACCATCTTGGTGAAATGAAATCCAGTTATTTGGAAAAATAGAATCTGGAGTATTAGGCTCCAAAGTATCTTCAACCACAACTACCTCAACACCTTTAGCCCTCAATTTCTCAACAAAAGTATCAAACTCATTTTGAGCTTGCTCTTGTACTTGGTTGGCAGTAACACCTTCCAACACTTGTTGGTAATAATTATTCACCGCAGTTTGCTCGTTAAAACGAAAAGCAACTGGGCGAATCATCATAATGCTTGAAGTAATCTGCTTAGTCATTGTATTTTCTTCTTAGTGGCAATGTAGAACATCTTAATAAACCTTCCATTTTCGCAATTTCGGCGTATGGAATTTCCTCAACTGTAAAGCCACGCCTTCGCAACTCCTCGTTAAGTCTAGTAAAACCTTTTTCCGAAACAATCACTTCAGGACTGATAGAGAATAGGTTGGAGTTCATATTGTACATCTCGTCTCTAGTGATTTCGATGATATTTTCTTCGCCAAAATAATCCACTAAAAACTGCACATCATCTTCATGTTTAAATCCACCAGGATAAATCACTGCTTGATCTTTTCCTATTGGCTGAAAACAACAATCTAAATGTAGCGCATTATCGCGTGGCTCCACATCCGATTTATTCAACTCAAAAGAAACAACGGTACGCTCAGGGAATGTCTTTTGTAAAAAGGCAACTCCATCGTAATTGGTACGAGCACAAGTATATTTCTCGAAATCTTCCTCATCAGAAACACCTACAAAAATACAATCATCCCAAGGCATTACATCACCACCCTCTACACGAGTACCTTCGGACATCTTAACCACTAAGTTAGATTCAATCTGCTCGACAACTTTTGAAATTGCCTCAAACTCTCTTGCTCTATCTTCTAATATATTGGGGACAATAAACTTCTCATCAATCACAAAAGCGATGTCTCTAGAGAAGACTTGATTGTAGTCTTTAATGTTCTCAGGACGATAAACATCTATATTATATTTCTCAAAAACGGCATTAAAAGCCTGCATCTCTTTTATGAGATCATTTTCTACTGGAAAAGTACCTGCTTTAATATGTTCTTTAGACTTCGGGTCGTAGGCTTCTTCAAGACTCGGTTCACCACCAAAATCTTGAGCAATACCAAGAACTACAGCTTCCAAAGGAGCTGTTTCTTCTTTCACTAATATTGAGAGTCTTTTCATTTAGTTTTGTAATAATTCGCAAAGTTAATAGAATCCGTTGGTATAGCCTATAAAATGATCGTAAAACGGGAGGCCTAAATCGTAAAACGAAGCAACATAAACCAAACGTTTTACATCGCCCGTTTCACATCTACTAAATTGTGTATATCCTCGTGAATAAAAGCTGTGTTGGGAAGCCAAATTAAAAGGCTTTTTAGCTATTTTTGAGTTTACACAGATGGAACTATGGTTAAGAAGAAAAAAAGTAAATATCCTCAGCTCACCCTAAACTTTGAAAACAAAACAGCACAAGTAGTTTTTGGCTTATTGTTTTTGTGTTTAGCCACGATACTCTTGCTTTCTTTTGTCTCCTTTCTACTGAGTTGGAAGAAAGACTTCGATTTATTACAACTCGACGCTTCTTCATTATTTTTAGACACAAATATTGTAGTACATAACTGGCTAGGTAAAATTGGCGCAGCATTAGGACAATTTTTCATTTACCAACAATTTGGGATTGCTTCTTTTCTGCTTCCATTTTTCCTATTTATCGCTGGACTGCAGATATTTACTCAGCAGTATATCATCAAGCTAAATCGTTTATTCAGAAACTCCTTATTCCTTTGTTTGTGGTCGACTACTTTTTTCGGATTCTACTTCAACCATACAACTATATTAAGTGGTTATAACGGAGTCGTTGCTTCTACTTGGCTTAACAGTTTACTAGGGACAACAGGGACTAGCTTGGTTTTAAGTTTCTCTATGCTGATTTTCTTAGGCATCTATTATCGCTGGACTCCAGAAAAGATTCAAGAATTCTTTAAAGGAATATTTGGCATTTTTAAAAAGAAAGAAAAGGCATTTGATTATAATGACATCTCTGAAGGATCTATTGATACTGAACAAATCGTTGAAGAACAAATTCAAGAGACCGTAGATTTAAATACTAACACGAGTCCCGAAATAACTGAACCTGAAGCTAATGTTGTAGAAGAAATGACCATAGAAGTTCCTAAGAAAAAGGAAGTCATAGAATCTACTCCAGAAGAAGTTCAAATGGATGTAGAAGTAAAATCGGAAGAAATCTTAACTGACAAACAAGTCAATAAAGCGCTAGAAGAATTTGGGGAATACGACCCTACTCTAGACTTAGGTCGATATAAGCATCCAATCATCGACTTAATGATTGAGTACCCTAACTCACAAGTTACCGTTGATAAAGAAGAATTAGAGGCCAACAAAAATCAGATTGTTGAAACACTTAACAATTATAAAATTGAGATTTCTAAAATTAAAGCTACCGTTGGACCTACAGTAACACTCTATGAAATTGTCCCTGCTCCAGGTGTTAGAATTTCTAAGATTAAAGGTTTAGAAAACGATATTGCTTTGAGTTTAGCTGCTCTAGGAATTCGTATTATAGCACCGCTTCCAGGGAAAGGAACGATAGGTATAGAAGTTCCGAATAGCAAACCGAGTATCGTGTCTATGAAATCGGTTATAGCTTCGGAGAAATTTCAAAATGCCGATTATGAACTTCCCATCGTTTTAGGGAAAACAATTTCAAACGAAACCTATGTTGCCGATTTAGCTAAAATGCCTCACTTATTAATGGCAGGGGCTACTGGTCAAGGTAAATCTGTTGGACTAAACGCGATACTCGCTTCGCTACTTTATAAGAAACACCCTTCGCAATTAAAGTTTGTTTTGGTAGATCCGAAGAAGGTTGAATTGACACTTTACAATAAAATTGAACGTCATTTCTTAGCTAAGCTACCCGATGCTGAAGAGGCTATTATTACTGATACTACAAAGGTGGTGAACACAGTAAACTCTCTTTGTATAGAAATGGATGCGCGCTACGATCTTTTGAAAACAGCTCAAGTAAGAAACATTAAAGAATACAATCATAAGTTTGTAAATAGAAAGTTGAATCCTGAAAATGGACACCGTTATTTACCTTATATCGTTTTGGTTATTGATGAATTTGCCGATCTGATTATGACTGCTGGGAAAGAGATTGAAACACCTATTGCTCGTTTAGCTCAGTTAGCTCGTGCAATTGGTATTCATTTAATTATTGCGACTCAAAGACCAACCACCAATATTATTACAGGTACGATTAAGGCTAACTTCCCTGCGCGTATTGCCTTTAGAGTAACCTCAGCAATAGATTCTAGAACCATATTAGATGCTGGTGGAGCCAATCAACTTATCGGTCGTGGTGATATGTTAATTTCTGATGGTAGTGACATAACACGTGTACAATGTGCGTTTATAGATACTCCAGAAGTTGAGAAGCTTACTGAGTTTATTGGAAATCAACAAGGATATCCAATGGTGTTTGAACTACCGGAATTTGTTGGAGAAGAAGCTAAAGCTATTGGCGCAATAGATCTTAATGACAGAGATGTACTCTTTAGAGATGCAGCTTCAGTTATTGTGATGCATCAACAAGGCTCTGCTTCGCTATTGCAACGAAAACTAAAACTAGGCTACAACCGTGCAGGTAGAATTATAGACCAATTAGAAGCTGCAGGTATCATAGGTCCTTTTGAAGGCAGTAAAGCTCGACAGGTTTTAATTCCTGATGAATATACTTTGGAGCAGTTGTTGAATACCGAGAGTAATCAATCAAGTAGTTAGTATCTAGTAAAGGTCGCTAGTATTAAGTATAATTCTTGGGACTTGATTCCATATACTAAGAACCATAAACTATGGAACTAATTACGTCTAACATATCATGTATTACATACTTATTTTACTTATTTTGCAATCCAATACATAAAGACATCTTGATGAGTAGAATCCTATTTACATTAAGCCTATTTGCTTTACCTTTTATTTCATTTGCACAAATCTCTAGTGATCCTGCAGCGAAAATTCTTCTTGATAAAGTTAGCTTAGCAACAGATGCTCACGAGGCTATTCATATTGTTTTTGAATACCGCTTAAACAATAAGGCGGAGAATGTTCAGGAATCTGCTGCGGGAGAGCTTACTTTAAAGAAAGATCAATACATCTTGTCTTTTATGGGGATAGAACAAATTAGTGACGGCGAGAATGTATGGACTATCATGGAAGACGATGAGGAGGTACAAATTTCTGAAATCGACCTTGATGATGAAGGTGCACTGACTCCCTCTAACCTTTTAAAACTTTATGAAAAAGGTTTTATCTACCAAATGGGTGAAAAGGTTGGGAACCTTCAATTGATTGAATTGATTCCTGAAACTCCAGACGATGTAGATTATATTAAGATTCACTTAATGATTGACACACAACTGAAACAAATTAAAAACTTAAAACAGTTTGGTAAAAATGCTACTGAATCTGAATATGTAATCAGCAACTTTACATCCAGTAGTATTGAAGATTCAGCCTTCATTTTTAAAGAAACTGATTTTTCAGATTTTGACATTCTCGATTTGAGGTAGTATCTCTATTAAAATCTAAGCCGCATTAGCGGTTTTTTTTGCTTTAATTTCACATTTTCTATTTACAAACACCTTAACAATCCTGAGCAAATAAACTCTTTACAGTGGACTCCATTCAAAACAGGAGATGATTATTTTTCACCATCAAAAAAAGATTTTATGATTAATTACCGCGTTTAGAATATTGAAGATCTTGTAAATCAGCTCAAAGAAAATGGAGTTACCCTACTCGATAGCATTACCAGTTATGACTATAGTAAATTAAACATATTATGGATGACCAAGGAAATAAGATTGAACTATGGGAACCCGTAGACTAGTGATACTGAAAATTAAAAAATATATTTAGACCAATAACAAAGTATATATCCTTTTACAAATTCCCCGTTAAAAACCATTCTAAATGAGTATTTTTGCTAAATTATTAGGCTCAGCCTACTATTTTAAATTATTGATTAATGCTTCACTTCAGTACTTTTAAGATTGACGACAGTGCAGAATGGGTAACTTTCATTCACGGCGCAGGAGGAAGCAGTTCCATCTGGTACAAACAACTACGCGATTTTAAAAACAAGCACAATGTTTTACTAATTGATCTTAGAGGTCATGGTAAATCTAAAAACAAAATTTACGAGCAATTACGCTCCTACACTTTTGATGTGATTAGTGACGAAGTGATTGAGGTATTAGACTATTTAAAAGTTAAAAAAACTCACTTTGTAGGAATTTCTTTAGGAACAATTGTTATTAGAGAAATTGCAGAACGCTTTCCAAACAGAGTTCACAGTATGATAATGGGTGGAGCTGTGATGAAACTTAACATTAAAGGGCAGATACTAATGCGCTTAGGTTTTCTTTTAAGATCTATTATCCCCTACATCCTACTCTACAAACTCTTTGCTATAGTCATTATGCCGAGTAAAACACATAGAGAATCACGAAACTTATTTGTTACGGAAGCAAAGAAACTATATCAAAACGAATTTAAACGTTGGTTTAGCCTAGTCTCTAAGGTTAATCCATTGTTGGCTATGTTTAGGATTAAGGACTCTGGTATTCCTACACTTTACATTATGGGTGCCGAAGATCACATGTTCTTACCCTCTATAAGTAAGTTAGTAGAAAATCATACTTCTTCTAAACTCTATATAATTCCAGAATGTGGACATGTAGTAAATATAGAACAACCTATGACTTTCAACGATCAAGTATTAGGTTTTATCCATAGCTTAAAAAATCATTAACAGAGCATTAACCCTTCTTTTAGTTTAGGAATGACTATTGATTGATCTATTTTATAATAAAAAAAAGGCAGCTCAATAAGCTGCCTTTTCAGTTATTTAGGAATAGATTATTTATCTACTCGAATAATTTCTAAATCTTCATACTTAATAATGTGCACCGACTGATTTCTAGAACCATTCTTTTCGTTGCGTTTATAATTATAGTCGAAGTTTAGATTAAGTAATTCTTTAGGCTCTAAATACATATCAGCAGAAATACCACCATATGTATTCAATAAGTTTAAAAAGTAAAAACTCACATCGAAACCAGAAAAGGCAAATCGCGCACTAGGATCAGCTCCAGTAGCAGCTTGGTAGCCCTTAACAAAATATTGTGTAAAATTATCGTCATAAGACAAGACACCACTGTTAGGCATGTGAACATTCAAATTCATCAAATAATCAAAATCTAAGTCATTAAAGGTATACCAGTCTGGCATACCGAACACAACAATTGAACTATCACGTGTTGCATTTAGTTTCGTCAGTAAATCTGTTACGAAGTCTTTTTCTGTAGAAGGAATCAAAATCACATTTGTTTCTGCTAAAGAGTCCAATTCATGATGAATTGAATCGATTACAGCACCATCAACTAATATCTCTTTATAGTTAATAGAATCCATTTCAAGAGATGAGATCATCCAATCTGCAAAAGTAGATTCTTGCTCAGTATTCTTACGAACTAGAGTAATATTTTTATCACTATAATTCCCCTTTATATAATCAGACAAATAAGTAAGCTGTCTTTTAGGTGTAGGAATCACTTGAAAAGCATTTGGAATATTCTCCAACAAATTCCCCTTTGTGGAGAGAGGAGCTACAATAGGTACGTCTCTTCTACTAAGTATTTCTGCAGCAATTTTGAAATTTTTAGAATAAAATGGACCTATAACTAAGTCCATATCATCAAATTCTTTTTGAGCTACTAATTCAAATGTCTCATGTGGATCATTCTTCGTATCGTATACATGAACATTAAGCGCCATTCCAGCTTTATTCAAGCTGTCGATTGCCACTTTAGCTCCGGAATAAAAATCTAAGGCATAACGAGTTTTCTTATAAATACTCGATTCGTCTTGCAGATTTTGGTAGGCTTCAATTGTATCATTTTTATCTAAATACAAAGGCAACATAAAAGCAATATCATAAGAATCTTTTTTCTTAAACTTATTTTTTCTTCGTTTCAGAACTTCAAAGATATCAGATGCACTTTCATCATCCGAGAGTTCAATTCCCTCTGTTACATCAATTTCCTCATGCTGAGGCACCTTAATAAAGGTACCTGAACGAAAACCATCTATAAGTTGTGGGTTGAATTCTAAAAGCTCCTGCTGTGCAATTCCATATTTATTTTTAATGGAATAGAAAGACTCTAAGGGTTTCACCTTATGCATGATATACACTACAGTATCAATGCTCTCGTGAATAATAGGAATAACGATACTCATACCATTGCGTAGACCTCTTTTAGCCTTCGGATTTGCTTTTACCAGATCACTAATGGCTACATCGTATTGTTTTGAAACACTATAAAGCGTTTCTCCATTTTTCACATCATGAGTTTCCTGTGCTTGAAGATTAAAAATCAAGCAGATAGAAGCGAAAAGGGAAATGAAAATATTTTTATGCATAACTTTCAGTATAGACTCACAAAAATAGACAAATTAAGCAACGAGAAAAATCTGCTAAAACTAAATTCTATTTCTTAACAGTTGTAAATAAAAAATGCCGTCTGTAGAGACGGCATTTTTGTACTATTAAACAAAAATTATTTTACAACTGTCATTTGTTTTGTAATTTTTTGTTTACCAGAAATAAGCTTATAGAAGTATACTCCAGGATTAACACCTAAAGTTTTCATTTCAACTTTATGAGAACCTGCATCGTAACGGGCATTAGTAATTACTAATATTTCTTGTCCTAAGTTATTGTGTAAACTAAGGTTCACTTTATTGGCTTTTGGAAGGTAAAAACTAATCTGAGTAAAATCTACCACAGGATTAGGAACATTTTGAAAAAGCTCTAAATCTTGAGTTAACGTCTCATTCATAGTAAGACCCGAAATTACGGTAAGTCCATCTTTATCATAGAGGTCATTTCCTCTTTCAAAATCAGATACCGATAAAGAAACCATTTCATTAGCAGATTTTTTCCACCATTTGATATTGAATTTCTCTCCTTTTGTCAAACCTTCTTTCTCCTCGGTATATTCATCGTCGCCCCAAAGAGCTAAACCGGTATGGTGTCCAACATAAACAATACTAGCCACCATATTCCCTTGTGTATCGTACGCTGCTACCTCATCCCCTATCTCAGGCTTCATTTCGCCCCAAGATTTATCAAGGATTAATAACGTGTGATTTGAACCTGTATTTACAGGGCGTGCAAAACGTTTTGTATCATGAGCTTTCTTCAGATCTTGAGCATTTGTACTAGTAGTAAACAAACACATAGCAAAGACAAAAGCTATTCCTTTAAGTAGTCTTAATTTTTTCATGTTTTTCTATTTAAGTAATCTTTAGGCTAATTTAATAAAATTCGTGGAATATAGCTTCAAGATTAAGCCTTTAACATTACTAGAATCTATATTTAGCACCAAATTTTAATTGCCTACCCAACACAGGACGCTCTTGCCACAAAATAAAATCTTGATTTAAAAGGTTTGCAGCTTCAAAATAAAAGCCCAGTTGTTTGTTATAAGCGAAATTCACCTTAAAGTTTGCATCAATAACAGGATTAAGTTGTTTTGCAATTTCTTGGTAGCAATAAATTCCTTCTGAATAAGTAAGCACTTCTCTTTCGCCTATATACCTAGCTGAAGTACTTATGAACCACTGATCGTTATAATGGTAATCAACATAGAGTCCTAACTCCAATTCAGGTACATAAGAAAGATGTTTATCCATTGAAATATAATCCGCTTTCAACCAAAGGTGAAACTTATCTGTCCATTTGGCGTCTAGTTCTGCATGCAAATGCACAGAGTTTAATTCGGTGTATTCGGGAGAGATCCATGTTTCTGTTCCTCTCTCATCGATGTATTCATTTTGTAAATGAACAAAATGCATGAAGTTCTTTTGATTCTTAGCTGTAACAGAAACTTGATAGCTAACTCCTCTAAATAAATTTCCATTTAGTCCAAGAATACTGTAATAAGAAGTGTTAGCTGCTAAGAAAAGTTTACTGTTTTGGTTAAAACCACCACTTATGAATGGGTTTTGAGTATACAAAGCATTCAATGAATATTGATTTCTACCTCCCCCGATTTCAGTATAGGCATACAATCCTTTCTCTATTAGCTGATACTGAGCTCTAAGCTCAGGGAATACTTTCACATCTCCCTCTAAAACATCTAAAGCTAAGGCTACTTGAACGTCAGTACGTTCAAAGGATTTTTTCGATTGTGCTTTTGTATTCCATTGGGAATAAGAAAATGAGTTTGAGTTCTGAATTCTTGCTGTATTACGAAATGACCATTTTTGCAGCCTATCATGAACCCCTTGATACTCTATTTCAGCGAGCACTTTACTTTCTACAAATTCTAGCCCTCTATAAAACAAGTCAGTAGACAGCTTTAATGTTTTCGGAAACAACTTACTACTATCAGTAAATTCTAGTTGAGTATCAAAACCGAAACTAGAGTTTCTATAGGTCGTATTAAGGCTGTCATATCTAAATACATCTTTAATATAGACATCAGATTCTAATTTACAAGTCTCAAAAACTTGCTTGTATGCAGAAGATAAATCCAGTTTACTGTAGTTGTCTTCTAATGGGGGTTTATTAAAAAATGCCGCATCATAATTTAAAAGAGTATGATACATACGTTTTGTGTTCCGAGTATTGCTAATGCCAAATGAAAAATGAGGATTCAGGAGGCTTCCAAGGCCTAGTTCTGTATGCTTTGTATACAAGGTACTTAGCTCAGGGCGAACCAACACATTTGCTTCAAGAGAGTCTACATCCTGACGAACTCTAAATTCTTCGAATCGTATTAGATATTTTAAATTTTCTGACACCTTAGTGGTATCGATAAATATAGGTTGAGATTTGATTTTATTCGCCTGCATTACTTTAGGACGAAAATCCTTAACTACATCTATTACTTCTTTATTTAAATTCTCTTGTGCTTGAACAGCCAATAAGGAAAAACAAGAAATCGCTAAACTTAATACTTTCTTCATAGCTCTATTCTTCGGTAGTTTGTAGTGTATCAATCTGTTGAGTTGAGTCTAAGCCCAGGCTCATTTTTTGAGGAATATCTTCCTTGGTTCGGATTTCTGCTTTTAAGCTCCTCGCCTCTTTCAAGGTTACTTCGTCATCAATATTCAGAATCAATTGCTCTAAAGTATGTGTTGCTTGAAATACATCTTCCTCTTCCCAATAATTTTTGGCTAATACTATAAACGATTTACCCAACCAATTTTTATAGAGTGGCAGTAATCTAGATTGCTCAAAAATAATTTGTTTTGAAACTTCATAATCACCCTCGTAAAAGGCTAAATAAGCTAAATGATACATAGCTTCTGCTTTTAAATCACCTTGACTAACACCTTCAACAAAAAGATATTTTTCTGTAGCTAAAGATCGATCAAGATTTAAGAAGGCTGCACGAGCTACAAAAGTGTTAATTTCTAGTATTAAACTTTGATCTACCCTACCAGAATTCAAAATCAATTCTGCTTGTTCTATTGCTTGTACATATTCTGCCAATTCAAAATAACAAGTCATTAAACCTTTTTTTGCAAATAATTGAGACTCTACATCTTCTGCCTGCATATCCAACTTCGAGTATCTTTCTATCGCTTTATCAAAAAGCTCTTTATCTTGAAATAAAATAGCCGCTTGTTTTAAAGCATTAGAGGTGAAATTATTATTGTGATAAGAGTTAACTACTTCATAAGCTATCAGAGCTTGATCTAGGCTATCGATCTCTTTAGCCGACTGTGCAAAATAATAGTGTGCGGGAAGTTTAAATAAACCTTCTTTATAATGACTCAAATAGGATTCAAACCCAGTATAAGCTTTACTGTAATTTGATTTCAAGTATTGTAATTCAGCCGATTCATACGAAGTAGAATCTAATGCTGAAGAACTAATATGAACAAAGCTCAACGTCTCCATCCAATCGGCATAAGCTTGTACATCGCCAAGATCCACATAAACCGATCGAGCATTACTAATAGCTTCTCTAGCTATGCTTGTAGCAGGGTAAGTCGCCACAATAGATTTAAACTCAGCTATACTTTCTTGGTAATTTTCCTTATTATACAAAACCAGACCTATTTTCATTCTAGCATTAGCTAGGTAGGCTGAATTAGGAAATAGACTTTCCACCTTTTTACACATGGCAATAGCAC
>Ga0206684_1000597_pt1 | contig 14257 bp, 18 predicted proteins | sample M210012015metaG_FD_155467 | JGI IMG/M metagenome (GOLD analysis project Ga0206684, IMG submission 155467) | Ammonia-oxidizing marine archaeal communities from Monterey Bay, California, United States - M2 100m 12015 | ecosystem: Environmental > Aquatic > Marine > Intertidal zone | place: USA...
GCTCTTACCGCCGCTATCAAAAGTCAATCCTGAAGGTCTTGAAGCCATTGTAGTTGGAAAAAGGCAAAAGCGAACCCTCAAGTAGCAGAACCGATTATGAATATAGTGTATGAAGTCTAAGAACCCGTTTGGGAATCCTCGCAAGCATGACCCCAAAGAGTTACCAAAGCCTCCGGTTGCACAGGCCGCCGATAAACCTTCATGGGTGGACTTGATTACCGAGAAAGATGCTAAGAGTGTGAAGAAGGCTCTCAATCAAGATAAGGTGATGAAAGCAGTTCATGATAGATTGATGGGGGCCACCGGACTTCATAGCAAACCGGGCAAGAAATAGTGCGAACCTTCAAGTATCACGGAGGGACTACCTACTACCATGTCTATGCGCCGTCAGGGTTATGAGTGGGCGGTTGCAGACCTCGGTAATCTCCCTCCTAAGCGACTCGCAGACTTGGAGCGGCCGCAATCAGTTTTCTTCTCAGGAATCGGAGATGCTACCCTCAAGAATCGTCAAAGGACATCTTCTGATGAGTTTATGGTGATTCATTATTTTGGTTCCACACCCGGCATTTATGGCGTGGGTGCGGATTGGGTTCCCGGCGGATATGTGAACTTTACGCTTGGCACAAGCGGTTTCTTTGAACAACCGGATGGACGAACCGGAGTGGGAGTCAGCGGAGATGCACAACCATACCCCGTCACTATTGAATCCAGCCCTGTCTTCGTAGGGGCTTGGCATATTGAAATCCCACCCGACACAGATTGGGACTTCACTTATTTTCTCGCCAATGCTATGGTGAGAACCATTGATTTGTTTCCTCTTTCCCCACAGACCACATGGATGGGGACGCTTTTCACAGGACCATATTGAGGTGTTATCATGAGTTTGTCGTATAAATTAGATTCTTCCGAATATGGTTGGTGGTCTAATCTTATTTCGTGGCTCTCGGTGGATAACCTCACCTTCTTTCAAGGGCAAGCCATTACTCCCGCCGCCTCCCCGACTCCCGATTATCTTCTCAATCGTTGGCAAAACTTAGCACCCACCGGTGAGTTTATCATTCGGGATGGGTATTACCACAACGGTTACTACATGATTGTGGGTTCCTACTCCTGTCGCACTCAGATTTACAAAGATGAACCCGTTGGCCCTGACCTCGGACCCTTCTATTTTGACGCATGGGATGGGTTCTTGTTGATATGTCGGGGACACTCCATGTTCAATAGGAGAAATCCAACTCGGCCTATCAATCCAAGCACCAGCGTGGAATTAGGCCCTCCAAAGATTGTTCCGGATGTGGATTCCTACTCTTTCATTCCTATGCGGATGCCGTTCATTGGTTCCCTTGCCTCCGGCGCGGCAGGTCCCGCAGTATTCGCTCCATTAGATGATTCCGCCCAAGGGCTATATGGGGTCATTCCGATGAAATCCTCCGAATCGGTGAGTATCAACAATGAAACCCCGATTCAATCCGACCTCACCATCCAAGTTTGTGGTTATCACAATATACGCAATGACTTAGGTTACAATGCTTCGTTGAATACTTTGGATGGGATGGAATCAAAACCCTACTATGCTTACCTTCGTTTTGAAGTGAGTGCGTTTGACCCCGAAGATACACGCCAAGGGACTATCCAATACACATGGGACCGTGATACTTCCATTGAAAGTTGTTGGCAAGGAGCCTTGGCTCAATCTAACTTAAACACCGGAGGAACGAATGTGGTCTATGGAGGATTCGGCAATGTTCGTGATATTGACGAAATTGCTATCGTTGGAAACATGACTACCGCTGTGGGTGCCTATACTCCCGATGATTATTTGGCGGGGATGCTGCCGGACGGCACCAATCCCAGCGGAGGGATTACCGGAAATGATGAGAGGGCCTTTTCCAATGGTTATGCGCCTTCTAAGTTTTTAGGATTCAATGACTTTTCGGAGTTCTATGTGGAGGCTACTGCCACCATAGTTAGAGGAGTTCATAATCTATTTGCCGGAGAAACTTATGTGTGGGACACCACAGACCCCACCGGAACCGTAACTGATTCATTCCCATTTATTCTGTATCAATGGATGCACCCTCAAGTCCCTTATGATATGGCCGCTGGTGATGTTCCCTACGATTACCTCGGGCCTTATTTTCTTGGCCTTCCCGCATATAGAGCACCCAATAGTGTAGTTACGGGTTCTGCTGATTTAGGATTTACGATGTTTGATACTACACCCACAAGAGCAGTTCCCTTCTTTTCAGGAGCCGTTGCTGTTGATATATTGCCACCTTCAGAATCTATTAGGGGAGAAATCCCGGCCACCAACGAAGTATCCAACCTTGCGGTTTTTGCTATCAATAATTTTCTTGACGAACCCGCAGGTAATAGAGAAACGGCTTTCTTCAGTCTTCGCCCTTATGACTTCTATGCTCATGGAACCAATACGGCAGTTTCATACGGAATGAGCGGAACCACCTATGTGCAAGGCCAGCAGAAGATTCCGACTGAAGTTTCTTCCACAGCCATTCAATATCGGACATTTACAGTTGGAGAAGAAGACATCTCCAAGAATACTGTCGGACCGGATGGCAAGCCCATTCCCGGACAGTTTAGCATAGTTGATTTAGACACGGGCGAGTATGTAGGGTATATTGGGAATTATTGGCGATTTCCCACATTCCCATCCCCTGCTAACTCAGGTGTGCAAGTCCCACCGGACGCAGGTATTCCCTCAAGGTCGGGTTTTGGTTTTGGAGGTAACGAACCCTTGGGACCCTACTTAACCCTTTATGACTCCAACTTTAACACCCCTTCAGTTAGTGGGGTATTTCCAGCACTCCAAATTACACAGGAAGGTATTATCATTGGCGCAGGGCCAACTATTGATACCACGATTGTGAGTGGGACGGCCACAGACCGAAATGTTATCAGTTGTAGGTGGGACAATGACCGTGACCAATGGTTACTTACTACCACCGACCCTACCTATGGTTGGTCTGTCGTTTCAGCGAATGCTACTTGGGATGACTTTCTTGACCAAACCGATAACTTTAAGCCACCCGCAGCCTTTGATGCGGCCACTTACTTCCCCATTACCATGAGTAACTCGCTGGACGGCCTTATTGTTTGGGGATTAGTGCAGACCGAAGCCACAGGGAAGGTAGGGATTCGCAGTAGCACTCCTACCACCTTTTCAACTTACACATGGGGACCCACAGGAAGTCAGGAAACATTCTCTTACGCTACCGACTCTAATTATTACGCCGTTCGCATTGATGGGACTACCGGACGCGAAGCCCGCGTATGGATTGATTATATGCTGTATGATGGAGTGGATGCCGTTATCGCTATGCAATTGCGGGATTGGGGAATGAGAGTCACCGTTGAAAATGTGGAGTGGTTCAAGGCAAGAGTTCTCCAAGATGGCGACCTCAAGGCTAAGGGAGAAGAAATAGAGCAATGGATGGAGGAGCAGGGCAAACAATACACAGATATGCTCAAGGCCAAGGAGCGCAGCGGAAGGCTCCGTAAGAGGCGTAGTCAAATATCGGCTTACAAGCGTGAAGTTGGAGATTTGATGACCCCTGACCAATTAGATACACAAGTTTATGATTTCGTGCCAAAAGGAATCGCTGCACAACAAAGGTTCAACAATTCCGAAGGTGCTCTCAAAGAAGTGCCTCCGGACTCAATTGAAGCCATGGTTGAGCGAGATTATCGCGCGGGCTTTGATACTACACCAAGCGGCCTTACAGAACCCGGCGAACAGATAGCAGAAGACCCCGCTAAACCAGCCGGAACTTTCATGGATACCGGAGATGGACCCAAGAAGGCTCCCGATGAAGGCGGGGACCCCGATGAGGAATACATTAGTGAGGATTAAGTAGTAGCGAAGCACAAGATAGAGTATGAGTGTTGCAGCCGCCGACAATTTATTGACCATAATGCAAGCCGACCCCACGGCGGGTTGCCTATACGGGTCGTATGCACCCAATGAAGATGGTGATTACGAACGCACCGAGGAAACTGATGAGATTTCACAATGGAATAGAATCCGCACCATTAGACAAAGTTATTTGGACACGACTGATTGGTATTTGTTGGATGCTAATTCGGCTAAATTACAGGACGAAGGGGCCTTCCTTGCATGGCGCACAGATATGCTAAATCTTCCTCAAGATTATGCTACTCCTGAACTTGCACTTATAAATTGGCCCACCAAGCCAGCATGGGTCCTTTGAGTTCCGGAAAACGGTAATTTCAGCCTGTTTTCCGCCTTTTCCGACATTCAAGTGTAAAAGATGCACCGATGTTAGGGTATTAAGTAGTTGAACATTCATAGTATAGTAGTGATGGATGAAAAGGAAACTTATGATGAATACCGTCAAGATGTAAAAACGCCCGTATCCCCTGCGGTTGCCACATTTAATAGCATCACCATTCCAGCAGGGGTTGAAATGCAAGAGTTAGTTTTGGCTCCCTTCCAAAACTTTTCTTACTTGCCCGACCTCAATATGGTCGTTATCATTAACGGCCACATAGCCTATTCAGGAGAAATCCCCCACAAGGGACTCCGAATTGATTTTATGGACGATAATTCCATAGATTTCGCCCGAGAAATAGTGATTGCAGTTGCGCCCAGCCGCGAGTTTCAAGAACACTTGAATAGTGGCCTCACTTTTGGTAACACCGAAAGAAGTTTCAATATAACCGTCATCGGAAGATGGAGCAAACCTGTGGTTTCCTTGGACCGTAAGGGAAGGTATGATATTGGGTTCGTCACAGAATGGGTTTAGGCCAAAGAACCTTGAAGTAGTTAATCCCACCTAAGTGAAGTGATGGCCTCCTTGATGTTATTCACCGGAAAGGGCGGAGTAGGTAAATCCACCATATCAGCCGCTACTGCAATTCACCACGCACAAGAGGGACTGAAGACCATTTTGGTGTCTTCCGACCCCGCTCACAGCACAGACGATACCCTCGGAGTGAACATTGGCAATGGAACATTAGTCCAAATTAGCGATAATCTTTGGGCGAAGAATATCAATGCCGAGGCGAATGCACATCTTTTCGCCGATGAGATGAAAAAGGGCATGGAAGCCATGTTTGCCAAGCAGATTCCCGGATTTGATTCGGAAATCTTTACAGACATGACTTCATTTCCCGGAATGGATGAGTTTTTTGCCCTTGATGAGATACTAAAATTAGTTCAGTCATGCGATTACGATATAATCGTCTTTGATACTGCACCTACCGGTCACACTTTGAAGGCTCTTAATGCACCAGCCGCAATTCGCACATTTTTACTCCGAATCCTTCGGATGAAGGCCAAAATTGATAATCTTAAGTCATTCATGCTCAAAAAAGGCGATACTCCGAAATTGATTGCACATTTGGAAGACATTTGCGCTAAAGTTGAGCGTTTGACCCTCATTTTGAGGAATCCAAAGTTCGTCAATATAAATCTCGTATCAATTGCCAGCGAAGCAGGGTTCCAAGAGTGCTTTCGCACCATTCAATTCCTCAAAAAGATGGAAATACCGGTAGGTAACATCATTGTGAATAACATTATGCCAAACTTTGGAGATACGGAGTGGGCTTTGGCAGAAGAACACCCAAGTGTGGGCCTTGTTCACCGAGAATATGTGATGCAGCAGCCGTATTTGCAGCGATACAGGGAACTTTGTTCCGAAGAAAACCTCAAACTTGTCGGTTTGAGCCGTCTTCCATTTGAGCCAAGGGCTGAAAAGTTAGGAGAAGTTGCCAAAATGTTGTGGCGGCCCGGAAGTTTGTCTTGGGAGCCTATACTTCCCGTAACCGAAACTGATACCGGATATAGAGTCCAACTTCCTTTTGTGGGTGATGCTAAATGGAAGGTCAAGAGCGGCACCGCCAAATATCAATACGAATCTTTTAACTTTGGCCAAGGAGATGGCTGGTATGAAGTCCCCGTTGAAGATGTTAAGCGGAAGCGGAAGATTAACGAAGATACCGTCACTTTGACTACCGAGTGAGGGGAGAAGTCATGGGGTTTGAAGCCAACACTAAAGATTTGGTGTGGTTAGAATCCACTATCCACTTTGCAGACGGTTTCTCCAAATGTCCTCGGAAAACTTTTGCAGCAATTCTCGTTGATGCCGACAATCAAATAATTTCATTGGGATACAATGGAAATATACGAGGACAATGTGGTAACCTTTGTGGTGGGGACATTTGTTTGAGAGATTCACAGAATATCCCAAGTGGAAAGGAAACTGATGTAGGTTGCGTCCACGCAGAAGAAAATGCTATCCTTAATTGTGCTCGTCAAGGCGTTTCTTGCGAGGGTAGCACACTTTATGTGAATGGGGAGCCTTGCGCCAAATGCGCCCTTAGAATCGCACAGGTTGGGGTAAATAGAGTGGTCTGTTATGGTGGTCAATATCCGCAGAATGGTTTAGAGTTATTGAAGGGGCATGGGATTGAAACTCAAGTGGTTCCAGCCCCACATGGGAGGGTTTAATATGGATTTAGTGATATTGTGGCTTATCATCCTAACTTTGACCGGAGCAATTGGAGGTCTTGGAGCCATTTACTTTGTTTGGTGGAGTTTGTGGCGCAATAAGCAACTAACTATGTTACTTGTGGATTATTATTCTCGTGATGACTCGCAAGAACCTATTAAGTAGTCGTAAGCCCAAGATTTAAGCATGACTATCGGACATGGTGTTTTTGACCACTTTCAAGGCGACACCGCGCTTTCATTTATGACGGAAGCCGCAGACGAGGAGCCGGTAGTTACTGACGACGGAACTTCTATTACTTCTGAAGATGAACAATCAGAAATTGACGCTTCGGATGACGGTTCTGATGGAGAGTTGGAATGTAAGACAGAAGACTGTCCTCCTGACCATATAGCCGTCAAGTCCACCGATGCAGACGGAAATGAAACTTGTTCTTGCCAAAGCACACAAGCAATTGGTGATGGAGTCGCGGCCGTTGGGAAAGGTTTGGGAATGATTGCTATTGCGGGCTTGGCTACAACCGGTATTGTGGTTTATGGTTTGTATCGGATTATAAGGGGCTGAATAAATGACTTTCGGACACGGTAATTTTGACCACTTTGGTGCTGAAGTTATTTTCCACGCCGTCACAGGCGGGGAAGGCTATGGCGGAGGCGGAGTAAATTATGCACTTATCACTAAATCAGGTAACTCGTGGATAGTTACTTATTCACCCACCAAGTCAGGAAGCAACCCTCAAAACTTCAGCACTCATGCAGATGCTAAAAGTTATGCAAAGCAATATGAACCCACCGGTAAGGTAATTGATGCTTCAGGAGGTCCTGTGAACGCCGAGATGGGTCCGTGGAGTGCATTTAGTGAATGGGATGAAACCGACTGTGAATTGTCCCGCACCAAAACCCGATATATTCGCTATCCAGCCTTCAATGGAGGCACTACTCAAGATACATCATTGACGGAGAAGAAAGCCGCATCTCCCGAGGATGCAGTAACCAGCGATTGGAGCGAATGGAGCGAGTGTGCAGGTGGAATGAAGACCCGAACCAAGACCATTACAACTCCGGCCAAGTGTGGTGGAGTCACACCGGATGCTTCCGAATTAACTGAGGATGGCATTTGCTGTTCCGATTCTAACGCTACCGAGAATGCCGATGGCTCTTGTGCGTGTAATGAAGGTTATTCTATGAATGTTGATGGGGACTGTATTGAGGACCCTGCCACAGACACAGATACAACTACCGGCACAACCATTACTGCTCAAAGCACAAGTGTTGCAGTAGCCCCTGCCAGCGGAATGAGTGGTGTTACCAAAGGGCTTCTTGTTGCTCTTGTTGTCGGCGGCCTCGTTCTTTCACAGAAGTAGGTCTAAGGCTTAAGTAGTTAGACGCACCTATGCGTCTGCATGAGCGGCCTCACATTTGATTGGGACGATACGGATTTGGAGAATCCTGTCGTAGTCAAAGCCCTTAATTATCTTGAAGACGAGTTTGGATGGGGTAAAGTTTGGGTGAGGATTTCTTCTTCCGGGGGCGGCCTTCATGTTCTCATTGCAGATATGAAGATTGCCGACATGGATATGACCCAAGTTTTGATTCCCGATGAGATGGATACGGAAACTCAATTCCAATGGCGCAAAGTTTTCTCCGAAGAACCTTGGAGTCTTGAATGTCGTGGAAGATTCATTAGTGACTCGGCTCGTGCTAAGACCGGATTCACCACCTCCCGAATCTTCGGAGTCAAAAATGGCCAACAGGCTGGACCTTGGAAAATGTGGAGGAGTGTTAGATGAAACTAAGTGCAGGGGAGAAGGCCGTATTTATTCAAATACTAACTTTCAAAGTGCAGCAAGGGAGTGTCTTTCTCATAGGTGACGGAAAGACCACAACTGATGTGGATTTAATTATTTCAGAAATTGAAGACGGTAAGCCTCTTATGGAGTTTGCACCATGAAGTTTTAAGTATGAAAAGGGATAGTTGAGGAGTTAAGTGACTAAGATGCCAGCCGATACCGAGAACACAAGATTTTGGCCGAGAGTAGGATTGTATGTGGACCGCACGATGGCGGAGGAGTTTATTGAGCGTATGGTCGGACACGGTTCTGTGTTAGATACGGAACTTGATGAGTTCGTTCAACCTACCATCCCTGATGCTATGTTTCTTCAAAACGAAGTTGATGGCTTGTTTGAAAGTCCTTTTGAGGAGCGACCTCTTGATGAGGCCAACAAAGCCATTCTTAACTTGATGACTTTTGAGGGAAACCGCAAAGCATACATCAAGGATAAGAAGGCAGACGGCATGACCCTTGAAGATGCTAAAGAAGATTACAAATTAGCCCTTGACCTCAAGGTGAAAGCAGCCTTACCTGAAAACTTTGTTGAAGGCGAGGAAGAATAATCGGCTACCTCATTTTTGGAGATGTGAATACATGGGAGAAAGACAGCGGCCTTTACCATTGACCGAAACCTTAGTATTTGATATTGTGGATTACCTATTGAGTCATTCAGGTTATGGATATTCAACCGAGATTTCATCGTATATGGTTGAGCGGAAACCCCGCCGATACACTTCTCGTGAAGTAGTAGGCATCTTGCGAAATCGCCCCATGTTTCGTCACGCCCAATCCAAAGATAGGAGGGGCGGTATCAGATGGAGATTAGATTTACTACAATTAGAGAGATACTTCGCCCAAAAAGGCTATCAAGAAAGAGCCAACGAACAAGGCATCTATGACTCTATGAGGGAATTGAAACTTTCTCAAATTACAAGAACGATTCAAGCCTTGGAAAATATGGATACTTCAAACATCAACGAGGTCTATGAAAACATTGCTACACTATGGTCGTGATTCATAATGAACATTCCTACAATTGATGGTGAGAAATCGGAACATTGGATGAAACGGCATCAGCATAGGATGGCTTTTCTCCGAACGGTTACCTCTTTTATTGGAATGGTGCTAAGTGCAATCATTTTCCTCAAGGTTTTTGACCTACTTTGAGAAAAGTTTATTAAGGTCGGACCCCTCCGCAGGTATATGGCAGCCCTAACATTCACATCCGACCAAACGATTCCATGCACTAATAGCGACTGTATGGTTCAGACCTTTCGGTTGAAAGTGTATTTGGACCAAACCCCAAACGGAAAGCCAAAGTGGAGCATAGAGCGTGTGAACCCTGTATGCCCTTCATGTGGCCTTCCCAATCATTCTGTTAGGGATTTTCGGGCGGTGGAATAGTATGTCTGCAAAGATTTGCGAAGAAAACGGCCACCACGATTGGGATGTGGATTACTACGATAACTACCACATGATTTCTTTTTCATCCATTTGTAAGATATGCGGTGCAGAAGCCACATCAAGAGAAATTGGAGTTGATTTGTGATGAGTAATTATTATTTGGGCGACCCTTGCTATGTAATTCCCGATGACGAATGGGATGACTTTTGCTCCTACCTCGGAGGTGATGGCGACTTTGAATATAAAGGTGAAACTTGCCGTGTCGTTGGCACAGGTGGTGATGGCGACTTTGGTGGCCTCGCCGTGGATTCAGGGACTCTCGGTGTGATTCCGATTTCTCTATGCGACCCTCAATCACTCATTCGTGCGGCCGGTCATAGCCGGTTAGTTAGTAAGTTTGTGGATTTGGAGGCATACGATGATTTCATTTGGATTGATGGTGAAGCCATTAACGGCGTGGAATGTGAATGTCGTGCTTGCCGTTACACTTACAGCAATGCTCACCATGAGTGGAATATGACCGAATGTTCCGAGTGCTACATCACCATAGCGAGTGAGTGTGCTGAATATGTGAATAACCACGACTTTTGTAGTGAGGACTGTGCCGATGAATGGCAACGGGGCCGAGTGTGAACCTTTATCAAGGTCACACACCCTCACATAAGTGTGAAAGTAGGCATCGTAGGCGTAGGTTTTGTCGGTTCAGCCGTCAAAGCCACAATGGAAACCTCATATCAAGTGGAAACATTTGATACTGAGCCTTCATTATCCACTACCGACTCAGTTAGAGATTTAGCAAAGCAATGCGATATACTATTCATTTGTGTGCCAACCCCTGAATCAAAAGATGGTTCCGTGAATACCTCTATTGTGGAATCCGTTTTAGCCGCCATAGGGAAGGCGGAGTGTGCGGTGGTCCTTAAATCCACCGTGCCACCCGGCTTTACCAAGGCGGAGTCCAAAAAGTTAGGGCGGGACATTATTTTCAATCCTGAGTTTCTGACGGCAGCCAACGCTGTCGCCGACTATGCTAACCAAAATCATACCATTTTAGGAGTGACTGATACAGGACGGCTAACTAATGACGAATACCTTGCTACCAAAATAATTGGTGAGGCTTTACCTCACACCGTCATAATCCATACCACTCATGGGGTTGCTGAGATGACCAAGTATGCTCGTAACTGCTTTTTGGCCACTAAAGTGGCCTACGCTAACGAGATTTGGGGTGCCTGTTATGCCCTCAATATCCCTTATGACGAAGTGAGAGAGTTCATGGTAATGGACCCTCGCATTGCAGATTCCCACCTATCCGTTCCGGGTTCCGATGGAAAGTTTGGCTTCGGAGGAGCCTGTTTTCCCAAAGACACCAAAGCCCTCCACAGGGTCTTGAATACATTAGATGTTCGGAGTGAAGTTTTGGATGGCGTTATTAGGAGTAACTCAAAAGTTAGGGATAAGGTCAAAGGAGTTACTGCCGGGGCCTTTGATTTACTCCATGCTGGCCACATCAAACTTTTGGAAGATGCAAAGACTCAATGCACCCATCTTATTGTTCTGTTACAATCAGACCCAACTCTTGACCGTCCTCACAAGAACAAACCCGTCCAAAGTTTGGAGGAACGACTCACACAGTTGGAGGCGGTAAAGTTTGTGGATGAAATCATGATTTATGATACTGAAGGTGACTTACTTAAATTACTCTCTAATCTAAAGCCGGATATTAGGATTCAAGGTAATGATTGGAAGAATAAGGCATATACAGGACTGTCTTTGAACATTCCTATTCATTACCATAATAGGAAGTCCCATTCCTTTTCTTCAACAAGTCTTAGAAAACGGGTAATAGAGGCTGAGAGTCCGAAACTATCCGAATAGGTAGTCCGAATGCTTTAAGTATCAGCGCAACGAATGAACCGGCATGGCTTACTTTATCCGCCGATACCAAAAGGGAGTGGCGCAATCAGGCACACAAGATGTTTTCGTGTCTGAAAGCGAGATACCCATTTCCATGTTTTGTGAATTGGCGGAGATGATAGGCCCCGGAAAATATATTCTCGGACAGCGTGGGGAGGGTATTCGTGGTTTCAAGAAAATTACCGATACCTTAGTTCCTGAGCCTAACTTGAGAGTGTTTGCTGCGGAAGATGAGTCAAACAAAGACGATAGTGATTCAAAAGATGAAGATACGAAAAATGACGACCCACCGGAAGCAACACCTGAATTGGCTGAAAAGAAGGAGAAAGCAACCTCCCCGCCAGCAGCCCCTCAACCGGCCGAAAGGGAAACAATCTCTATGCGCCGGACTGAGAAACTTAGCGACATGACGGACGAGCAGTTAAGCGACTTGTTAGGTGGTATGGCGCAGACCCCTTTGAATGCTGAAACTGTCGCTACTTTCCAATCTGACCTCTCAAGAGTGCATGGCGAGATGGCCGAAAGAGGCATGATAGCCGAGCCAAAGGCAGCGGAAGACCGCATTGTTATCGGAACCGGATTTAGCCCTTGGGCGGCTTTCGGTATCGGAGGAGCCGTGGGACTTGCAGTTGGAGTCTTGGGAAGTATGCACTATTACAAGAAAAAGATGGACGACATCAATGTGAAACTCGCAGAAATGGATGCTTCAATCAAAGAGGCCGAATCAACCATTGGAAAGCAAGAAAGGCGAATTATGAAGGCCGAAGATGAAAAGAAAGTATCGTCCCAACAAGTAGCGCAACCTGTTCAGCGTGACCCGTTTGACCTTGACCTACAATTCTTATCGTCCTATAATCGGTCAAATGGTCGGTTATATGAATAGTGGTTACGATGACTGAAGAAATAGTAGCCGAGCCGGACCAAGCCGTTCTATCTCTATCCAAACTTTTGGAGCAGAAAGACACTTTGATGAAATATAAAGATTTGTTGGAGATGGAAAGAGAAGTTACTCTCAAAAGACAATTTGCGAGATTCATGAACACGATTGGCATTTCCGAAGACCGAATTATTGACGAGTATTACCCTCGTTTCCGAAGCACCGTATCCGTAGTTGAGGAAGATGATAAAAGCATTAAGGACCGTATGGTTCATATTGTGGAGTCTGATTTCTTGTTTGATTTGATGAGGCTTAAGACAGCGAGCCGAGAAAGAGAATTGAGAAGGATTACCAAAGAGTTATCTTCATTTATGACGAGCGCAGCCATAGAAGCCGGAGATGAGGATTCATTATTCCTTCAAAGGTTACTCTCCCGTTCTCTTGCTTCTGTTGCCAATGAAATAGACCCCAAAGAAAATAGAACTGCCGGTCAGCCTATGACTGAGGCTTGGATTAGTGCTATGAAGGATGGAATGGACGCTTACTTGACTTCTTTAGGTGAATAAGAACCATTAAGTATCAGTCACAAGGATAGGTTAGTATGGGTGAGTTTGATGAGTTCGTCCGGAGTGAGCCGAAAGAGGTGCCTCCGGAAGATAAGGCGAAAGCCGAGGCTAAGGCAACTTCAAAAAGGAGTGCTGGCACAAGTCAAGGCAAGTCTTTGACCGAGTTGTTAGTCGGTGAAGAAGACGCACACCAATTTGCAGAAAGATTTGGCTTGGATGAAGAAATGACGACTAAGGTTTTAGTTCCACTCTTAAACTTCCTTGATAAATACGAAATAGGTCAAGGGATAACTGATAATCCAACCGCTCAAGGTGTAATGGATTTGAGCACAGTTGTAGCGGATGTCGCACCGGTAGTGAAGAATGCAGCCGAGTATTTCAGCGGCCGGAGTGCAACTCTTTCCGAAGATGATGCAGCCTTCCTTGCTAAAATCCGTGAATCTCAAGGAGATGGAATGGATATGTTCTTCAATGAGGACGAGGATGGTATGGAGATTGGCGAAGTCGCTCAAGAACCCGAGCCAGCGGCCCCGATTTATACCGGTCATATCCCACTTGACGCAGACCCATTCGGAGAGGGCATAGATTGGGCTACCATTCTTGATGCCCCCGAGTTTAGACCCAAAGGTCAAGCCTATACCTACACCGACCTCATGCCTCCACCTGACCTGATGATTAAGGGGCTTGAAGACTTGGCTAAGGAAGCCGGGTTGGACCCAAAGAAAGTGCGGTCTTCCGATACTCAACATAGAATCAACTCCGGTAGTCAGGTAACTGCCGAACAGATTGCTTTAGCGGCTGGTGATGCAAGCGGGATTGAATTAGATTTGACTTCAATTAAGGAGGAGATGGCAGCGGAAAAGGCCAAACAAAAGCGAACCTCAAAGATTAGATTTGATGAGGAGAACGAGGTTATGGTTCCGAAAAACATTGAGTCCTATGACCCACTTAGCGTTCCCGGCTTTACCCTCCCACCCACGCCTCAAGGCAATTTGGAAACTCTTGAAGAAATGCAAACACGCATAGACGAAGATGAAGAAGATGAATACGAGGAAGACGAACCCGAGGTTGATACCGACAGAACGGAAGTCGGAGCATTGGAATCCGATTATTTCGGAGCAGTAAGCCTTGGTGACGAAGATGACGCAGACGAATGAGGATGAAATCAATC